>OFQX01000148.1_pt1 | contig 22446 bp, 32 predicted proteins | sample 1542951 | NCBI WGS metagenome assembly OFQX01 (sample SAMN07774215, study PRJEB24372) | wastewater metagenome | isolation source: WWTP Novara (Effluent) | place: Italy: Novara | collected 2015-12
GGCTAATACGTACATGGCAATCGACCCGCTACGCCCTGACCGCGTGGCTGTCTGCGCAAAGGGTTGATATGCCCACGACGATACAGCTAGGCCACAACACCGGGGATGACTACACCGGCGGCTTGACCGTCTGCGCAATGTACGCCTCCCAAGCGACAACGCACCAGAGTCATACAGCAAACTTTTGCTACATGAACTCGTATGCAGCAGCAGATGAAGGGAATGTGCTGATTGTGCTGGATACCGCACCTTCTCTTGGTGGCACTGTTTACGTCACAGCGGCTGATCTTGAAATGTACGTCTATGATGTTACCGGCGTAAAGGACTATCGAGTCTCAATCTGTCTACAAGCTGCTGATGCAACGGCGGCGACATGGAATAAATACGATGGCGTCACCAATTGGGCTACTGCGGGTGGACTTGGCTCTGCCGACATTGGTGGCGAAGGCTACATCTACGATTGGGCCACCACAACGAGCCGGACGGTAACGCCAGAGGGACTTGCACAAGCCGTGCAGGACTGGCTGAATGGCGTCACATCACAAATTGGATTTGTGGCGCATCAAATTCCGTGGAACGTTGATGATGGTCAGTCTACTAAACTGATGATGCCAGCGGGCAGCACGACGCTCGGCCCTAGACTGAATGTGACCTACAGTTTGGTTCCTGACGGCACCTCACCAAATTCGGACATCACCACAACGAACTGGACTTCAACGGGTGGCAGTTTCTACACTGAAGTGGACGAAGCTACAGCGAATCCGGCTGATTACGTCACATCACCCGACATTACCGACGACACAGGCTCTAGCCCGCTGGTGCTCGGTCTAAGTGGCACATCAGATAATGGTGATGTGCTGGTGCAAATAAACAGCAAGTGCGTGACAACTGAGGCATGGCAACGGGTTTTACTGTTAGACAGCGGAGGCACCGCGCAAGCGACTGGCGATTGGTTTGCGCCATCCACAGGTAATTACACAGATAGTATTTTGTTGACCCCTGCGGCAGATGTTGTCAAGATAAAAATTGAGAAACGTCTGACAAGGCCAGTCCCTGCGTATTACACCGCGCTGACTTCAGCAGAGTGGAGCCCGTTACCTGACAGCACTTTCTATTTGTCCCCCGCGTGGTGGAATCAGACGGACACCAGCGTCAGTGTTGGCGGGTCAGGATGTGAATACACCTATAAAGCGTGGAACGCATTTGTGGTCAACACGGTAGGCTGTTACTACGATAGCCGCTTCCATTGGGGCACGTTCATCATGTTTGTCGGGGCCGGTGGGCACGATAACTGGCGCGGGACTGGTGTTGTCGCTTACGGGCCGCTAGACAATGTAAGCGAGGCTCCGAAGTGGCACATCCTGATTGACCACATCATACCTGGGCCAACTGGCTCGGCGCGTAGCGGAAGTACCCCAACCAGTCACCACATTTACCAGAGTCAGCATTTTGACGCGGCAACGAATCGGGTAATCGGCATCACGACTCCAGGCTACTCAAGTGCAGGTGCCAGCTCAAACGCATCCAATGTGCTGGATTGCTACACAAACACATGGTCAGCACTCGCTGATGCAACGTTAGGTGGTGAACCCGGCGTTGATGCAGTCACTTGCATTGATGGAACTTATTTTTGGATGCTTCCGTATGGAAACGGCGTGACCATGACCCGCGTTACCCTGTCCAACGACGCCCGCAGCACGTACACAAAGGACTTCCCGGAAACACGGTCTGGCCTTGCTGCTGGATTACACCCTACTGCCTCCGTAATGGCGTGGAGCGACGGAACGACAGTCTGGGCGTTCGATCTGCGCGACCCGACGACGAATGTGCGCTACACGCCTACGGTGACAGGCACTGCACCGGGCAGTACGAACGGCCTTAGTCTGTCATGGAATACGACCAACAGCCGGTTTGAATGCCGCACCAGCGCGAGTAACAAGACGGTTTATCACCTGACGCCCGGTGCAGACCCTTATAGCGGCGGCGACGATTGGGCATGGAGCAGCACGACGCCCGGCGCGGGCACGACACCCGTGGCAGAGGCTACCGGCTCGGGCGGGCAGTACGGCAAGGCGCAATGGCTCAATGGCGTGGTTCCGGGTATGGTGTATGCGCCTGATCCGGCAGCGCCGATTTATATTTATAAGCCTTAAATCATGGCGTCAACTATTCGCGTCAACTGGATAAAGGTTAGCGGGGTTGCGGTTGCGAGTGGAACCGTCAATTACAGCCTGACTTGTGACGCAGGCTCCTACGCCATTGCAGGACAAGATGCCACGCTGCGTAGAGGCTATCAGCTTACCTGTGAAGCAGGGGCTTACGTCCTGTCAGGGCAAAATGCAAACCTGATCGTCGCGCACCAGTTAACCTGTGACGCGGGCGCATATACCCTAGCCGGTCAAGATGCGACCCTAACCTACACGGCGGGCGCTGCGAATTACACGCTAACCTGTGACGCGGGCGCGTATGCAATCAGTGGACAGGACGCAACACTTACCTATGTGGCGGGCGCAGCGAATTATTCCCTGACGTGCGACGCCGGGACTTATGTCATTGCAGGACAGGACGCGGCGCTTAATTACGTGCCCGGCGCTGGTACGGTCAATTACACGCTCACCTGCGATGCTGGCGCGTACACGATAGCCGGACAAGATGCCAATCTGATCGTGGCGCATACACTGGTTTGCGATACTGGCACTTATGTTATCGCTGGACAAGACGCTACCCTGACATACGTTGCCGGGGCCGCAAACTATTCTCTTACCTGCGATGCCGGGGCTTACGTCTTATCTGGACAAGATGCTACATTGCGCCGGGGCTACCAGCTTACCTGTGAGGCAGGGGCTTACACGCTATCAGGGCAGGACGCGACTCTTACCTATGTTGACGGGGCAACCCCTATCAACTACACGCTGACTTGTGAGGCAGGGGCTTATGTCATCAGCGGACAGGATGCGACATTCGCGTTTAGCGGTGCGACCACGCCAAGACGACATGCCTCAGCCTGGAAGAAACGCTATTACCTGATTAAAGGCCAAAAGTACCTTTTAGATGACCGTGAACTGGCCGTCAAAATCAGCGAAATGTTGGCCGACATATCAACGGTACAGAGAATCTCCAAGGGCAAGAAAAAGCAACTAAGCCCGCAGTATTGGGCCGCAATTGAGGCGCTTATCACTGAAAAAGTGTTCTATGTAGAAGATAATGAGGATGACGAAGAGATTCTTCTGATGTTCTAGGAGCGACCATGAGCGACAAACTTGAACGGGAAATTATCCGGGGCGAACAGGCTAAACGGCTGCTCTCTGACAACCTGATTGCAGAGGCAAAGGAGCATATTGACGCTGAATTGTGGCGATTGTTCAAAGAAACCACCCCGCAAGACATGGAAACGCTACAATTCGTCAAATCTATGCAATACTTTCATAACAAGTATTTCGGCTATTTTGAGCGTGCAGTGATTGATGGCAAGATGGCCAAGATCAAGATGGAAGCTGAAAAGAAGACGCTCAAAGAACGCATTTTTGGTTAAGGCGTATATCCCCGCGCCTTGATTTATTGAATGGGGAGATGCATCCGTCGAGAGACGCTGCAAGGAGAACACATGACTACACCAGATAATCTGGAGGTCCAAGGCGGCATAACTGAAGACCAGGCGGCTTCGGAAATGCTGAAACGATGGGGCGCATCCGATGATAAGGAGAAGTCCCCCGCACCAGAACCGGAAGACGAATCAACTGAGGAGCAGCCTACGGGTGACGCGGAATCAGACGACGAACCTACCGAGACTGAGACGGAAAGCGATGATGTCGAAATCGACGTAGGCGGGGAAAAGTTCAAACTCCCGCCAGCCCAAGCGGAACAAGCGAAGCGTATTGAGGCCAAGGTCAAAGAGATCGAAGCCGGTACAACCCGCAAGTTTCAGGAGGCGTCTGAGCTTCGGAAAGTCGCAGAAACTCAAATACAGAGCGCACAGCAACTGCAAAAGATCGCCCATGAGCAGAGCGATTTGATTGCCGATCACAAGATGGTCGAGCGCAGGCTGGCAGCTTTGGAACGGATTGACATCAATGCCCTCGCGGATTCTGATCCGGTAGCACTGACAAAGATCAACGCTGAATATAACCAACTCGTGAGCGCCAAGGCGCGGATTGAGTCGCAGTATCAGCAGTCCGTTAAAACCTCGCAAGAGGAGTTCACAAAACAGCATCAGGCCAAGGTTGTGCAACTCAATGACTTTGCGAAACGCAACATCAAGGGATGGTCTGAGGACTACTCCAACAAGCTGATGGAATTTAGCGTGAATACGCTGGGTTTCTCGCCCGATGCTTTGCGCAATGGAATCAATGAACCGATGATCAAGGCTATCGACCTTGCTTATCAGGGGCATAAAGTTCGCACCGCTGACCCAAAGGCAAAGCAGATTCAAGACACGAAAACGCTGAAGCCAGGCTCTGCGGCGCAATCCAAAACATCCGCTGCGAGTATGGCAGAGAAATCGCGGGCAAGGCTTGCGAAAAGTGGCAACGTAGAAGACGCTGCTATGGCGATGCTGTACCGGAGCAACTCTAAAAAGAGGTAAATCATGGCTCAACTTACTGGAACAACCGACACGTTTGACTTGATCGGTTTGGCGGAGGACGTGGAAGACATCATCAACGATATTTCCCCGACTGACACGCCTTTCTACACGATGGCGAAGAAAAAGAAGGCTACTGCTGTACTGCATCAGTGGCAGACTGACGCTTTGGCCGCCGCCGCTGCTAACCGCGCAATCGAGGGTGACGACAGCACTTACGCTACCGCTACGCCTACGGTGATGCTCTCGAACTATTGTCAGATCGCCAAAAAGACCGTTATGGTTTCTGGCACTGCTGACGTGGTTCGTAAGTATGGCCGCAAGGAGCAATTCGCTTTTGAGATGGCAAAGCGTGGTCGTGAGATCAAGCGAGACATCGAGTTTGCACTTGTGCAGAATCAAGTGTCGTCCGCTGGCAGCTCTTCCGTTGCTCGCAGCTCGGCTGGTGTCGAGGCGATGATCTCGGGCAACCGTATCGTCGGTACCGGCAACATCACGGGCACGACTCCCGGCTACGCGGCTGGCGTGTGGGGCGCTGTTACTGACGGTACTTCCACTGCAATGACTGAGGCTGATCTCGTGTCTGCCTTTGAAGCTGCATGGACGGACGGCGGCAACGCTTCTACGGTGATGGTTGGCTCTGCGCTGAAGAAGAAGATCGGCACCTTTGCGGGCGCTACTTCCTACGCTGGCGTATCGGTCAATCAGGGCCGCACGGCTCAGGGCGTGATTGTGGGCGGGGTTGACCTTTACATTTCCCCGTTTGGTGAACACAAGATCGTTCTTAACCGTTTCCAGCGTACCGGCACTTTGCTGGCGTTGGACATGGATTATTGGTCGGTCGCTTTCCTGCGCCCGATCAAGATGGAAGAACGCGCCAAAACGGGCGATGCAACCAAGGGCGAACTGCTTTGCGAGTTCTGCCTTGTGGGCGACGCTCCGGACGCATCGGCAAAAATCCAGGCAGTAACCTGATAGGAGGGGGAGGGGGAAACCTCTCCCCTTTGTTTATGAGCATAGTCAGTAAAGAGTTCAATCCCGATACGGGCATGTTGACAGAGATTGGATTTGAAGACGGCAAGATGAAGGTGCGCTACACGCAGGACACGCAAGCCCTGTATGAGCGAAACGCACAGATGCGGAAAGACGATGACCTTAAAAAAATGGGCATCAAAAAAGACCTTTGGAGGGTGGCAACCATATCCACCTCGGACTGCATGAAGATGATCGTAGAAGACGGTTTCGACCCCTATAAGCGGTCAGCGACTGAGATCAAGCAACACATCCTGAAGCACAGAGACAAGTGGGGACACCTGTTCACTACTAACGGCAGATTCTGATGGGTATTTACACTGACCTTCAAGAGAAGGCAAAGACCGACCCCGATGGCGTGATTCACGATTGCGCTGCACTGCTAAACAAGAATCATGAAGACTCGCTAGCCCTGTTCCTGCTAGGCCAGATATACGCTGAAGCGGAGCATTTCGGCATGGCGTACACCATGTTTGACAGAATCACCCGCCTGAGGCCCGACAAGGCAGAGGCATGGAATAACCTGGGCATGTCCTGTGAGGGGCGCAAAGATCATCAAGAGTCGATGAAGCACTTTCGACGGGCTTGGAGTATCGAGAAACGCGCCACTTACGCCAGTAATATAGGAAATGCTTTCCTGTCCCGTCAGGACTATAACCAGGCTACGGAGTGGGCTGAGAAGGCACTCACGATAGACAAGGAATGTAAGTCCGCTAAGGCCGTTCTCGCTATCGCCAGTCTATCGCTTGGGAATTGGGCGCGGGGCTGGGATAACTACGATGCCACTCTCGGGGGTAAGTTCCGTAAGGAAACACAGTATCAGGACGAGGAACGATGGGACGGCACGCCCGGCAAATCGCTGATTGTCTACGGTGAACAAGGGCTAGGCGACGAGATCATGTATGCGTCCTGCATCCCTGACGTGTCGAAAGATAACCAAGTCGTCCTTGAGTGTGACAAGCGGCTAGAGGGTCTTTTCCGTCGATCATTCCCGCATATCTCTGTGTACGGTACCAGGCGCGACCCTGCGGACTGGCTGGGAAATCACAAGTTTGACGCTCGGGTGTCTTGTGGGACTCTCCCCAAGTTCTATCGGCGCAAGAATGAAGACTTCCCCGGTACTCCGTACCTCGTGGCTGACCCCGAACGGGTGACCCAATGGAAAGCCCTATTTGGTGACAAAAAGCCTAATATTGGCCTGTGTTGGTCGGGCGGCTCGAAACACAACAAGCCCCAAGCGCGGGCTATCGGACTTGAAGCATTCAGGCCGTTGATTGAATCGACTTACGCCAACTTCTACAGCCTGCAGTACAAAGACCCGACCGACGAAATCGCTCAGACGGGGCTCCCGGTAAAGCACTACAAACGCGCCTGTGAGTCACTCGATTACGACGACACAGCGGGCTTTGTAGGAGCCCTAGACCTTGTTATCGGCGTCCATACTACCGCGCATCATTTAGCCGGGGCATTAGGTATCCCCGGCATCATCCTTGTGCCAGATCAAACCCTCTGGTTATACGAGAACGGATTCCCTTGGTACACCTCCGCAACACTGTTCAAAAAGCGACAGAGTGAGGGATGGCAGGGCACGGTTAATCGTTTGTTGAAGGATGATCTATGGGAAAAGTCATACGGGTGTTTGCCGGGTTCGACCAACGCGAAGCCATTGGTTATCATGCCTTTTGTCAGTCAGTTATTGAACGAGCCTCTGAGCCTGTCAGCATAACGCCCCTTCATTTGGCGAACCTGCAAAAGGTTTACCAAGGTGGCGCTCGGGATGGGACAAACGCCTTTATCTATTCCCGCTTCCTGATTCCGTACCTCTGCGATTTCGAGGGGTTCGCTATCTTTATGGACGGCGCGGACATGATCTGTAAGGCCGACATTGCCGAGCTATGGGCGCAGCGGGACGTTTTCAGCGCGGTTCAGGTCGTCAAACACGACTATAAAACCCGTAACCCGACAAAGTATGTCGGGACTCAGATGGAGGCCAAAAACGAGGATTACGATAGAAAACAGTGGAGTAGCGTGATGCTGATTAACTGTTCTCACTATAGCTGGAGGCAGATTACACCTGACGTTGTAGCAAAAGCTACTGGTGCTTACTTGCACCGATTCCAGTTTATTGATGATAAATTTATTGGAGCACTCCCGATTGAGTGGAACTGGCTAAGTCAGGAGCATGGAGAAACAGAAAATGCAAAACTCATTCACTACACCGTTGGGATACCAAAATTTGAGGCGTATAAAGATACCCCATATGCGGCGGATTGGTTCGATGCTAACTCAAGGGCGAACGGCCATATCTGATATTTTTTTGGCTTCTTGTTGGCAAGATTTGCATCGTTTTTGCAAGCCATTGGAATTTGATTTGCATGCCCAAAAATTAGACAAACTCAGATAGTCCTTACATCGATGACACCAAGACTTTCCAACGGGCGAGGAATGTATTTTGTCTGTTCGGTGCTTCTTTCTATTTTCAGAAAGCGGGATAACTTGCATATTCCCAAGTTCATAATTTCCGAAGCCGTCTATCCTATCTATGGATGGCGCAGAAGAATCGGAATAATCCCAATTTTTAAATATTGGTGTTGCCCAAGAGAGAAACTCATCTCTTGTAATCAAAACCTTGATATTTTTATAGGACGCCTGCCTCATGACCCTTGAGTTCATATTTATCCACGCTCTTTTTACCAGCCTGTCAGATGAGCGTTCATAGTCTCTATAGCAAGACTTGCACCGGTTTGATAGGCCATCCTTTTGGTGTGAGTTTTTATAGAAAAACTGCGGTTCAAAACTTAGCTTGCATGCTGGGCATAATTTCATATCTAAATTATACCAGTTTCAGGAGTGGATAATGCTAATCACAGATTCTTACCGTCAAGAGCAAACTAATTTGCACAAAACCGGCAAATATGGTACGGCTTCGCTACAATATGGGCAGGTTGTCAGCAATCTGCTCGACAGACTAAACAGCAGGTCTATTCTGGACTACGGCTGTGGGTCAATGCGCAACCTCTTGAAAGTGCTTGCACCTCAACATGCGGTGCAGTATCAGGGGTATGACCCCGCGATACCCGAGTACAACGTCAAGGAACCGGCTGATTTAGTGGTGTGCATTGATGTCTTAGAACACATCGAGCCTGAGCTACTGGATAACGTTCTTGATGATCTGAGAGATTTAACCCGAGCCTGGGCTTATCTCACCATCCACACGGGGCCAGCAGTTAAACGCTTGAGTGACGGACGCAACGCGCACCTGATTCAAGAGTCGCCCGCGTGGTGGCTCCCGAAACTCTTGGAGCGATGGAATATGCAGACATTCAACGCGACAAATAGCGGCTTTAACGTCCTGATGCGTGCCAAATGATTACCAATTACACCCAGCTACAGGCGTCGGTTATTGATTGGTCTTTTCGTACCGATATGGCATCGCGCTTGCCTGAGTTCATTCAATTGTGTGAGTCGGATATGCAAGTTCGTTGCAAACTTGTTGATTTTGAAGCCTCTGCAACCATCACCGTAACCGCTGGACTTGGGACGCTTCCATCGGGTTTCACGGGTATGCGGGCTATCTATTGGGATGGCGACACAACCCGACCCCTGAAATACGTCACGCCCGATCAGTTCGACAAGCTCTCGAATTACTCTGGACAGGGGTATTGGTACACCATCACCGGAACGTCGCTCAAGGTGGCCCCTATGACGGATGGAACGGCGGTGATGACCTATAAGGCGCGATTTGATGCCTTGTCAGTGACCAACGCTACAAACGTCATTCTTGATCTGTACCCTGATGCTTACCTTCACGGCACATTACTTCAGTTGGCAGTGTTTACCCGCGATGAAAAGCTTACCCAAAAAGAAGGCGCTTTGTTTGAGGCGTGTATCGAGCGAATCCGCACCGATAACAACCAGCGCAAATACGCCGGGGCTACCTTACAAGTCACCGTATCATGACGCCGCTACAGGGATTTTCACCAGACAGCGAAGCGCCTACACCTGGCGTTTTGATTGACTGTGATAATTTCATTCCGTACCTGACGGGTATGGAGGGCGCTCCCTCTGCTCAGACGCCCAGCGGTGTTCCTGTCCTTGCTGGGGCCTGTGCCGGGGCGGTTGTCGCCACGAAACTCGACGGCTCACGCAGGACTATCGCCGGGACAACTTCACGGCTCTATGAACTGTCTGCAGGGACGTGGACAGATGTCTCCGCGGCTACCTATACGGGCGGTTCTGATTCTCGCTGGTCATTCGCTCAATTCGGTGATGACACCATCGCAGCGAATAAGACGGACGCGATACAGAGAAGCTCCAGCGGGGCTTTTGCAGCTATTGCGGGGGCACCCAAGGCTGAGGTGGTGTTCTCCGTTGGTTCGTTTATCATGGCTTTGAATGTGAATGACGGCGCAGAAAAGGCAGACGGCTGGCACTGCTGCGCATCGTTTGACGTTACCGACTGGACCGAAGCGGTAGCGACTCAGTGTAATTCCGGGAGGCTTGTTTCTTCTCCCGGTCCTTTGACGGCGGGGCTTAGACTTGGGGAATATGCAGTTGCCTATAAGTCCCGCTCTCTTTATTTGGGGCAGTACGTTGGTTCCCCTGCGGTATGGGACTGGCTTTTAGTCCCCGGTGGTGATGCAGGTTGCGTAGGGAAAGAGGCCATTGTCGATATTGATGGCGCTCACTTCTTTGTCGGGACAGATAACTTTTGGGTGTTTGAAGGTTCGAAACCAATCCCCGTAGGTGATGCTCAAGTACGTCAATGGTTCTTTGACAACTCGGACGCATCTAACCTCTACAAGACGAAGTGTTATTACGACAAACAGCAGAACCGGGTATGGATTTTCTATCCGTCGAACGGGTCAAGTACGTGTGATTCCACCCTTGTCTTTCACCTGAAAAACAAACAATGGGGTCGGGCTAATCGCACCATTGAAGCGGTGGTGAGTTATATCTCAGCCGGTCTGACCTATGACACATGGAGCACGGCGGGCGCGACTTACGACACGTTGCCGGACATTTCCTACGATTCGAGCTACTGGATAAGCGGCTCATTCTCAATGGCGTTTTTCAACACGTCGCACCAACTCCAGACCCTAACCGGGAATGCTGAGACAAGTTCTTTTACCACGGGTGACGCGGGCGATGATTACCTGGTGACTCTCTTAAAAGAGATACGCCTTCGCTTTGCTGCTGACGGTTCCCCGACTTCTGCGAGTGTGGAGACTTATCACAAATTTGTCTCTGGTGACGGGTATGAATCAGGTGTCTCAGGAAATATGAACCGGGGTAAGTTTGACGTTCTCAGGGCGGCTAACTGGCATCGTGCGGTGGTGACGTTCTCCGGGCCTGTCAAGGTTACGGGAATAAACCCGATGATTGAAGAGGCGGGGATGCGATGAAGCTCAATACCACGCCCCGCATTAACGCTGATGTTGCCTTGCTTCGTGAACTGAAAGAACACGCGGCACAGGTAAACGCATTGTCTGAGGGTCGCATGGCGGGGACTTACAACGCACTGACTGCGGCTCCTACTACGGGAACATGGGCGATTGGTGATTACATCAAAAACAGCGCACCCGCCGAAGCTGGTTCAGCAGCGAGTAAATATGTGATTTTGGGTTGGGTTTGTACAGTATCCGGCACGCCGGGAACGTGGCTTCAATGCCGCGCATTAACAGGGAATTAATCATGGCATGGCAAGACACTTACCAACAAGACCTGGCCGCGCAAGCGCAGCGGGTCGGGCAGTTGCCCTATACCCCGTTCGGGCAGTCAACGGTATCCGAGGCGAATCCGTGGCAACAACAGGCATGGCAGTCCACCTACCAACGAGGCATGGAGGGTTCTCCAGAAGTCTCAGCGGCTCGGAACACCCTGACCAACACCATCAACGGCGGGGCAATGCAACAGAACCCGTATTTGCAGGGCGATAACCCGTTTCTGCAAAGCACGATTGACTCCACTCTAGGCGACATCACCAAGAACTACAACCAGACTATCCGGCCAGCGATGGGCACGGCACAAGCCCGTTCGGGTTCTTTTGGTAACGCCGGCCTACAGGAAATGCAAGCTAGTCAGGAACAGGGACTCGCACAAGAGCTAGGCCGCGCTTCCTCGAATCTCCGTTACGGGGATTATCAGAACCGCTCGAATCTGTACGAGTCTGGATTGAACCGTCAACAACAAGCGGCACTCGGAGCGCCAGGTTTCTCGAATGTGGATTACACCGATCTGCAGGCCATGCAACAGGCCGGAAACGCTGCGCAAGGCCAGTCACAGAACGAATTGACCGGACAGTACAACCAATACCTAGATGCCCGTCAATGGCCGTTTAACACGCTTTCCGCTTACTCTGGTGGGCTAGGTGGGAATACCCTACAGCAGACAGCGCAACAGCCTACAGCTAACCGTGGCGCTAACGTGCTGGGCGGGGCTTTGGCTGGCGCTCAATTGGGCGGCTCTACGGGTATCGGCACAGGCTGGGGCGCTCTTGCCGGTGGCTTGCTTGGTTTCCTTTAAGGATTGATATGGACTACGGCTCACTACTCCAAGGCAACGCCCAATCAGGCGGCTGGCGCTATCCGGGCAACCGTCTGACCAGCAATGATGCTATCACGCCAGCGATCAAGATCAACGATGAGTTTCTCAAGAAAGTAGCGGGAAACAAACCAACGGGCCTGCTCGATCAAGCGGTACAGGCTAGGCCACTAGATCAGACGATGGGGCTAATTCCACGCGATACGGGGGAGCAATCAGCGGGGCAAGTCGGGCAAGTTCAACCCGGTCACGAGGCTACAAGTCAATGGGGCGCGAATCAGTATGGCTACGATGTAAACCTCAACCCGGCAGGCGCGGCCAAGGGAATGCTGGGCGGCGGAATGATTGGCGGTCTATTGGGTGGCATCAATGTTTCATCCGACCCGCTAGGCCAGTTTGCCTATCAACAACTCTTGGGACAAGAGAACCGCGACATTAGCTCTGGTTTGACCAACTACGGCGCAAGCCCTACCGCGAATGGCCCGCCAAACGAAGCACAGGCCCGCGCCCTTGCAGAACAACTCGCACGAGAACTTGCCGGATACGACTCGAGCGGCGGAAGCTACGGTGAACAATCCGCAGGCGCTGCGAGTCGCTCTGACGGCTGGATGTAAGGAGATACCATGAGCTTGCTAGATTTCAAAATGCCGGGACTTGATACTGCTGAAGGGCAGGGCATCATGGCGGCTGCGCTGTCTCTTTTACAGGCTCAAAAGATGCCCGGTCAACGTGGCTTGGCGGGGGCTCTCGGAGGCGCTGGACAGCAGTACATGCAAACGTCAGGACAGGCACGACAACAGGCTATGCAATCGAAGCTGCAAGGGGCGCAATTGGCGCAATACGAGGCGGTTGCAAAAAAACAGCAGGAAGAGGCTGACCGCGAAAAGCAAGTGCGTGAACTGTATGCAAGATACGCAACACCCGGACAGGATAAACAGTCTGGTTATGACTATGCCGGACTTGCTAACGGAATGGCAGCAATTGACCCGATTAGGGCATTTGAGTTGCAGAGCAAATTCAATCCTGCTCCGAAATACGAAACAGTAGCGCCTGGGTCATCTATGTACAAGATGGGGCCGAATGGCCCTGAGTTGTCGTTTACCGCGCCAAACAAAGAGAAAGACCTTCCGAGCGCAGTGCAGGAATACCAATTTGCTGCTCAACAAGGGTATGGCGGTAGCTTTACAGATTGGCTGATGTCTCAAAAACGCGCAGGCGCTACCAATGTAAACAATACGGTTAGCGTTGCTGGCCCTGAAAACCAATACAACAAGGACATAGGCGCAGGCTTGGCGAAAGATTCTCTAGGAGTTATTGACGCTGCAAAATTAGCGCCAGAAACGGTTATAAATGCCCGTATGGTGCGCAAGGCTCTTGACTCTGGCGCAATCACGGGAACTGGTGCAGACGCTCGATTGGCCTTACAAAAAGCCCTTGAAACGGTGGGATTGGTTGGCCCCGGAAAGGCTGCCAATACGCAGGCATTGATGTCTGGTCTTAGCAAAATCACATTGTCTGGTATCAAATCATCCGGGCTTGGTGGTGGCAATGGCTTCACCAACACAGACCGCGAGTTTTTGCAGAGCGCCATTTCCGGCAATCTGTCCGATACACCCGAGAATCTGCGTCGTGTTGCAGACCTTTCCGAGCGCGTTGCTATCGCAACCCACAAGAAGGGTTCTACGGTCATCCAACGATTCCAGAAAGACCCCGCACTTAAAAACGTTGTTCAAGATACGCAGCTTGACGATATTCCCGCAGAAGATGCAAAACCATCTACTGCAATGCCAACACTGCCACCAGCACAGCAACACAAAGGCCGCACGATACGCGACACTGCAACCGGAAAGATGCTGAAGTCTAACGGCATGACATGGGTGGAGGTTCAATAATGGCCTACGAGTTTATTGACGAGCCTACAAGCCGTTACGAGTTTGTAGATGCGCCTGACGAAAAGCTGTCAGGCATACGCGGTGAAGCCTATGACAAAGCGATGAACTATAGCGGCAAAAACGCTGTAGGTGGTTCGGTTCGCGGTGCTGGTTCGTTCGGTGCTACCTTGATGGCACCTAATGATCTGATTGAGCAATATCTATTCAAACTGCGCGGTAAATCGGTTGAAACACCAGACCGTCGCAAGGGCATGGACGAAGCCCTGAGAACGCTAGGCGCTGACCCTGGCGCTACCGACTTCAAAACCAACAAACTGCTGACTGAGATTCTCGGCACATCTGGCATCGGCGGCGCTGCGGGTAATCTGATGGAAAAGATGCCGTTCTTGGCATCAAAAGCCCCCGCACTAATCGAGGCCGTGAAAACTTCCGGTATGTCGGCTAACGGCTTAAAGGGAATTTCCGGCATGGTCAACCGTGTTGGCGGTGGCGCTATCACGGGCGGCTTATCGGCGGGCGCTGTCAATCCTGAAGACGCAAAAACCGGCGCTGTGATTGGCGGTGCTTTCCCTGCGGCTACGATGCTTGCTGGTAAGGCTGGCGACATTACGGGACGCGTCTTTGGTTCTCGCACGCCTCAAGCCAACCCGCGAACATTGCAGACCGCTAAGGAGTCAATGGACGCTGGCTATGTCATACCGCCAAACATGATTAAGCCCACGTTCAAAAATAGCGTGGTGGAGTCAATCTCTGGAAAACAGGCGACGCAGCAATTTGCTTCTACCGAAAACACAAAGATTACCGAAAAGCTGACCCGCAAGGCGCTCGGCATCGCTGATGATGTGCCACTGACTCAGGGAACGATGGAGAACCTTCGTAAGACCGCTGGTAAGGCATACGCTGACGTATCAAGCCTGTCCCCACAGGCGGCGGCTGATCTGGAGGCGCTCAAGGTAGCTCGAAATGAAGCGACTGGCTGGTTTAATGCCTATAACCGTTCTGCCAGCCCTGACCATCTGGCAAAAGCAAAAGATTTCCGGGCATTGTCAGATGAATTGGAAAAGGCTCTGGAGGCTCACGCGAAAGCCGCAGGCCGTGATGACCTGATTCCTGCACTGATTGATGCCAGAAAGCAGATTGCCAAGACCTACACAGTAGGCCGTGCGGTAAATGACGCATCGGGCACGGTTGACGCTCGGGTATTTGGTCGGCTGTATGAAAAAGGAAAACCCCTGTCTGACGGGCTAGACGTTGCCGGTAAGTTTGCCAGTGCGTTCCCGAAGGCGGCAATCTCTCCGCAACAGATCGGGAGTCCAGGCGCTCATAACCTGAAAGCTGGAATGTCTGCGCTGATGGGTGGCGCTGGCGTGATGGGGGCTGGCCCTGTTGGAGCGGCGGCGGCGGCTCTGCCATTCATTGCTCCACCGATTGCGCGTTCAATGATGTTTTCAAAGGGCGCACAGCAAGCCCTGTTGAAATCACCCACGGCAAGAGGCTTGTTAGGTAGCGCCATAGATGACGCCCTGCCTCTGATGTACCGGACAAATCCGGTTGTCATCAATGGGCTTATCGGCCAGTGAACGCTTTCCAGAAACAGTAGCAAAAAGCAATCAGTGAAACGATACCCAATTTCCAAAGCATGTATTCCGTAAATTCCATAACAACCCCTTAAAACTGGAAACATTATGCCCGTTCCATCAGCAATCACCGATCTGTCCCAGACAGCAGGCAGTAATTATCCGTCAGGTGGAGAGTCCCCGATCACCGCTGATAACTACTTTCAAGCCTACGCCTCGTTTATAGCACTGTTGCGCGATGGCAAAGGTTTCACCACACAAACCACGCTAGCTAGCGGAACTACTACCGATATTGGTGGGCAAAACTCGCCTTTTGTCTCTGTAACGGGAACGACAACTATCACAGGTTTCGGCACGAACTACAACGGGCCGCGCTTTGTGTCATTCACTGGCGCTCTGATTCTGACGCATTCGGCTACCCTCGTTATTCCCGGCGCTGCGAATATCACCACAGCGGCGGGTGATTCAGCCATTGCCATACCAATCTCGGGCGGGTGGCAGATCGTTGCGTATCAGAAGGCCAGCGGCTTGCCTGTATCAACTACTGGACTAGCCCCGATTGCATCGCCTACGTTTACTGGTGTTCCTGCGGCTCCTACGGCTGCGGCTGCAACATCTACGACGCAACTGGCCACAACTGCATTCGTACAGCAGGAAGTTCCCGCAGCAAGTACTACGGCGGCGGGTAAGGTTGAATTACTCACATCAGCAGAGGCACAAGCTGGAACGGATACAACCCGCGCCATGACCGCCACGGCAATGAAGGCAGCGCAAATCCAGCCACAAACGGCTGTGACTTTAACTACACAGACGGCGGTCGATTTCACATCTATCCCTTCGTGGGTTAACCGGGTAACACTGCTGTTCTCTAGCTCTTCGACCAACGGCACGAGCGTTCCTATTGTTCAATTGGGCGACGCTGGCGGCTTTGAAACGTCTGGTTATACCGGCAATGTGTCTGTTGGTTCTAACGGCGTAGCGTGGACCGTTGGAGCGACACCAGCATCAGGGTTTGGCCTTTCGACAAGTAACGCGGCGGGCAGCGTTTACACCGGGAAGCTTGTTCTAGATCGAATCAACGGAAATGAATGGGTTGCCTCGGGTGATTGGGCACAGACCACGGCAACGATTAGCACGCACTTGCTGACCGGCGCAAAAACGCTATCGGCCACGTTGACACAAATCAGGCTGACCACAGTGGGCGGCTCCGATCAGTTCGATGCCGGTACTGTGAATGTCAGCTACGAGTAATCATGGTTTACCTATTCGCCTTTCTTGTCCTGCCCACAATCATCCTGATAGCCACGTTTGAGCGTGCGTTATTGGGAAACAGCAAGCCCCTGCTTTTGGTGGCTTTCGTAGCTGATGTGATGGCGAATTACGGCGGGCTGGCCCTGCTGTTTTGGGACTGGCCGCAGTATGGTGAATACACGTTCTCGAAACGACTTCCAAGGCTGTGCAACCTTTCGGGATGGCGTGGCCGGTTCGCACGGCGCTGCAAGATTTACATCAACAAACGAGTGCCAGGACACATCTAAAATGGACATCAATCCAGATCAGGTAATAAAGCACCCGTTTTTCGCTGGTGTCATTGGTAGTGCGATCTCCCTGCGTTTGGTGCCCGGACGTACCTATAGCGAAAAGGTGGTGATTGTCGCTATCGGCGCTTTCACCGCGCAGTTTCTAGGGCCTGCGGTTGGGGAGTACTTCTCCCTCCAGTCCCCCGGTATGCAATCGGCCATATCGTTCCTGATTGGCCTATTCGGTTTGAACATGATGGCGTCAGTATCGCTCTGGCTTAAAACCGTCGATATTGGCTCACTTTTCGGGCGCAAATAATGGATATATTCACTATTGGGGCTACCGTCAGCATCTTTACGGCTTTCATCATGGCCGTTATCGTCTTGCACCCTGAGATACACGAAGGCGTCATTGTCAAGGGCTCGCTGATTGTGTGCATCTTTTCCCTGTTGGCAACGGCTGCGATTGTTCTCAAAGGGCCGCAGTACAGCCAAGAGGCGCTATGGCGGGCCGATACGATGCTCAGAATAGGGTTAGCTGGCGTTTGTGCCGGGATACTGTACCGGGCGCACGTATTGGGGCAGATCAGGCGAAGAATTGAAAAAGCGCAGGAAGGCATGTACCGGACGCGAACGATTATGAATATCATCATTGAACCGGTACACGACATCGCATTTTTGTTCACCAGCGACTTCGCCAAACTTGAGCGGGAGAATAAGCGTGACACTTGAAGAACTACTCCGACAAGGCAAGTCTTTCGGGCAAGGCGCGTCCAATGCTGCGGCATCGACTGTTACCGGGCCGGTTGATATGCTGGCGTGGCTGCTCCGCAAGGGCGGCGTAAATGTGGGTGATGCCCCAATGGGCGGTGAGGCTTGGATGCGCCAAAAGGGGCTTATGGCAACGCCTGAGAACCGTCTAGCTGGCCTGTTGGGTGAAGGCGCTGGCCTAGCTGCTCCAATCGTTGCAGCGGCAAAAGCGCCTGAGATTGCGGGCGGACTGCTACAGATGGGGCGTAACCTTGCCGCCCCACAGACGATGAATAAGCAGACCGGCGCGATTGTTTACCACGGCTCACCGCACAAGTTCGACAAGTTCGATTCCAGCAAGATCGGCACGGGTGAGGGTGCGCAGGCTTACGGGCATGGGTTGTATTTGGCTGAGTCTGACAAGGTGGCTGGTGAATACGCAAATATGTTTGCAAAGTCTCCCGCCTCCCCAGCGCAACTTTTGAAACTTAGGGATGCTGCGCCGAAAGGTGGTGCAGAGTGGTCGCACTACGACGACTTGGTTAAGAACGGACAAGGCTTCCTCTACAAAGTAGACCTACCCGACGAACACATTGCAAAGATGCTGGATTGGGATAAGCCGCTTAGTCAGCAGCCAAAAAACGTAAAAGACGCGCTTGAAAAATTAAAAGCATCAAACCCTTCAGGCTATCAAAAACTAATTGATGCCCAACTTGGCGGTTCAGTTATGGATCAGGCAATTGGCCGAGACCTATATAAGTCAATCGGTCACGATGCGTTTCCATCATCAGGAATCCCCGGCATTAGATATTTGGATGGCGGCTCACGCTCTGCCGGTGCTGGCTCATCGAATTTTGTGGTATTTCCAGGCAATGAAGGCTTACTGAAAATCCTTGAGCGAAACGGCGGTAAACCATGAAACGCCCAATACGTGAACACCTAGAGCTATCCGGCGGACGGCGTTTCTTTTTAGCTTTAGGCGCTGGTGTATCGACAACCGTGCTCCAGTGGTTTGGCAAGCTAGACCCAGCCGGTAGCACTTACGCAATGGTGATTATTGGCATCGTAGGGGTTTACGTAGCAGGCAACACGACGCAGAAAATCAAAGCGCCGGGAACGGAGTAAGATGATTCCAGCACACGTTATCGGCGCTGTATCTGAGGCGCTGCACAATCTCCCGGCAAAGATGGATACTGCACAAGCGCGGGTCATGCTGTACGCCATAGGGCTACAGGAAAGCCGTTTTACGCATCGTTATCAAGTTCTGAATACGCCGGGTGCCAAAGGGCCTGCGCGGGGCTTCTGGCAGTTTGAAAAAGGCGGCGGCTGTAAAGGCGTGGTGAATCACGATGCGAGCAAATACTGGATGCACGGTGTTTGCGATGATCGCGGCGTAGCCTTTACGGCTGAGGCGATCTGGCTGGCAATCGAGAATGATGACGTATTGGCGGCAAGCGCGGCTAGACTGCTCTTGTTCACGGACGGCGCACGATTGCCTGCGATTGATGACCTAGACGGCGCATGGGCATGTTACATCAGGAACTGGCGTCCGGGTAAGCCACATCGGGAAACATGGGATGCGCTGTATCGTGAAGCGCGGGCGGTGATATGAATTTTCTCAGTCTGATACCCGGCTTCAGCTTTTTCCGTCTAGGCGTCGCAGCCGTGATAATTGCCGTCGCAGTCGGTGCGGCGTGGAAATGGCGACACGGTGGCGTAGTTCAGGGCAGGGCAGAGATACAAGCGCAATGGGATGCTGACATTTCAACCCGCCTAGCCGCGCAGCTTGCACAAGAACAATCCAACCGGGCGAAAGAAACTGAGCTAAACGCAACCATTGTTAAACAAAGGGCAAACCATGCAAAAGACATCGAAAGGCGCAACGCTACTGCTTTGCTTGTGGCTGGCCAGTTGCGCGACTTCCAGGCTCTCGCCAGCCAACCCCGTCCAGCCGGTCAAGATACCGCCTCCGCCAGAGTATTTGATGACGCCAGAACAACCGTCATCAGTGAATGTACAAACGCTCTTGCAGAGGTGGACAAAGATTCTCAACGACGCAGCGACAAAGTGACGGGGCTACAGATCTACGTTAGCGAGGTTTGCCAGCGGTAGGAAATTGAATTTCTTGTGCAATGGCTTCGTAAGCACAAATCAGCCATCCCAGCTTCTTGTGCCATTCGTCGGTTGTTTCGCAAGCGGTGTCCGGGTGGTGGCGAACTGCCGCCATTAATTCTGGTGTCAGGTGTAGCGGTGCACGCAGATACACGGTTTCGTCTTTTGAAAAGTCGGTCATGGCTTACTCCCTGCCCTCCCGGCTTTCCATCCAACAAATACCAGCCGCGTGAACATTTCTGAGTATTGATCGCCGACCCAATGGCATAAATGTGCCGGATATTTTGTCAGCATGAACGCCTCAAACGCCTCCCGCTCCTGTGCTTCTGTAGGTGCGAGGGCCTCTATTGGTTTACCCTCGCTGGGCAGTCGGGCTGGTGCTTGCGCTGCCTGCGCCGACGATTCGGATTTTAGCGCGGTCTGGGCTGCTTGGGGTGATGTGTAGAGTTCTGTCCCCTCTGGTAGAGGACCATTCAGCCATTCGAGGGTGTATCGACTCATATGAACTTCTGCCACTCGCGCCACCGGCTCGGCATCCTCAGCCAGCCCTCGCATGATGGTGAGGGCTTCTGTAATCGCTTTTGGCGTCACTTCTCGCGTGTAGTTGCCGTCAGCATCAGCAGCCATGACGCGGTTTATTTCCAGCGCCGCAATCACTTTATCTTTGTCAGCTTTGTTCATGGTTTTCTCCACGGCACGGCTAACGACCTGTCAGTATCAGTCATTAACGGAAGCTCGGGGTCTTGACTGAACATGTGTTCAAGAACAAAAGAACCAAATACGGTGATGCTAAATTTACCGCGTCCGTGGCGCTCAAGGCATCCAAGCTCAGAAAGTCTGGATATAGACGCCTCGCCAATGTCATACCCTTCACCATCATCCGTTGTTTCTTGAAATCGCATTAGGTCGCCAAGGTCGGCGTCTTGCAGATATTTGCGTGGTGTAGTAATCCCTTTTGCTTTTGTGATGTTCATTTGGTGTCCTTATTCTTCGACGACTGCGTAAACAATCATCTGAACGTTGTGGTAATAAGATTCCGGCTTAGTCTTTGAAAAGTAGGGTGGTGTTCCGCGTGCTTCGTCGTCGGAGTCGTCCCAATAAATCCATGCTATTTTCATCCCTTGCTCTCCGGTGGTGTGATGCCGTGGTGGGCTTCGGTTGCTTCGATCAGGTTGAAGGCTGCAACAAGTTGCCGGTCATTCGTATCAGCGGGCCATCCTGCAGCCTTGACCACGTTAACCATGTCGGCAGTCGTCATCGGCACGCGCTCAAGTGCTTGCAGGGCGTCGGCGGCTTCGAGCGAAAGATCATGTAACCTCTGCAAACAAGACATTGCTTCTTTAGTGTGACTAAACTGGTACTTTATTAGCTCGTCTGATTCTGCACGCAGACTCGCTATTAGCTCAGAGGGGTTCATGCAAGCTCCTTGATTGCGAGAACAATGGCGTCACCGTGATATTCAACATGTGGCTGTTATGTGACTCTGCCCGCAGTTCTTCCATGCACTGCCACAGCCGACCGTCGCCGTTCTTCTGGAGCGTCGTGGAGTCCCATGCGGAAATTGCGCGATTCATGACATGTCGCTGTTTTTCAATGGTATTTTGGAAGTCGTTTATCTCGTTGCTCAAGCCTTGCATTTGAGATTCCAGTTCGTCTATGCGCTGTTGCTTGCTTTTGATGCTTGCGAGCAAATCAAGCAAATCGTCGGGTTGTGTGTTTTCACGTTCGCAGCCCGACTTCCTGCAGAAACCACCACATGATGAGCATTGGCGGGTCATTCCGCACTCCCCAGCCTATCGAGGCAAGTCGTGGCTTCCAAGAAGTTGATGCGCGGCGACTCTTTGCGCAACACGTAGTATTCAACCTGCACCTTTGCGCTGCCGATCATCTTCCCGGCAAGGTTTGCCAGTTCTGCGGCTTCGCTCGGTTTGATTTCACCGGCTTTTAGCTTCGCAAAAGTCAAGGCCAGTTCTGCCCTTAGTTCGTCACAGTTTTGCATTTCCATATCTCCCGTTTGAGTTTCAATAATTCACGGTGCGCGTCTGCCAGTGGCTTCGGTATCTGCGCCGCAGGTATTGCGTACACCTGCGCTATCTTCTTTCTCACATAGCCATCGGTCAGCGTGTCGCGTTCTTTTTTGGATTGCGCTACCACCTTGTCAGGGTTTGCGGCCTTGTACTTCGCTTTTATTGCGTTGCTTCTGGCTCTGTTTTCCGTTCGCCATGCAAGCTGTCTCTGTCGTTCCTCGTCAAGATGCGCAGCCCTGTACGCGGCGTTTCGTGCGTCTATGCGCTCTTTGTTGGCCGCGTAGTAGGCTTTCCCATTCGCTGACTTTTCCGCTTTGTCTTTGTATGGCATGGCTCTCCCCGTCACATAACAGGTCAATCAAGGCCGACCTGCGGCGGCTTATCTCCGGCGTTGAAATAGCTTCACGCACTCCT
>OFQX01000152.1_pt1 | contig 22046 bp, 25 predicted proteins | sample 1542951 | NCBI WGS metagenome assembly OFQX01 (sample SAMN07774215, study PRJEB24372) | wastewater metagenome | isolation source: WWTP Novara (Effluent) | place: Italy: Novara | collected 2015-12
GTAGCTCGTAAAGGTGTTGAAAGTCTTAACCGTTCATTAATGGAAGGTCATAATGTCTTTCAGGTAGTAGGTAAGAGTTTGTATCAACTTAGGAACATGCTGGGTGGTACAATGTTGTTTGCTGCCTTGCAGAACACTACAGGGGCTGTAATCACCTTAGCAGATACTTGGACACTTGCTAATGCCCGGTTAAAAATCTTCATGGGCAGTGCAGACGCAGCAGCAGTTGCTCAAGAGCGATTGTACAATGTTAGTATGGATTTAAAAGTACCCCTACAAGGTGTGACTACATTATTTACACGTCTAGTACCAGCTATGGCTGAGTATGGTTACAGTGCAGATAGTGCTATGAAAGTTACAACTTCTATGGCTGCTGCACTAAAAGTATCTGGAGCAACAGCAGCAGAAACATCTTCAGTATTACTACAATTCTCTCAATCTATGGCAGCAGGCCGTCTAAACGGTGCTGAATTTAATGCTGTCGCAGAAGGTGCGCCTATTGTATTACGTCTACTATCAAAAGAATTAGGTGTATCAAGAGGTGAATTGAAAAAGATGGCAGCAGACGGTCTACTATCTACAGCTACTGTAGCAGATGTATTAATTGACAGTCTAGACGAGCTTAAAAATAAAGCTAAAGATATGCCACTGACTGTCAGTGCAGCTTTAGATATGTTATCAGCCTCTTTTGCTAAATTGTTTGGTGAAATGAACAAAGGCGGTGGTGTTACTGGTGTAATCTCAGCTTCTATAGAGCTATTAGCTAAAAACCTTTCATCTATCTTAAACATTCTTGGGATGGTTGCTACAGCTTTTGTTACGTATAATGCACTATTAGTAGCATACAATATTATTGTAGCAACAAGCACAGCTTTGTCAACATCTTTAGCAGCAAGTCTAGGTATTACAGCAGCAGCCTCTGGGGCAGCAGCAGGAGCAGTTGGCTTACTAAACGGTGCTTTAAAGTTCTTGATGGCTAACCCTGTTATCTTGTCCCTAACAGCTATTGTTACAGCCTTGTTCTATTTTAGAGATGAGCTATTTGGCACTAAGGATGCTGCTGAAAGAGCGGGCGTTGCTATTCAAGAGGCATTGTCTAAAGGTGACTATCAAGCAGCCATCACAGCACAACAAGCAGAAGTTGCTAGGCTGTCTAATGAATATAACAACCTATCTGGTGAATTAGTACGTTTGCAGAAAGAACAGGCAAAAGCTAAAGAGCTAGGGTTTGCTACAAGTAGTCAGGAGAAAGTTATTCAAGACTTGACAGTACAAGTAGAGAAACTAAAAAAACAATGGGAAGGTGCTAAAGATAATCTTAAAGAATACAATAGAGAATTAGAAGGTGACAAGATTAAAAAAGCCACTAATGCTATTGATGAATATATTACTAAGATGCAGCATGAGATTGGCTTGAAGCGCAAGATGTCTCAAGCAGATGAGATGCTGTGGAAGGCTGAAAAAGCTCGTTCGGCTCTAGGTACTGATGCTAACATTAAACGTGTCAGAGAAGCAGAAGAAAATATCAATAAAGCTAAACAAGCTATCGAGGTAGAGAAGCAGCATAAAGAAGCTACTACAGATCGTGTAAAAGCTATTAAAGAATCTGAATCCGCTTTGAAGAGGGCAATGAATGCTTATGCTCGATCTGTGAGTTCTAGTGAAGAATCTATTGAGAAGCTTAAAGAAGAGTTAGCACTAAAACGTAATCTAACAGAAGCAGAGAAACAAGTTATCAAGTTTAGAAAAGATGCTGAAGAATTCACTAAGAAAACTGGTAGAAAATCCACAGAGCTTGATGATAATATTAAGATTATTGAACAGTTAGGTGCCCGTAAGAAGTTTGAGGATGATTTAAATAAAGCACTAGACAGAAAGCAGGCAAGAGATTTACAAGTAGCAGAAACAGAGGCAGAACTAGCTAATTCTATTTTCATGACAAATGAAGCTATTTCTAAGAAAATTGAACTTGTTAAAAGAGCTAATGCTGAGATTCCAACAACACCTCTACAAGAGCAGATGGATGAGACTACCCGCATACAGGAACGTATTGGTTTCTTAGAAGATCAAATTAAAATTACCGAGGAATTAGCTACCACTACAGCCTACCTTGCTTATTGGAGTGCTTACGCTACAGGTGATGAAAAAGCTATGGAAAGAGCTGAAAAAGCTCAAGATAATATTCAAAAACGTATTGATGGATATAACAAAGAAATAGCTACACTTAAGAATGTCTTGGATGTAAGTAAAGATTTAGCAGAACAAGAATTCATTCGTAGTAAAATTCGTATGCAAGAAATCGGTAGAAGCCCTTCCCAAATCCTTGCAGATGGTTTTGGTGAAGCTGGTAAAGCTATCTCTACAATGATAACAGCTTACAAGGATTTTGGTAAAGAATCTTCAGCAGTGAATGCAGAGCTTGAAGGGCAGCTTAAATTTATCCAGAAGAACTATCAGGGTGAAGAGGCCGCTAAAGAAACTGTTAAAGCAACTCAAAGAGCTGCTGATAAACAAATCCAAATCACTGCTGGTATGTATGCAAACATGGCTGGAGCTGCTAAAGGGTTCTTCTCAGAGAATTCTAAAGGTTATCAGTTAATGGAAAAAGCTGAGAAAGCTTTTAGAGTTGTAGAATTAGCAATGGCAGTAAAGAATCACGCTGCTAAAATGTTGATGGTAGCTGAAGAATTTGGCTCTGTTATTCTAAATTCTGGTAAGGCATTGATGGCTGTTGTTACAAACAACGCTGTAGCTGCCGAGTCTGCGGCCCCTGCTGCTGTTCTTAATGCAGCTCAGATGCCCGGCCCCGCTGCATTCGTTGGAGCTGCTGCAATGATAGCATTAATTGCAGGACTAGGTGTAGCTATCAGTGGAGGCGGTTCAACTCCTAATATCTCGGCACAAAGACAATCCCAACAAGGTACAGGGACAGTATTTGGTGACTCAGGAGCTAAATCAGAAAGCCTTACAAAAGCTTTAGAAAACATCTCAGAGAATTCTGATATCTCATTACAATACAATGAGGGAATGCTGAATGCTTTGAAGAACATTGAAGCGAGTATTGGCGGTGTTACTAAGCAAGTTATCCGTCAAGGTGTTCAAGGTCAAGTAGGTTTTGCTGCTGGTATGGGTACTATTAAATCTGAAGGACTAACAAGTTTTGCTAAAGCTGGTGAAATTGGCTTACTACTAAACTCAGTATTTGCCCCATTGAACGCTATTGTAGGTGCTCTATTCTCAGTTAAGAAATCTGTAGTGGATAGTGGTCTTATCCAGAATGCTCAAGCTCTTTCAGATATTATGAAAGAGGGTGGTGGATTAAACATCATGGGTTATACAGATATTGAAACCAAGAAGAAAAAGTTCCTTAAAACTGAAAAAACAATTGACACTAACAAAAGTGCTCTATCAGAAGAACTACAAAATCAATTCTCCAACATTATTATTGGAATGGGTACTGCTGTAAAAGAAGCTGCTAAGACATTACAAATGGATGGTGGGTCATTTACGGAAACACTAAACTCTTTCGTAGTGGATATTGGTAGAATCAGTATTCAAGGAATGGATGCAAAACAGATTCAGGAAACACTAACAAATGTATTCTCTAAAGTTGGTGATGAAATGGCTGCATCAGTATTCCCCGGCCTTATTGAGTTTCAAAATGGTGGTGAAGGTATGCTTGAGACTCTTATTAGGGTTTCTTCTACTGTTGCTACTGTTGATGGCATTTTCAATCAGATTGGTCAGAGCATTGGTGGAGTGGGCCTTGAAGGAGCTGCTGCAAAGCTTAAGCTAGTGGAATTAGCTGGTGGCTTACAAGAGCTTTCAAATCTAACACAAGGTTTCTATGATAACTTCTACACAGAGTCTGAAAAGACTGCTAATAAAACTCGTCTAGTTACAGAAGAATTTAGTCGTCTTGGTGTAGAAATGATTGACTTAAAGAATCCAGATGCTAGAATGAACTTTAGGACATTAGTAGAAAGCTTGAAAGATACTAACCAAGAAGCTTACATTGGCTTGTTAAAGTTACAAGAGTCTGTTAGCGATCTGACCCCAGAGCTTAAAGAAGCAGAGACAGCTATTGATTTGACTAATCAAAAATTGTCATTACAAGATAAAATTAATCAGATGACAATGAGTAGTTCTCAATACCTAGCATTACAACGCCAGAAAGAGTTGGATGCAATGGACGAGAGTTTACGTCCGTTACAACTTCGTATCTATGCTCTCGAAGATGAGAAATCAGCTCTAGAGAAACTTAAAGCTGCATCCTCTGGTGCTATGTCTGTTCTAGAAAAATCTGTTAATGCACAGAAGAAAGTATTGAAGAAAGACCTAGACGATAAAATTACTAATCTTAACTTTGTAAAACAATATGAAGATAGGAAGTATGAGGATGAAAAGAAAGGTTTACAAGAAGCACAAAAATCTTCTGCTGCTTATTATGACGCATTAAAGACACAGACAGATGATAAATATGATGCTGAAAAGACTGTTCTTCAAGAAGCTAAGAAAGCCTCTGATGCCTATTATGATGCACTAAAAGAGTCTGCAAGTAACCAAGTTGATGCTGCAAAAACTTACAGGGACGTTGTTAAGAGTCTGTTTGAGGATATCAACTCTGCTGTAGAGAAACTAACTAACAGCACTTCTGTATTGCAACAACAAACTTACGAGTCTGCTAAATCACAGTTGGACGTAGCGTTAGCTCTAGCACAAACTACAGGGCAATTACCTACTGGTGATAGTTTTAAAAATGTTCTCAGTACACTAACTGGTAATGATTCCAGTAGATATTCTAGTATGTTTGATTTCCAACGTGAGCAATTAGTCAATGCTGGAAAGCTCTCTGCACTAGGAGGTATTACTGGTGGCAAACTATCAACTGCTGAAGCACAATTATTAGCTGCTGAAAATAATGTCAAAGCTGTAGAAGATATGGCGAAGCGGGCGGATATCAACAATGACTTGCTCATGACTGACTTGGATGATAAGCATAAAGAGGACATTAAAGCTGTAGAAGATATGGCTAAACGTGCTGATGCTTATTATGATCTTGCTATTGAAGATTTAGATTTAAAGCATAAAGAAACGATTAAGATTCTCGATGACCAGATCAAACATTTACAAGAGAAGTATGACAGTGATGTTGAATATTTCGATAAAATGCTTCAAAACGCTAAAGATCAGCTTGACATAGCCAATGGGACATACATTGCAACACTAGATGTAGGTTCTGCTCTAAACAATTTTGGAGCAGCTTTAGGTGCTTATGCATCAGCTAAAGAGATTGAAAACGCAAGGCTTGTAGAGCAGGTTAATAGCATGTCTAAAAAGACCACTGCTATTGATGCTACGGCTAATAAGACAGCATCCGACTATAACGCTCTCGCAGAAGAAATGTCACAAATGCGTGCAGATATCAATGCAGGTAATCGAGCAATCGCTACCAACACCCTTACCGCTGCCAAAGTGTTGTCACAGTGGGATGGTGACGGTCAACCTGAAACCAGAAATGTAGCATAACAATAAAGGAGATAGAGTAGTGGCAGCTTTAAAAGTAATCCCGCCACTCTCTATTACCGATAGTAATTTAACCTCCAGCAATGTAGCAGAAGCAGATTATGCTGCCTATGTTGCTGGAACAACTTATGCTATTGGTAATAGGGTTATCATAACAACACCAAATGTTCATAAAATTTATGAATCATTACAAGCAGGAAATATAGGGCATGACCCTTTAACATCCCCTACATGGTGGATTCAAGTAAGCCCAACAAATCGTTGGAAAATGTTTGATACAAGCAATACCACACAAACCACTAACAGTAATTCTATCGTTGTCACTATCACACCCGGTAGAGTGGTTAACTCTGTAGCCTTGCTAGGGCTTGAGGGTACGAGTGTAACAATCAAAATAACAGACCCTACAGATGGTATTGTATACAACAAAACCACAAGTTTAAACGATAATGGTGTAATTAACAACTGGTATAACTACTTCTTTAATCCAATTGTTCGCAGAACAGACCATGTAGCAACAGACCTTCCAGCTTACGGTACAGCAGCTATTGAGATTACTGTTACATATACAGGTAATACAGCTAAGTGTAGCACATGCGTCTTAGGAACAACACAAGATATTGGTGAAGGTATCAACCTAGGTGCTTCAGTTGGTATCCAAGATTATAGTAGGAAAGAGAAGAATGATTTTGGGGATTATGTACTAATTCAACGTAGCTGGAGTAAACGAGCACAGTTTTCAATGGCAGTATTAAATTCACAAATTGATTCTCTACAATCAGGTCTAGCTAAGCTGCGTACAACCCCTTGTGTTTGGATAGGTGATCCTAATTATACTAGCACAATTATCTTCGGGTATTATAAAGATTTTGACATTATTATTTCAAATCACATTGTAAGTGATTGTAACATCAACATAGAAGGACTAACATAATGACAGCTCCAGTGATTCCTACGCTGCCAACAGCACCATCACGTAGTAATGATCCAGATACATTCGTAGCAAGGGCTGATGCTCACGTAGCAGCTCTAACCCCTTGGACAACTGCTGCAAACAGCCTAGGAACTTATCTAGATGCGCTAGGTACTGCTGCTGATGCTGATGCAACAACAGCTACAACACAAGCAGGTATTGCTACAACACAAGCTACCCTTGCGGCTGATTGGGCAACAAAAACATCAGGCACTGTTGACGGCAGTGAGTATTCAGCTAAAAAGTATGCAACTGATGCTGCTGCTAGTGCTGTTACAGCAATCAACTCTCCGGGTACTCAGGCAACGTCAACAACAAGCCGCTCAATCGGGACGGGCAGTAAAGCATTCACACTTGCCCAAACAGGCAAAAATTTTACTGTTGGGCAATGGGTTGCAATTACAGATGCAGCACTACCTAATACAAATTGGATGACCGGCCCAATTACTGCATTTAATAGTGGAACAGGGGATATAACAGTCAACGCAACCAATATAAATGGTAGCGGAACAATATCAAACTGGGTATTTAATCAGGCTTCCCCATTTACCGGGATTCCAAATCAATCTGGTCAAGGTGGTAAAACATTTTCAACAAACGGTTCAACATCTAGTTGGATTGAACAACCATCTACTTGGGCAAACTGGATGCTGATTACAACTAACGGTGGCACGCTGACTATTCCTGATGGTGTGTCTAAAATACGTGCATATGTTGTTGGTAAAGGCGGTGATGGTGCTGCCGGTATTGCATCTACACAGGGTGGTGGCGGAGGTGGTGGTGGGGGTATGACAGGAGGTACAATCCCTTGCCAACCCGGTGATGTGTTCACGTTTGAGAAGGTTTCAACAACAGCTAAGTTGAAAAAGGGCGCTGTTGATTATTTAACTGCCAATGACGCATCAAATGCTTCTGGGGCAACTGGTGGTGCTGGCGGTGCAACAGGCTCTGTTGGGAGTGGGCTAGGTATAACATATAACTTCACATCAGCAGGTGGAACTGGGGGTAATGCAGCATCAACTGCCAGTTATTATGCGGGGGCGGGTGCAAGCAGCGGCTCTCCGTTAGGTATCGGTGTCAATGGTATTAATGCAACTCCTTCTGGGGGTTCAGGTGGTGGAAGTGGGTGGGGTGGTCAAGGTGCCTTGCTCGGTGGAGGCGGTGGCGTAGGCGCAGCGGCAACCACAAGCAGTTATTCTGGTGGAGGGGTATCTTCAAATAATGCGCCTAGAAGTTGGAATAATGCGTTTACTGATCCAATTTTAAGAGTTTGTAATAATTCATTCCCTACTGTACCAAATACTGATTTCTCACTACTTTCCCCCCACGGTATGCCGGGATGTGGTGGGGCAAAACCGACTTCAAGTACAATTCCATCAGGTAATGGCGGAATCGGTGGCGGCGGCGCAACTGGAGGTGCTGCTGCAGCTAACCTAGCAGGTAATGGCGGGTTTGGTGGTGGCGGAGCTGGGCATCTCGGGCCGGTCGCATCTCTTGCAGGTAATGGTGGAATCGGTGGCGGTGGCGGTGGAGGAATGGGTGTTGCATCGTCCCCATTCGGAACGGGTGGTGCTGGCGCAGTGTTGATTTTCTGGTAAGGAATTAAAATGAAATATGCTTTTATTAAAAACAACGTTGCCATTGAAGTGGTACAGACCAACCCTTTTATGCTTTTTGTCCAACCTTATGCCGAACAATTTCAAGAAGTTGATGATACTTGCCAAAATGGATGTATCTTACAAGATGGAAACTGGATTCAACCTCCAGTAGTTGTAGCAGTTCCACAAGAAGTAACAATGCGACAAGCTCGCTTGGCTCTCCTAGAGAATGGCCTTCTAGCCAATGTACAACCAGCTATCAACTCTCTTCCAGAGCCTGATAAAACTAAAGCTCAAATTGAATGGGAATACTCTAATGCGCTACAACGTAGCAATCCTTTCGTAGATGTATTAGGGGCTGCTCTAGGGCTTTCTTCACAAGACTTGGATGATCTATTTATCCAAGCATCAGCTCTGTGAGGATGTTATGTCAGTATCTTTAGCATTATACAAGGGAAAGGGGAATTGGGTAAATTCCCTTATTCGATGGCAAAACCAATCCCCATATTCTCATTGTGAGCTTATTGTAGATGGCTGGATGTATTCTTCAACAGTACATGACGGTGGAGTTAGATGTAAACTACAAACACACCTTAGAGAAGAAGATTGGGAGATTATCCCTATCAAGTTCAACAATGGTGAAAGTATTCTAAAGCACTATGTAGATACTAAAGATCATCCTTATGGTTGGCGTGACTTATTCCAGACGCAAGTGTTTGGAAGGCGTACAGCAGATGATAAGGGTGATTTCTGCTCTGAATGGTGTCTTGCAGCTTTAGGATTAGATAGCCCGTCTAGTTATAAAATACATCAGGTAAAAGGGATTGTAGAATGGGCAAACTCACTCTATCCCCAGACATAAAACAATCTATTTATAAAGCCCTTGTCACGGTAAATGACAGGGCTTTTTCCCTTATAACAGTATTTGCTATCAGTGCATGTATAACAATGTTAGATGTAGCTTTTAGTATTAGTGATAAAATGAATACATTAGGGTATGCTTTTATAGCATTAGTTGTGTTAGTAATCTCTACAACATTATCTTCAACTTGTAAAGGTTCTAGATGGCTAAGATTGTTTAGTGCAACTATCTGTGTATTCCTATGGTTATTTGTAGCACAATTAAGCGGAGTATTTACAAGTGGTGTAGCTATCTACTCAGCAGTATTCTACGCTGTATTATTCTGGTCAAATATAAATCTATTAGGAGTGTTTCTGAATGCAAGGAAGTGAAATTGCTGCTTACGCTGCTACAGGAGCACTAGGGCTATTTACTTTAATTAAAGGTATTAGTCATATTATCCGTGGCTGGAATGGAGATAGAAAAGAGGATAAAGCAGATAAGAGTGTTGGTAATCAGCTTGATCTTCTAGAAAAAGAGAATAAAGACTTACGTGAAGAGAATACTCGCTTACGTGATGATTGGAAGAAACTAGCTAAAGAAGAAGCTGCATTATCTGCTGAAATCCAATCCTTGAAAGTGCAAGTAAAAGAACAGAATGAACGTATCTCTAACCTATCAAGATTGATTGTACATCTTGTTAAGGTGCAAGGTAAAGATTTACCTCCAGAGGTAGTATTATCTATCATATCACCAATGAGTGAGAATGATTAATGAAGGAACTAAAAATGATTATTAGTGAAAACTGTGTAGAGCTTGTAAAAGCTTTTGAAGGGTTCCGTGGCGAAGCTTACAAATGTCCTGCTGGTGTATGGACAATTGGATGTGGACATACAGAAGGCGTACAGCCCGGAGATAAGATGACAGAGCATTGTGCTAAGGGGTTGCTACGAGAGGAATTGACAGCGTTTGCTGCTAAGGTAGATAAGCTAGTTAAGAAGCCTACACAGAATCAATTTGATGCCCTTGTAAGCTTCGCCTACAACGTTGGAACAGGTGCCCTTAGTGGTAGTACCCTGTTGAAGAAGCATAACGCTGGAGAGTACCTAGAAGCTCAGGAACAGTTCCTTAAATGGGATAAGGCTAATGGTAAGACATTAGCGGGACTAACCAGACGCAGAGCACATGAAGCTGCTTTGTACGGTAAATAACCATGACATTAGCTGAACGCTTCTCTGGTCTTATTCTAGACCGTAATACAGGGAGAGTGGTAGGAACTAAATTAGCATCAGTAACAGGGCATCTTTTGATGTCCCTGTTTTTTGCTTACCACAATTACAAATATGGATTTAATGGTGAACAATGGATGATTTATGGCTCTATTGTAGCAGGACATAAAACTGCTGAAAAACTAATTGGACTGAAATGGGGTGGTTCTTCAGCTACGCCTAAGAACAAGGACTAAAAATGATCCCACTATTACTAGCAAAACTAGGTACAATTAATTGGTTGACTATCGCTAAAATTGGTGCTATAATTTCCCTTATGGGAGCAACAAGTTATATCACTTGGACTATCGCCCAACATGACATTGATAAAGAACGTTTAATGGTAGCTGAAGCACAGCTTCAAGCAGAGCGCCTAATGACTAAGAACTATCTAACAGACATAGAACACGCAAGAGAAATTGCTTATGGTGCTGCTATTGCTGATAGGAAGTTAGAAGCCAGAGTAAACGTTATTCTAAAGGAGCATTCCAATGCGCCATCTTTACCTACTAATTGTGTCATTGACACTAACGGGGTGCAGTCTCTTCATGACGCAAGAGAAGCAGCCATTACAGCAGCAAATAATTCAGCCACAAGCAAATCTGACAATTGATTGTATCATTCCTCCTGAGATTCCACAAGCAGGAAGTAGCTACAGGGAATTAGAAGCTTGGGGCATTAAAACACTAGAAATATGGGCTAAATGTGCTAAGGATAAGAAAGCCTTGGTGGATAGTTGGCCTAAATAAATTAGACCTTTTGGCCTAAGGAGATTAAATGAATTATCAATTATTGAAACAAGAGATTGTTGACGACCCCCTCTCTCAAGGATACTCAGCCTTCCTTCCTGACAGTACAGGATGGGTAGCAAACATGCTAAATGAACGTAAGTTCCAAGCAGCTAAGACTAGAATGGTGACAGCCAGAGGGATTATGGCAAGCTACGGAATTGGCCCAACTCAAGGAGCTTTGTTTCTAGACAAACTTGAATCTCTTTCAGCAAATATTCCAGCTTTAAAGTGGGCGATGAAATTCCTACAACAAGAGACAGGTATTGACGTAGGGGAACCAGCTACACAAATAATGCTTACCTCTTTAATCGGGGTTGGTGGTATTACACAAGCTGAAATAGACGGTGTAAAAGCAATGGCTATACAACCAGCAAGTAGAGCTGAAGTGTTATTTGGAAGTGACGTTATTGTAACAGAGCATGATGTAATTAAGGCGATGGAGGTATAACATGGCAACTATAAAACAAATTGTAGGGACTCGTACAGCCCTCACAACCTCTGCCCTTAATTCCTTAGTTACAGGTACATACGTTTCTTGTGGGACAATCACACATAACACAAATCAACCTTTAGACGTGTTGTTAGAAGTAAGTGCCACTCCGGGTACTGTTAGTTCTAATAAACAACTTTTAGTATTTGCTAAAGCGAGCTTAGACGGGACAGTGTTCTCATCTGGCCCTGAAAGTGGTACAACAATTACGGATGAATCTGATCTTTATTTTGTAGGTGCTCTTCCTCTTAACACAAACTCTACAGTGCAGACTAAAACGTTTTCTCTTGCAGCAGCTTTTGGTGGAGTTTTACCCTACGCTTCAAAGATTGTTGTAAAGAACGAGACGGGTGCTACTTTAAATGCCTCTGGGGGTAGTGTACATTATTCAGAGATTAGTGCAACGGTGGTATAAAAATGTCCACTGTAATTTTACCTTCTCGTCACACAACACAAGCTAGAGGGCAGGTAGAGATTGACAATTCTAACCCGCTAGCAAAGGATTTGATAGCAGCTTATAATTTAACAAGTTATCAATCTAGAGATTTAAAAGATTCTTCGGGTTTGGGCCAATATAACGGCGGGCGTAGTTCGGTAGGTAAGTTTCCTTACACCTTACACGGTTATTTTACAGATGGGTCATCAGAGGTTCCTCTCCTTTTTACTCCAGAAGGTCAAGTATTTGATTTTAACGGTACGAACAGCAGACGAGCGGTAAGTAGCGCGTTTCCTGCTACATCTACATCCGGTGCATTAAGAACTTACATTACTCGTGTTTATCTGCGTGATACCACGACAAAACAAATTATTCTCGGACATTTCAATAGTGCGTTGAGTCCATTACATTTGTATGGTAGTGGATTATATGTAGATTCAGGTACATTATACGGTGTAGGAGCATCCAATGATTCTAAAGCTATCACAGCATCTGCTCCAAGTACAAATCAGTGGGTTACTATTGCATTGGTGGCAGGTACTACAGATGGAAGAATGTATATCAATGGACAATTGGTTGCGTCAGGCGATCTCAATAGTTCAGGAGTATCATATCTCTTCGGGATTGGATGTGATGGTCAAAATGCTTATGGGACAGGTGGTGGTAGTGCTTTTCTTAATGGGATGGTTGGTGCAACACTAATTTATCAAAGAGCATTATCAGAATCAGAAATACAGCGGTTATCTAGCAACCCTTACCAAATAATCAAATCCAAGAGAAGATTATTTGTAGACGCAATTGCAGCAAGTACTAGCCCTGTTAGCACTACAGTTGATCTTCTATTCAATGTTGTAAATTCGGTTTCCCAAGCAAGAACTATTGACTGGAACATACGCAATTCTACTACATCTGGTAAGGATGTTGAATGGGGAATTAACACTTCCGCACAAGAAACCCAATCATTTACACATTCAATATTGAATAGTACTACTGAAGGTATTTCTTCTAATTGGAATATTCAAGTTTCTGTAACCACTGATAAAAACTTTGACTGGAATACTTTAAGCTCTACAAGTACTACTGGGGATATTAATTGGAATATTATATCTTCAGTAACAGATACCCAAAATGTTCTTTGGAGTATTCAGAACTCAGTTTCTGTAAACAATCCTATAGCATGGGATATTTTAAATGCCACCAGTAAGTCATTGGTTAATGATTGGGTTATATTACAAAATGTAAATTCTGCTAAGTCAATTGATTGGAATATTCTAAGTGATGTATTAAACGCACAGAAAACCTTAGATATTAGATATGATTTATTGGCTTCAGTATATGAGAATTTATCGTGCAACTGGAATACCCTAACAAATACTATTAAAAATGCTACGGTTGATTGGGGTATACACAACGCCGTAGAAAATCCAAAGTCAATTCTTTGGGGGATAACTAATAACGTCACCCAAGATTTAATCTTAACCAGTAGTATATTAGGAATTAGTAGCAAAGACCTAACTATTCATTGGGACAGTGCAGGGGTTGTTGAGAATTCTCTAGTAGTACATTACTCCATTTCAGGTGGTACATCTGCCCCCATTACCAGATTGATTACTATCCGGCGAGAAAACAGGGTAATCTCTCTAACAAAACAAAACAGAATAATTACTCTTTCAAAACAAAACAGAATAATTACTTTATAAGGAAACAAAAATGCCAATCATTTCAACAGATATTCAATACCGTCTTTCTGGTGGTGCCTCTAATACCGACGTAAACGCCTCTCTAGGCGGTGCTAAGAGTTCTACTAGCGTAGCTACAGGGCTGCACAATCTATTCGACGTAGTAGGGTCTGCTGAAGCAGCAGCAGGGGATGTTGAGTATCGTTGTGTCTATGTACACAATAATCATGGTACGTTGACAATGCAAGCTACTAAGATTTGGATTCAAAGTAATACACCAAGTACAGATACCAGTGTAGAGATTGCACTAGGCAGTAGTGCTGTTAATGGTACAGAAACTTCAGTAGCTAATGAGAACACAGCCCCTAGTGGCCCTACATTCTCTGCTCCAGCGTCTGAGGGGGCTGCTCTGAGTATTGGTGATATTCCTGCTGGTCAACATAAAGCTGTCTGGATTAAACGTATTGTTAATACAGGGGCAACTGCTTACAATAATGATACAGCTACTCTTACAGTGAAATGTGATACAGCAGCGTAAGCGGAATACTGCTGCATAAGCGGAATACAGCTTAATAAATAATTGAGAGGTGAAATAATTACCCCCCCTCGCTTTTAATATAAGGAAGATAAATGACAACTTTTCAAAATGTATGGCCTGTTAATGAGCTTAATGAGATTGTAGCAGAATCTGGTGTCGGTAGCTCTAGTGTTACAGGGTTTGTAAATCAGGATCAGATACCAACGGACAGCAGTGGTAAGGTGAAGATTGCTGGTATGGTCGGCGTGGATGCGAGTCACGCAATTGTTGCCAATGGGTCGAAACTTACTCAGTCTTTTGTAGTTGCTTCTTCCTTTTCCCCTGTTATAAGAACGGCGATTGGAGATGCAACGGATGCTAACTTTGTTACATTAGCCAGTATCTCTATTCCCCCAATGTCTATGGGAAATAACGGTGTACTACGGGTACAAGTCTTTACTAGCTCATCAGCAACAGCTTCTGCAACAAAATATGTAGCTATGTACTTTGGTACAAATAATATAGGTGCGCCGATGATAGGTAATACTCAGACTTCGTTAGGGTGGAGGGGAGATACTTTTAACACAGGGACAGAGCTTACACAAAAAACTTTGAATATTGGTTCAAGCCCTTTTGGAGCTACAACAAACAGTATTATTTCCACCTCAGTAGATACAAGGGTGGCTTTCCCATACGATATTAAGGTTAAATGGTCAGCCGCTACAACAGCCGGTGATACAATCACATTGCTAGGTTACGTAGTAGAGGCGGTGTATGCTCCATGACAACAGTAACTTCTATATCTGACGGTGGCGGTGGTCTAAAACCTGCTGTAAATTATCCAAACCACTATGGGGCAGATTTTAATGGGAGTTCATATTGCTTTATCTTAGATCAAGATTTAACTACAACCGATAGCAGAGCGTTGAACTCCCCTACAGGGGTCTTGACAGAGCTTGTATCTTCTCCCTTACAAGTGCCATCAGATTTTCTTGGTATGCACTTCCATAGGATTTATAATAATACTACAAAGTGGCCTACCAACTTGACTCCTTCTTTTGTAAGATCACATGATGGTGGGTTAAGATGGCAGGAGATTAATACTTCCAGTACGGTATATAATTGGGCATATTTTGATAACTGGCTATTACAAGTAGAACAGAGAGGGTGTGTGCCTATATTTACCGTGTATGGTACACCCTCTTGGGCAAGTGCGAGGCCATCTGAAGCAAGTGCTTATGGTATAAATGGTCTAGCAGCAGAACCAGCAAATATGGCAGACTTGGCTGCATTTGTCACAGCAGTTGCTAATAGATATGGTACGAGAATCAAATATTATGAAGTTTGGAATGAACCTAATCTTACAGGTTTTTATACGGGGACAAAAGCTAAATTAGTGGACATGGTAAAAACAGTAAGCGTAGCTGTTAAAGCTGTAAACCCTAATGCAGAAGTGGTTTGCCCGGCTATAACTTCATTTACAGAAAATGCTGGAAACAATGGCGAGACATATCTAACGGCACTGCTTACCCAGCAAGATACAGCAGTCACAGGAACAATGCTTAACTGGATTGATATAGTAGGTGTCCATCTATATAGGAATGCACAAACAGTCCCACTATTCAAGACAGTACAGAGAATTAAGAACACACTGACTGCTGGGGGCTATGGAAGTTTTGATATATGGGACACTGAAAACGGCATATTAGACCCTTACCCTAACCTGTTTAGTAGTGACGATCATGCTAAAATTATGAAAAGGAAAATTGTAGCAGTAGCATGTAGTGGTATCAAAAAGATGGGCTGGTATTCCTATGATAACGGGTTGATGGGGTTTATTAATAATGATACAGTCATAGAGGCTTATGAGGATGTTCAGGCAAAGATTTGTGGAGCTATTATAACAAGAGCCACCCAACTAATTAATGGTACTCTATATATAAAGACAGACACTAATAAAGAGTATTATTTCTAAACAAAAGCCCCTTCCAGCAATGGATAGGGGCTTTCTCATTTCTACTATCTATGTATTATTTCTTTTTCTTAGCTGGAGCCTGTACAACAACCTTCCCAGCTTTCTTATCAACCTTATTCTTCTTAGGCCTTTTAGCTCGTTGCTCACTATAACGCTTACGAGCAGCTAGTTTCATTTCTTCTGTAATAGCATACACATCAGTTTGTGTACGAGCAGCATATACTGTTTGTTTAGTCATTTTGTCTCCTTATAGACGTGCAATTTCAACAGCACTATTCACTACGCTTTCAACCTCATCTTGACTTTCCTTATAGAAGATAGCAAAGCCTTGCTTCAAGCTCTTAATATCTTCTTTCTGCTCTTTAGTATCAAGACCAAGACGATCAATTAACGCTTCAAAGATTGCTTTATGTTCTTCTTTAGCAGCGTCAATCTTACGAGCAAACTCACAGTATTCTGTACGAGCTTCACGGATAAAATCTTGTTGTTCTGGGGTGTAAATTTTAGTCATTTTCTCTCCTTGTTAGCTGGAAGCTTTAGCAGCAATTCCAGCTTGTTTAATTTCATCAATTGTACGTAAACAACCTGTACACGTATTTGTTTGTTTATCTAGCTTACATTGTGACACACATTTCTTAGTATGTCCATTATGTTGTGCTATTCGTTGCTTTACATCTTCTAACACATTTTCTGAATAGTCATAACCAACAGGTTGTACAATCCCTTTAACCCTCATTGTTTCTACTCCATTCCAGTAAGGCCAGAGTAGATTAGCAGTGTATAGGTTAATTGGAGGAAGTGCAAGTAAAAACCATTCTGGACATTCATTCATAAACACTTCCTCCTTTGTTAGTTAGAACACAATTTCACAAGTTCCACCACTACATGCTACAGCCCCTAGCGTATCTGCATCAGTATACCGTTTCTCATGTAGCTCTGTAGTCCAATCAATGTTTCGGATACCAGACGTAATCTTACTCCATTTATGAAGATTGTAAACATCTTTAAGCATGTCAGCAGTAGTCTGATAATTGCTATCGAACCACTTACTGCTAAATTTCTTGAAGCTTCGTACCCAATCTCGTTTCATGGCATTCTCATGTGTCTCATTGGTAAGGTTCTCACCATACCCTAGAGCTGTGCTACAAGCATTCCACAGATTGTTACCAAAAGCATCTAATGCACGAGTAATCATGCCACTAGCAAACATACTAGCATTACCGTATTTAGCTAGGATTTCATCAGCCATAAATACTTCAGTAAAAGGGGCTTGAGGGTAAGCCTTATCTCCAGTAGCAGCTAAGAAGCTAATACCACAAAACCATTTACGATTATCATATACATATTTAGTGACTTCTTCCCAGTCATCTACAGTGATAGTGTTACTCACATTATGCCGTAGTTTAGGATCAGTACATAGATGTTCATTTGTACCATATTCAATCCAATTCTGCTGACATGTTTTAACATATTCCAATTGTTTTACACCTAGTAAATCTTTCTTGTAGATACTACCTTCTGGCGTATTAACAGGGAAACAAATTACTAGGTCACTTCCATTAGCACTCCATACACTCTTTTCAACCATCTCTGGGAAATAAGTTTCAAACAACTGAGCTACTTCACCCTCACGGTTCATTTGAACGTGTCGAATGTACTTCTCAGAGTGTTCTCCATGAATACCAGAAGCTGTACCTAGAAGTACACTTGCATTACCGCTAGGCTTAACTGCTGTACAACGTGCTGATTGATTGATACCAATAATCTCAGCAACACGTTTGTTAGTTTGTTTCACAACCTCAGCACCATGTTTCATAACGTCTGGATTAAACAATACTTCTGGATTATTCATCCATCCTGTAATGGAGACACCTAGCAAAGCTTCTCGTTCAAAAATCTTCTTACTTGCTTCTGTAAGAAATGGGAAGTCTGTATATCCAGCTTGTAACGTACCAAGAATAGAGCCAGCCTTACATAGCTCATAAAATTCTTCTGGAGTGTTACACATACTACCATTCAATTCTACTAAATTACAACCTTGCCAACCACTTTCACCATCTTCAGTTACCGGAAGTTTGCCAATTTCTACACCTCACACAATACGTAATCAAATATAGTTCGTATCGTGCGCTGGACTATCGCATCACCTTTACAGTGCTTTCTCGCTTAGTCTCTCACGCTGCATCAGATTACTCTTAGCTTGCGCCCTGTCGCTTTATATTCAGCTTCCAAGTCAATCAGAGAAAGTTTTAAATCCGCATGTTGTTTACGGATTGTAAGTGAATTCTAAGTTATCTGTCCAAATAAAACCCGGATCACCACTATGTTGGACACTCTCCATAATCTTCTGAAACTCTTCAAAAGATGTTTCACTACGCAATAACATAGCACTATTATTACTACGTCCACGTTGAGGGTTAGAAATAAACCAATCGCCTGTCTTGGCTTTAATCATATCCTCATCATCTTTACTAAACAAACAAATTGTTGCTGATCTACGGATTCCGCCTGCTAATACAGCATCAGCCATGTGCATACAACAATCATATGCTTCAATAGATTTAAGCTTACGTTTCTCATTAGCTACTTTGTTTAAAATAACTTCTACATGATCTAAAGCTTTTCGTAGAGGCTCTGGCCCCGGAGCTTTAAAGCCTCCACTAATCATAGCTCCTTTAGGGCGAATATTCTTTAGATCAATAAATACAGGGTGTTGTGCATACTCTGGATGTTTACCATTGCTTACAAAGAAGCTACTAAACAACACATCGAAAGCTTCTGCCCATCCTTCAATACTATCATCAGCTACAAATGTCTTAGCGGCCTTGTTACGTGGCTTTAAACTAGGGAGTTGTTCAATATGTTGCTTCTGAACACTAAACCCTGCACCACAACCACTCAACAGTAATTCCATGTACTCACCAAAGAAAGCTGGACGATTCAAATGACTTGAGACGCAGTTGTACAACTTAAGATTGTTCTTTAGTAATTGTTCACCACCAAATTGTAATGCACGTTGAGCACCTAGCACAGCTTTTTTCTCATAATGATTTTGACAGAAATCAATATCGTCTGAGAGCTGTTTAGTCATTTTATCTTTATACTTATATCGGTGCATATCCATAACACGTTGTACAGATTCTTTCCAAGTTTCATAGCGACCTTCACTATCGAGCCACCGACTATAACTCTCATAAAACTTAGCATCTGCCATTAAACTACGACCATCTACACTACTCATTCATCACCTCGAACATTCTTACAAATTTCATCTAACTGTTTAATCAGTCTACTATCAGCTTCATATGTTTCCACAACAAGGTCATGGATAATTTCTGTATCAAGCATGGGGAAGCTACCCTGTGCTTCAGATAAATCTACATTGCGCCCTACAAGGTTACAAAGTTCTTTTGTAAGGCTAATATCTGTGAAGGATGTAATAGCAATACGTTCCATTACATCACATGCCTTATTATTTGCCCATTCACGATCAGAACGGATTGTACCATAATAACGATAACCAAGATGAATATCATCATCTAATGTACGGTGTTTCTGAGCTTTGATGTAGAAGCCCTTATTAACGTCAATACCAAGCTCATGTAATACAGGTTTTACAATATCATCCTGATAACGAGGGAGAAGATGAATCTCATTAATCCCTTCATGACCAAGATAATTTAGACATTTAATCACATCCTTCATGCTGACAGCTTTAGCCATTAGACAAGCTCCCGAAGAAGGTTGCTGGAACTAAATCTACCAAAACAACAGGTTGAAAATCAACTGGCTTACGTGTTTTCATGTTAGCGTCTTTAATAACAAATCGCCCATAATCAGCATTACGTGTGACTGTCAATCCATTGTTCTCATACCAATTGTAATCTTGTGGAGGAATAACAGTAGGAAACTTTTCCATATTATTCTTACATACCCGCATGAGAGCTTCTTCTACATTAAACCCTGCCACCTTTAGTTTCTGTAGAAATCCCATTGTCACTACAAACAAATCACAAGCACCGTCTAGGAGTTCTTCTTCGTAATCTCGAAGGAATGTCTGAGAGTTATCCTGATATGCCTTTTCCAGAGCTTCTAGGGACTCTTGGTACTCTTCCCAGATAAGGGATAGGGATAGGTCAACCCCCTTCACCATATCGCCTTGTAGCTGCCCTGAAATGTCATTAAACTCATGTACGCTGTCAAAGGCTGCTGCAATTGCATTGGAATCAATTTTATTCATATATTCTCTCTTTCTTATTGTTGTTAGAAGCTGCTGTTATAATGAAGCTTAAAGCTTTCAAGCCATCGTAGAAACATTAGTTTATCTTTATAGCTTGTTACTACGCCGAATGTAATGTGTTCTTCATCACGTGTTTCTGTGTCTACAAGGTCAATACCAAACTTGGTAATGTACACTTCCATGAAATCACTGTAATCAATGATTGTGTTATTCAATTCTTTCAACGGGGTGAAAGCCACTTGTCCGTTAGGAAATAGGTGTAGAGCGATAGGGTGATTCCCTAGCTGCACTTGCCACATACTAATCATTTATTCTCCTTATATTTATCAGTAAGGTAATTCAAGCTGACAGGCATTGGTAGTGCAAATCCGTTCTCAACCTCATGCAACATAACAACACCCCTAAAATGGTTATTACCCTGCCAACCCTTAAAGCGTTCGTCAAATGGATAACAAGCCCCTACCACAACACCAAGTTGATGACCTCCATCAATAGTAGGACGAATGGCAATATCCAGACACTGCTTATGACCTACAACAAAGCTCTTACCTACCGTTTTAAGTTGGTTCATAGCTGTGCCCCCATAAGGTTTGCTAGAGAACGGATTAGCTAGATAATGCACAAAATATATGCCATTAATCTCTACAGGCTTAAGAAATGGATGCACAACCCATCCATATTTTTCAAGACATAGGAGTTCAGTTCCAACAAACCCAGCAAGCTCTGGAGTATCTTCTGCAAGTCGATCATAGCGTGATTCATGATTTCCTGTGCAGAAATGTAACTCAGGTAAATATACCTTTTTCTTGTTTGCTTTCTGTTTATCTTGTAACTTCTTTAATGGCATGAGAAGATTATCCATTCCCTTAACACCAGCTTCAATGTCAGCTTTAAGCCTACGTCCCTCAAAAGATTTCTTACCTTTATCATAACTACTCAGGCTAGGAAAATCAAAATGATCTCCAATGTGTACAACAACATCAGGGCGTTTATCTACAATATATTTACCAATAGCAGACATATAGCTTAAATCTTCTTCTGGCTTACACTGTGTATCTCCTATGACGAGGATTCTTTTACCAGCCATATTTAGCTTTCAATTGTTCAAATCTTACACGATCTTGCTGCTCAATGTTTTCTTTGGCTTTCTCACTAGCAGCAATACGTTGATTATACTCTTCATCAGTTTCTTCACGATACCAATAAATACTGGTAACTACTGCTGAACGATCAGAGTCAAATTCTACAACAGCATTAGAAGGTGTTCCATCTTTTAGGAGACTATTAAAATAGAAGAGAATTTCTTCAATAGTTTCCCCATCTAAATCTTTATATTCACTTGTGTATTTTCTCAATTGAGCCTTCATAGCTTCCCCTTCCCAATTTCTTCACTAATATTAAACTTACTCATTATTTCCTCCTAACAAGATTGCTCTGTAAGCAGCTTTCCGTTGTTCAGCATTTTTGAAAGATGTAATTGTAACATCATCATATAAAGATTGCAAGCATTTCTTTTGTTCATTTACAGAAAGCTTGCCAAACTCTATTACTTTCTTTTCTATAATAGCTTCTTCAAATGTAATGCCACGCTTGTCAGCTATGTTCTTCAGCCGATGTGCTTCCTTTGAAACCAATTGTAGATCATCATCACATACTAGCACAATATTCTCAATGAAGGATTGAATATCTGTAATATCTCTAAGCCTATTCTC
>OFQX01000153.1_pt1 | contig 21898 bp, 23 predicted proteins | sample 1542951 | NCBI WGS metagenome assembly OFQX01 (sample SAMN07774215, study PRJEB24372) | wastewater metagenome | isolation source: WWTP Novara (Effluent) | place: Italy: Novara | collected 2015-12
CGCCGAGTGATTGACTACTCAGCCCTTGCCACAATCGCCCCCGCCGCCGCAACGGTATTTACAACCATCGGCGCTGTTGTCCTTGCTTGGATTGCCAGACTCCGACGCAAAGACGAGCTAGAGGCTCGTCTTGCCGCCAAAGACAATCCCGAACTACTTGAGGCGATCAGCAAGAGTATGCCGCCGGAGTCGAATCGTTCGACGCTACCGATTCTGCTGCTGGTGTGCGCCGCTGGGCTGACAGTCCAAAGCGGGGTGAACGCCAGCCGCTACGCCGAGCACTACGCCAGCGGCGACCTCAAGAAGAAGTGCCCCGGCGGTTGCCCACCGGAATCAACCTGCAATCCACGAACCGGGTCCTGCGAGGCTCAGGCTGTCAAGCCCGACAAACCCGTCAAGCCCAAGCGCATTGATTCCGAACCACGCATAGTGCGCTATCCCCTGCGCCACGATGCCAGGCTGCTGCGCCCGGCGTATTGGGAACCGCTCGATTGTAAGTTAAACGACTGCAGCGATTATGAGGAAGACGACCTATAGTCGCACTCTGCGCAGCCGTTAGGCTATGCGCACCCACTCAAACCCCTATCGTCATGGAGCCAAGTATGCAAATTAGGTCTGGTCGCAACCGTGGTTTTCTGTCCACAGTTTTCCTTGCCTGCGTAAGCTTGGTGCATTGCGCACCGTATGACTCGCCGACCGGCCAGCAATCGAAAGAGAGCTGCGCCATCAATGATGTTTTGGTTCGCGTATGGTCGAACGATCGCGCGCTTCCAGCCTATCAGGAATTGACATTCCCACGGGAAAAGGTTGGTCCCGAGCTACAGACCTTGCTGGGTTCCTGGGTCATACGCGATAGTACGGCTCGAATAGAGGTCATCAACCGACATTGCTCGGTTGATGCTCTTCCGCAAGGCTCGCCCGCTCCCTCTTGTTAGGACTCCTGGCGCAAATCGACTGTTTGACATTGCGCGGTTTTGGCTTTGTCAGCACTGCATGGATATGCGCCGCCAGCCTTTGAAGACTGGCTTGATAGTTGCAAGCCAGTGCTGCCGTTACAACTGGTCGGTCTAGTTGTCGCACTGCACGCCGCGTATCCCAAACGCGACATGACGACCCTACACGGTTGGATTTACGCCATCAATGCGCCGAACGTAGTCCAGCCCAAAGATTGACGGGGGCACCCCAGTAGTCGCGGCAGTGATCACCAAACGATCCGGATTCAGGCCGGCGCTTACGAAGCTGCCCAGGAATTTCATCCCGCCTTGCGACGAGCCGGCATACAGCGCGAACGTCGTACCGTTGCGCGTGATTTGCAGCCGCGCAACGGGCTGAGTCATCTGTGTCAGCGTGGCCGTGTAAACGGTCGCATTCACGCCAGCGATCGTTTTGCTGGCGACGATGGTCCACGAATTGTCAGCCACCGAACGCTGGAGCGACACTGACGCCTCGTTGTTGAGGTCTGGTACACCCGCCAGGGTTTGCATCAGCGAAAACGAGAACGAGTCGGGGCCGACCGTCGCGTTTGAATCCATCGAGAACCGGGTATATACGGCGCCTTGGGTCAGCGCGGTAACGAGCGGCTTGTGGTACTGCACCGGGTTGCCATCGCTCGACGGCTGAATGAGGAGCCAGCCAGTCCGCAGCGATTGCGAATGCCGAACCGTGGCAGGCCCGGCGAATGCGCCACCACGCTGTGGATCGCCAACGACCACGGCGGCTCCGGTGACAGTCCATTCCGTTCCCAGCGTCAGAGCGTTGAACTCGTCGTCGTCGGTCTGTGCGGCATCAGGCGGAAAATCGATGCCCAGCCCGCCGCCCAGCCCGCCAAAGGACGCATTCAGCCCGGTGGCGTGCCAGTAGGTACCTCGCCACTCAAACTCGACAGAGCCCCATGGCTGGCTGATCGTGACTTGCGGCTGCCCATCAATGAGCGCGCCGCCGCTTGCGACGAATGTGACCGGATGCGCACCCCAAACGCCGGCACCATCAAAGAACCGAAGCTTACGCGAACCTGACTCGGTTCCGAGGGCAGCAGGCAGCGGAAGCGGAAGCGTGAGATCCTGCGCTGCGGTGACGTTTAGGTTTTGATCCGTTGCCAAAAGTGGCAAATCGGCAGACGAGGCAATCGTGCGAGCGCCCATTTCGAGCACGCCGCCGGTCAGCAGAACCTGACCAACAAACGAAGGGTTTGCATTCATCGAATCGGACACGGTAACTCCTTTACATGTCGTGAAGATCGCGCCTGTGTCATTACCTAGCGGCGTTTGGCGGAACGACGGCGCAGGCACCGCCTACACATTGATAGCCCAGACAGCACGGAGCTGTGACGCACGATGTGCCGATGCCGTACACGCAAGTCATATCTGTCGGCTCGCTCATGTCCGCCATGTCTGCGTGGGGTGTATCGCAGCGGCATGCAGACAGCAAGCATACACCTAACAGCAGCCACCTCATGGGCTCACCACCAGCGACTCGCTTTCGATCAACATCGACCAGTTGATCGTCTTACCGGCAAGACCAGTCGCAAACACTTGGCAGTCATTGCCTGCCACTGCTGCCGTTACCGACAGTGCGCCACCATAGCCAGTGTATAAAGTGTCGCAGGAATTGAGTTTCACCACGGGAGATGCTCCTTCGTTCTTTGCCCAAAACAGCGTAGCCTCTCCATTGGCGCACTCAGTTGCTGACGTGAATGCCGACCAATGGATTTCCTTTTGGATTGTTCCCGCCTCTGTACCCATACTGACAACGTGCATCAGAAGTGGCGTGGCGTTCGTGGTCTGTCCTTGTTCGTAATTTGCCATGACACTTTCTTAGGTCGCATTACAGGCGACGCGAATGGACGCGCTACCGCCAGATGGACTCCAATTTGATGACGTGATTCGTAACAAGAAAAGATCACCTCCTGTTACGCTGAACGTGTTTGAGGTATCCGCGCAGGATTTGTCTCCGCTGGAAATTGTACACGTAATAAGCGTTGCGACATAAGAGATCGTTGCTCCGCCCGCACTATGATGCAAGGTAACAGTTGTGGTTCCAGTGGCATTTGCGTTGCCTTGAACGCGCATGCCGACAACCGTTCCCGCGCAGGGAGCGACAAATGGACTAACCAGTGTTGCCGTCGCCGATGTGTCTCCGGTTGGTCCCCAATACCCGTTGGCGCTGATGCTTGTGCCATTAAGGACGTTCCATTGTACCGTTGCAGCGCGGACATTTTGCGCCAGCGTAAGCGAGCCGGGATTGGTAAAGTCAGTACTATAGGTCAGGGATAGGGTTCGGTTTGTGCTCAAGTCCCCACCGCCAGCTAGCGGCGAGGTAGTGCTAATCGTTCGCGATGGTGGCACATAGCCGGCGCCAGATACCGCATTATCCACATATGCCTTCGTGGCGGCATCTGATGTGAGCGTTGGCGTCCCCAGGTTGACGATCTTGTATCCGCCAGCGTTCAGATTGGCGCCGAGCGAGGGAGTGCCGCCGAGCGTATAGGTGCCGGTGATGGTCCCATTGATCACGGGTGACGAGCCGACGCCGATCGGCAAGTTTGACCCAGCCTGCTTGATATAGGCAATGCCCGTCCCGGTATCGAACCACATGTCACCATTCAGCGCGCCGACACATGGCCCGGCGCACTGCCGCAGCCGCCACGCATCGCCCATGGTGACGATGTTCCCGCTTGCATCTTGGAAGGCCACTCGATAAGGAGTAGTGGCCGTCGTGCCCACCACACAAACCTTGCCGGCTGGACAGGCACCAGGCACGGCTGGCAGTAGTTGCAGGCGATTTGCGGTCAGGTTTTGACCTGAAGCCGGCGTGGCAAGGAGCAACACCAATAGTGCAAGTAGCAGACGCATGCTAGACTCCCATCACGAGGTAGGGGATGTTGACTGGCGACGTAAGCCCGGCGGCAACCTGAATCGTCGCGCTTGACACAGTGACCAGCTCCGCGCCGCTTGAATCTTGAGCCACCGCAGCTGCCGAAAAATTGCCATCCTTGTCGCATTCGTTGCCGACAATGACTCGGGGTGGCGCCAGGTATGCCGGCGCAAAAGTAATCGACCCCTGAGTAACTCCGACGCCAAACGTGATGCTTCCCGACTGCCAACCGCCGCCTACTGGGTTTGCGGTGTAGGCCATCTGACTGACGCGCCAAGCATCGACGCTCAGGCTCATCACATCGTCCGGCACATTGACCGGACTTGGCAGAACCATCGTCGATAGCAGTTTGCCGGAGTAAACCACCACGCTCGGAGCGCCGCTTGTGCTGGGTCCGTTTGGATTGATCAGCTGCCACTCAATGGCAGGCCCGATGAACGCACCCGTAATTGGATCTTTTGGGCGGTGCATCTCGGTGTCAGTAAAGGGCACGCTCTGAAACGTCGCATATCCAGCGCCGTTGGTGGTAGCGACCCAGCAATCACGGTATCCAGGATCGGAGGTCTGGTTCACATCCCAGGGTAGGTAGTTCACGCCATTGAGATAGGTGATATCTGTTCGAGATGGACGCAGATAGACCTTCGCGCCGACAAGCGGCACCCGCACCCCAGAACTGTTCACGGTTCCGATGTAGATCGTCAGATTGGCCGGCATGCTACTGACCCTCGACGGCTGCGATCACTTGAATGGCATCGAGCGCACCAGGAACGCCAGCGGACTTGGCCAGCACTCGCACTGCGACCAGATTTTTTGCAAGGGCAATCAGCGCCACATCAATCGAGGTGCCAGCCGTTGCGGCAATCGTGTGCTCCACTGACACCGTCCCAGCGACATCGCTCACGATGTCCGCCCAATGGATGCGAGGGGCAAACCGACGGTCAGAGGTGCCGCCCAAAATGCCGGACGTGTCACCCGAAGCGGTCGCCGTAAAGTTTGCCGCCAGCGCCGAGTTCACATAGGCCGTAAGGCCGGCAGGTGTCCCAGCGGGCTCTGCGTTCGCCCCCGTGGGCAGCTTGATCTGCACCGCCAGATCCAGACCGGCAGAGCCTGTCGACGTGAACGCATAGGGCAGGTTTGCCGCGCCTGTCTGCTGCATGAGCTGCACCGTGTAGAGGTCGCCTGTGGTTCCCCAGATTTGACACAGCCCCTGCCCTCCGCCCGGCGTCCGGCTGGCAAAACACGCTCCATCAATCGGGAGAGATGCGCCCTGAATCTTGACCACGATATCGGCGCCCGCCGCATCCTTGGTGACGCGAGCATTCAGCGGATACCTCGAACTGCCGCCGGCCTCGTAAAGCACCGACTCGAATGCGGACAGCGCCGCCGGGTACGTTCCAGCTAACACAGCCTGCCCCGCGCCAGGGGTAGCCGCTCGATTGCACAGGATCAGGTTGTGGAGCATGTCGTTACCTCTGGATGAACAAGCGGTGATAGTCCACCGCGTAGCCTTTGTTGATCGTCGCAGCGGGGCTTGTGATGCCAAGCTGCCGGTTTGCCTGCGTCAAGTTGTCGCCGTAAACCTGCGTAACCACCAGCGCGCCGTCAATATATGCGTAAGCCGTGCCGTTCTCGCGGGCAATCTGTAGGTCGTAAAATCGCCCATCTACTATCGGCACCCCGGTATCGGTCAGCAACGCGCCGATCTGCGTGTGCCAATTGAGCGAGTCATTCCCGGCCACAAACAGCACATCACTTGGCGCGGTGTCGCGCAATCCGCCGAACCAGCCCAGATTCGCCAGGATGTCCAGCTCGACCCGTGCATCAATGGCTACGCGCAAGCTGACTGTAAAGTTCAGTGTGCCGATCCAATATTGAGCATCCTGTAGCAGATGCTGCATAGCCCCGGCTGCCACGGCAAATACGCCCAACACACCGTGTTGCCCCAGAGCCGTAGGAACACGCCAAGTGCTATTGGCGTTGACGGCGATCCATGTTTCAAACTTTTCACGCGCTGTGGTGTGATAAACCAGCGTGGTGAACTCGTCGGCAACATAGGTTGCCGACCGTCCAAACGTCATTCCAATTAGGTCCGCAAGACCTTCCTGGGTGGGGTTTAGAAACGGAGCCGAAATGCTAGGGCCGACTGTGTCGACAAATGCAGCAAAGGGCACGTTTGGATATTGGTTTGGCCTTTTCATTGCACGCAGCACCCTTGGCTTGCGCCGTCCGGCCTGTAGCAGCGTGCCGGGTTGCCGTCGCAGGACAGGTAGTTGCCCACCTCGCACGGCACACACGAAGCCAGCGCCGGGCTTGCGATGGGCGTGAAGGTCGGCGTCACTGACTGCTCGGCAGCCGTCTCAGTGTATTGCACTTCGACAAATCGCTCCGGCAAATAGCGTTCAGTGACCTCCCAAGCTCCGCGACCGGCAAGCTTTTGATCGCGCTCTGCACTGGTCAGCGGCACGCACTTCCCAAGGGAACACGCAGGATCAAGCCAAAGCCCAAGCTCTGCCGAGTGAACAGAGCGCGGAGCGGGAGTTGCTGACGGCGCCCAATCTTCAATGGGCAGCCATCGCATTTTGCCATCCTCAGCGCGAGCTGGCGCAACGGGCTCGCCTAGCTCATTGTCGCGAACATAGGCACCAATAATCGTCCCCCAGCCGTGTTTGACCGTGCGCAACTCGATACGCGGGCGGCGTGGCTGGGTAATTGGGTCGGCATGCACTGGAGGGGAACACGCCGCCACACACAGCATCAGGGTCGCCAGATGTCGCAAATCAGCCAAGGTGCTCCTATCCGGGGATACATTCGCCCGGTACTGCTTGCGGCGTACCAGGGATTGGGCTCTTTGTCAAGAGGAGATCTCCGCGCTGATAGCCGTGCCGTATTCGGGAGATCGCAGCCCGCGCTTCGCGGAAATCCGAAGCCGTTTTGATGCCAAGCAGCGCCGGGTCCGCATATACGCCCCACCATTGCCGGTGACGACCGCTGCCGCAGTTCACATCGGCGTTTGGAACTACCGCCGGCCAGGGCGGTCCTATGGCGACCGGCACCGATGGGCCAAGCGCCTCAGAGCGCGGCATACCAGGCGCATACAACACCGCGCCCGTCAGCGTCACGACTGGGCTTGCGATCTCGCGGTAGATCTCAATTGTCCAATTGCCGCGCACTGGATGCCCTGACATTTCGGCGGCAAACAAAATGACCGTCGATACCTCATGGGTCAGCGTGACCGGATTCCACTCTTTTTGGTAGCCATCGGGCGCAGTGAGCCGCACATGCAGCTGTTTGCCGGTGCTCGCGTTGAAATCCAGAGACATCCACGCGCCAGAGGACCACACAATGCCGCCGTCGTAAGGGTAAGGCGTGATCAGTGTGAGTGCCCCTGCATAAGATGCGAGAGCTGGGACCGCGAGCGGCACAGGGATCGGAAAGCTGTATTGCAGTGCAGTGCGCGCCGTGCTCGCCGAGTATTCGATGATCTCCAGCTGTGGCGGGCTCGCATATCCCAGCATGGTCCCGACGCTTGCAGCGATGCCAAACAAGGTGGACCCCTGGCCTATCTCGCGGAGTCTGGCAATCACCAGCGCGGCCAGGTCGCTACGCTTTGCCGGGTTGGCGATGATCTCGTAAAGGTCGCGCCAGTCGTCGAGCTTTAGGTTTGCCCTCGCAGGGTCTAGCTCCCGCTGCCAGATGTCGAGGTAGTCGAATCCGAAACGCTTGAACAGCGTCCCGATCCAGTCCATGAACTCGGCGTCCGGAGACTTGGCCTGACCGAGGCCCGGTGAATCAAATTCGTGCAGGATGCCCGGCGGAAATCCGGCAACGGCCAGCGCCCGCGCTTGATCCTCTGTTGTGCTTGCTTCGGGCTGCTCGGAGGGATAGGGCAGCACTCGCACAAGCGGCACAGGACAAATCAGTAGCGCAGACGGGCTTGTCGTCAAAACCAGCGCACTGTTGATTTGCGTGGTGCCGTCGAAGAATGCCGACAGATTTGGCACTACCGGGGCGCCGCCCGTGTTCTCGATTTGGGCTGCAATCTCGACCTCAAGGTAATCCCCTGTGAGCAGTTCACATGCCAGCCCGGTGGTTAGGTAATCGACTGTACGCTCGTCGTTGTTGGCGCTTGTCGGCGTCGTTGCATCGTTGCTCAAGATGGTGCCGCGCCGTTCTCCGGTGCGCCCATTGACGGCATAGACAGCAAACACGCCGGACCATTTGAAGGTCGCCGACGCATTGACCAGCTGGATGGCCCAGGACACCCGCCACGCAGCTGCCGGAATTGATACAGCCTCGACGGGGTCAGAGCAAAACTGCGCAATCGCCAGATAGCGCGTTGCGCCCGCTGGAATTGCCGCCCAGCCAGACTGTCCGATCTGCACCTGCCCGCCCACATTTTGCGCAGCCAACGGCCCCATGTAGCGTGAATTGACGCCAAAGCCCGATGGGTTGACCTCGTCCCAAAACCCGTAGTAGGCGCCGGCTGGCTTACGAATGTACTGGTCGACCGGAATCCCGGCTCGCAAGTACATCGTCTGAAACTGTCGCGGGTTGCTCGGCATCGGATTTAGTCCGTAGTCAGGATGCGCAACGGATACAGCATGCCGGGTCCATAGGTGCTGTTATCGGGGGCGCGCACGTCTGTAGCAACGAGCGAACCGTTGCCCACGCCGATTTTCACCTCGCCCGGCAAGCAGCGCTCAATCAGCGGAGTCAGGCCATCGGGGCCTAGCGTGTTCTTGGCTGCTGCATCGATGCCACCAGAAACAGCGCATGTGTCGTCCCAATTATCGTTTGGATCTTGCAGCCCAGATACCTTGGACGGGCCAAGGTTGTCCACGTATGTTTCCACGGAGCCGCTTACTCCTGTACCTGCGCAGATGAGATCTTGTCCGCTGTAAACCTCGTCCGTGTTTCCGGCAAGCGGTGCAACCCAGCCCGGCGGCAGCGGCGTCTCTAACGTCAGCGTAGTTTTCCCAAGCGCGTCAATGTAGGCAATGCACCGGACCATCGCTGGAATCACCGGTCCGGTTGGAAATCCGCCAGCGTCCCGCGTGTCCACGTACAGGCGCGGCTTCTCTCCGTTGGAGATCTTGAGCTTTAGATCATCAGGTGCCAGACCCGTGAGGCGCAGCTGATTCGTTCCGTTGAAACCGGCCAAATCCACGCGATACACCGCCGCGCCCCGACGCCAGTCGAACGCATAGAGCACCTTAGACGGCACAACGCGAAGCTTGATCACAAGTCCTGTGATCGCTGGGTCCATAAATGGCGCCAGTGTCCGAATCGAGTCGCAGATCGGCGAGCGGCCTTCGATGCTGGTCGTCCCTCGGATGTAGCGCGTGGTGTCGGCGACCAGCTGGGCAGACGGCATCCGGCCAAGCCCTGAACCCTTGACGGTCTGCACGCCCATGACGCCCCCCACGCCGTCGTAACCGCCACCTCCGCCCGTGTTGGCGTCGCCGCCGCTGTACCCGTAGTACCGCAGATTGGCATATGGCACATTGTTTGCATCAGTGACGGCATTGCCCCACTCCGCAAAGTCCTGTGGCGCGCCCCCCTTTGGAGGATAGCGCAGTCGGTCGGTAAGCCTTTTGCGTGCGTCATCGGGCTGCTCAATGTCCGTGCCGTTGCTAAGCGCTCCACTCAGCGTGACCTCTGGTTCAATGCCAGCGGGCGGCGTTTGCAGCGTCAGCACCTGCCCTGCCGACAAGTTACCGATAGCGCCAGCAGTCACAGCGTCAATCGTGACGCTGACTTGCCCGGTATCAGGAGCAACGCCTGACACCACGTAGGGGCCTGTGCCTGGTCGAATCTGAAAGACGGTCGTACGGTCTGGCCCGATAAGCGTCTGAGGAAGCGGGATCGCCGTGCCTGATGCGCCCTGAATGATGCCCACGCCTCCGGTTGCTGGTTTGGCGACCAAAAAACCGTAGCCGCCTGCTCCGTCTGGTAGTCCAAACGTCTCTGAGTTGCGCTGTAGGGACTCCGCGCTTGATTGGTCCGATGGAGGCCAATCTGCGTCGAGTTGCCGCAGTGCCGCGCCCTCGTCGTTAAAGTGCGCCGTGAACATACGCGCCACCTTGCCGAGAAAGTCACGATCCCCGGTCGCCCACGACGGCGCACGGTTGCCGGCAAAAGCTAGCGCCTGCGCTAGCAGGTTGCGCGCTGATGGTATCAGTTGGCTCGCTGAAGGCATCCTAGTTTCCTATCGCCATGGGTAGCACCTGCTCGTCGGAATTGCCAGGCGTTTTATAGAGGAGTCCGAACGTGATCACCGAGCCGTCTGACGTGATCTGCTGCCTCACGCTGGTACATTTTGCGGAGGTCAACACGCGCTCCTGAATCAGTGGCTCGCATCGGCGCTCTACCGCCGCAACAAACTGCGTTGCCGTCGTTGCACTACTTGAGCTTGTCTCTGCGAACTCATCTAGCAGCGAGCCCTCACGCGGAGTCTCTTCCATAATCCAGCCGGGAGACTCCGAGAGCATCGAACCGATCTGATAGGCCGGCGATGTGTCCTCTACCGGGTTCCCGTTGACTAGGACAATGCGTTGCCGCGCCGTCGAAAGGTTTAATTCGAGCTTTGGATTTGCCAGCGCCATCAGCCTACCACCGTGAATGTAAACGAGTAGATGCCCGGCGGAACCGGGACAGAGGAAAAAAACTGAATCTGCACCGGGGTTATCACGGCAAACACAGCGCCGGCAAGGCCAGCCGGCGGAATGGTAGCCATGGTTTGACTCGTCGGCATGGGTCCGCTCAGTTTTGGCTGCGTGGTCCACAGCGCGCCAAACTGCACCGTGCCAAGCAAACCAGCCGGACCGCCCACACTGACCATGGTCAGTGTCATCGCGATATCGGAGCCGACGACAACGCCAGCGCCACCGCCTAGTGCTGGTCCTGGCGCAAATGTCGGCAGGGTGTCCTTGCCGGCGATGTGGTCTGCGTAGACATTAGCGGTCAGTCGGATCTCTTTAGCGGTTGGCGATAGCTCTGCCTTAGCTCCGCCGCCGCTCTCTGCTGTCAGCGTGCCATCCTGCCGCGCCCATACCACCGCCTGTTTGCCGTCCGATTGGCTATAAAGCGCCGAGTCCCCAGACTTGCCGCCGGTCGGTCTGTAGTTGCGCATCGCCAGTGGGAAGTAAGCTGCGTTTCGTGGGTCGCCCAGCGTTAGAGCGCGCTGGTTTGTGCGCGGGACGCACAGATGCCCTGCCAATTCGGCGCGGCCCATGCTTGTGATTCCCTGTCCAGTTTCCTGCGAGATCCACGACTTTATGCCGTCGACCATGTACGAGTCGCCGCTATCTGCCGTCGATACCGTCGCGCAGGTCGTAAGCATTGAAATCCGCGCGAGGTAGTTTGGTAGCCACTCCTCGTTTAGATACTGCATCGTGCTTCGGCGGGAAGCCTCAACGTATCGCTGTATGTCTGCGCGAATTTGCTCAATCATGGGGTCCACAGCTTGTCTTTTTTGAGCGTGATCACCGTCGTCGACTTGATACCTTGTCCCTCTTCACTTTGATGATACTCGACGGCGCTTTGGTACATAACCTTATTCACGCCGAGCTTATCGCATCGCACATCGGCTCGCGCATTCGACGCGAACGGCAGCCCGTTTTGCGAATGGCCCTGCACCGTAAAACTGACCGTTTCTGACGCAAACTGCCCCTGCTTGTAACGCCACTCCGCCCGCTTTGCTGCGCGGCCTTCGGTGTATCGTTCATTGTCAGAAAACGTCAAACGCCGCAAAAAGTAGTCGCTCGTCGCATCGTAGTGCTTGGCAAAGCCGGTTTCCAAGCCCTCCATCGGGTTGTCTTTTTCGGCGATAGCCAGGGCGTAGAGCTTGCTTGAAACGCATTCGAGGTAGTTGTTAACCCCGGAGCCATCCAGATTCCGCGAGCCGTCCAGCACGTTGTTGCGCTCCGACAGCGCTTCGTCCCAATTGTAGTTGTAAACGTACTGCGGTGGCGTCGTGTAGTCTGGCGAATAGAAGCACAGATCGCCGTCTGGTGTGACGTTCACAAAGCGCGGCACTTCCTCAAGCTTGGCGTATCGGATCAGGATGTCGCCAACCGTCTCGCCGGGCTGCACCATGATCTTTGGCGTGGGTGCGCGCGTGCTGAGATTGTTGGCGATCAAGATCTCTTGCCGATTGGATGTGCGCGCAGCAAGTGCAAGCTGCTTGCGCGTTGCCTCCACCTCGGCATCCTCACGACCTTGCCGGATTTGGCGTGACGTGCTGATTCCGATGATGCCGCGCAGCCCGTAGCCGTTGCTTCCGTAAAGCTTGCCGACTCCGCCGCCGGGAGCGATCCACGATGGGTCAATCAGCTTCTGCGCCATGCGAGGCCATGACAGTCCTTGTAGGTTCATGTCTCGCCCAAACGGCGCGCACGATGTCAGTAGCCACCCAAGATCGTAGCCGGAGAACGTGATCGCGCTGCCACCGAGTCCACTACGTGCTTGCGCATTCAGAATCACGCCTCGCATCCACAGACGAGGAGCGCCTGCGTTTACAAATGGGTCCAGATGGTAGATCCGAATCGGGACATAGTGCTTTTGGTCAATCGCTTCGAGGAGGTAGTTTAGCTCTCCCTTTGGGTTGACCAGCGTGAACGAAAACGGGTCATACAAGCTTTGTATGTCGTCGCGCAGGCTGAAGTTTTTGATATCTTTTCGTCTGCCCGCTGGATCGCCCGCGATCTCGACTTCAATGCGCGGCGTGATGTTTCTATCGGCCAGGCTTTGACCTTGCGCCGCGCTGGCAGGCGCGAACACGTCACCCCCTGGCAGATTGGACGGACGGCGACCTACCGGCCCACCAAACGGGTCCTGACTGCTCTGCCCAAAGCGCGGGGCATTAAACGGGTCAAACGTCATGGAGCCGGAATCACCAGCACTTGCCCAGCTCGCAGCGCTTGGGGATTTAGGAGCCGGTTTTGCGTGGCAATGGTCTGCGCCAGATCAAGCCGGTCGCTAAGTTTTTTGGTCGGGTACAGCTTGCCCACTAACGCCATCAGCGCGATCTGCTGCGACACCGCCCACCGAATCGGCGGAGGCAGGTTCTCCCGAATCGACCGCGCCAGCTCTCCGGCTTGGTGCAAACTTTGCTCGGCTGCCGTGATGGTGACCTGAGCATATGGACTGACTGACGGCAGGTTGCGCCAGCTGGTCAGCGCGGCATCGCACAAGCCAGGCAGCCGACCGAGCGCCGCGTCTAGGCTGATTTGCTGCTGCCCCGCCTGGAACTGAAACAGTGCGGCCTCTGCATAGGAGCGCGTCGAGCTTGTGAAATCCGTCATGAGCGCCTGTGCTGCCACGGCTTGCGCTCGCAGTTGAAGCGCCGGTATCCCCCGAGTGTACTTGCTGAAAATGTCGGTCACATAGGCCGATGCCGCCGCGTCTGCTGCCTCGGTGGCGGTTCCAACGTCTTCTGCCACGGTTCCCGGTGTTCGGTCAAACGTCGCGTTATTGGTTAGCGTATCCTCTGCAAACGTGACGCTGGCTTGATAGTGAGTCCCCTTGTTTACGGGGTCCCACTGCGCATCAATCGGCATCACGACAGCGCGGCGCTTGCCGAACATGTGATGAACAAAATCACCACGCGGCGCGGCAATCAGCGCCCCTAGCACTCGCTTAGCATCGTCCGCCCATCCGGTTCCCGCAAAGACCAAGGTGTAGGTCGTTGAGAGTGGGATGTTGCCGGTCTGCTCTTGCTTGGCCCCACTTCGATGCGGCACCCGGTGCGCGTAGAAGTCTGGTCCGAATTTGTCCTTGGCGTCGACGACGTATTTGCCGAAGTACAGGCCATTCCACGTTATTGCCTGCGAACCGGGAATCATCCTTGCTCACCTCCGCCGGACATCGGAACCGGCGATGCGGGGGCCACAAGTTGAACCTTTAGCACCTTTTGCCCTAAAGCGTCAGCGGTTGCAGCGGCCTGGTCGCGCTGAACATCCTTGGAAAAGATCTTACCGAACAACTCGCCAAGCGTCATGCCGTGGGTCTGCATTGCTGGCGCTCCGCCTCCAATGGTATCGGCAGACAATCCCTTGCCGACTCCTATGAGCGTCTTACCTTCTTTGATGGTTTCGCTTACGCCGCTGGACATTCCAAGCGCCGCATACGCGCCAGCCGCATAGGTTTGCGCGCCTGGGATGGCCATTGCATAGGGGCCATATTCAGCGCCGACGCCATATAGTCGCTCACGCAGACTGCTCTGCGATGACATATTAGCGCCTGACCCGCCGGCAAAGATCGCTCCCATATCCTGCGCTGTCAGTTTGGCCGCTCCTAGCGTTGCCCGCGCACGTTGCCGCGTCGCGAGGTCTGCCGCCTGACGCTGTAGCTCGGGAGTCTGCGCCAGCGCCTTCGTGCGTGCCTCAATCTCTTCAGCGGGCTTTGCCTCCATGGCCTCTGACACGTACCGCTGCAGTTGCTCGTTTTCAATGAGGGCACCGGCCATGAATGGAGCAAAGCTCTGCTTGGCCATGCGTTCCTCTAGCTCTCGACCTCCGCGCTGACCGGCTGCATGTTTTTTTATCAGCTTGGCCTCAATATCCATCAGTTCTGGAATCGTCCTGGTCAGCCGGCCAAACTTGTCCTTAAGGGACTGTCCCTTGCCCAACATTCCCGCGCTGCGAAGTTGCCTCTCCAGGTTGACAAGGTTGTCGCCCGAGTAGGAGCCAATGATCTGCTGCATGGCCATCTCTGACTCTTCGGGAGACAGTCCCATCTTTTGCAGCGCCGGAATCATCGCCGCCGTAGACTTGGCAAACTTCTCGCCCTGTCCGCTGGTCCTGGGAACCACGCCGGTCAGCATCGGCGCAATGCGTTCAAACTGCTGCGCCGCCATCTCGCCACTTTGGCCAAGTTGTCGCGCTCCGGCGATGGCTTGATCAAAAAACGGCTTGATCTTGTCGACGCCGAAAATGTTCTGCATCGTCGACGCAAGCGGAGCCATTTCGGCCAGGGTCTGCTTACCAAGCGTGCGGCTTAGGTCGCTGTAGTCTTCGGCGCTATCCTTGGCAAACTTCCACGACCCAGTGAGGCTGCGGACGCTATCCAAGTAGCGCGCTGTGTCCTCTGGCATCCGCTTGGTGCGCAGTGACACGGCATCGATCTCACCGCCGATCGTTTTCCAGTCGGTGCCGGTCGCGCCCATGATGCGGGTCGACTCCTGCCGCCATTCCCGTGCATCACCCAACGCCCGCGCAAAAGCTTGCTTCATCGGGTCGAGCATCGGGCCGGCGACTTCTTTTAGGATCGCCTTACTGGCCTCGGCTGCGCCTTTTTGGAAAGTGGACCACGAAGAGTCAAGCTCTTTTAGTGATTTCTTGCCCTCTTTTTCCAGGTCGCGGAATGACCGAGCAGCATCGGTCATAAACTTCACAAACTGCGCGGGGTCCGCAGAGATGATAATTTTTGCTTCGTTGTCGGCCATCACGAACCCCACTTACGCGCATGCTGCGCCGTGACCAGTTGATACGCTTCGGTCATCGATAGACCGAGCGCAGCCGCAAGCAGCGCTAGCCAGCGCCACCACTCCCACGTTTGGATGCGGCCAGCGCTCCGACCAAACCACGCGCTAGCCGAATCACTTTCCAGTACCCGTGCTCTGAGAGCAGGGCACTCAGCGACTTTTTTTGGGCGTCCTCCAAAAGCTGCCCAAGAGCCTCTTGTGTTGCCACCGTCGGGAATTGGGTGTTTTTGAAGTTGAGGTAATCCACCCAGAGATCTTCGGCCTGCGCACATTGCAAATGGATCTCGCAGTCGCGAATCAGTAGCAGCAACTCCTCGGATGGTTTGAAGCTAATCCCATCAGGTCCAAGCACGGCAGGGAATCGAAACACCTGTTCGCGTCCGGCATCGTCGCGCCGCAGCGAATAGGACAACATCAGCAGCCGCTGCTCGGCGTCAATGTCGCTTTCGGTCGGGCTGCCATTGAGCACGCGAGACATGTACCAGATTGCAACCGACCGGCACATCTGCTCAATGCGCGGCGGCACGAAGACAAAGCGCGCGGCAATGCACTCACCCTCGCCGGTCTGCGGGTCCATCTTGATCACTTCGATGGGCTCGCTGATGCCCTTGATTTTGCCGCGTTCGGCTCCGAGTAGCGTGATCCGTGGTGCTGCGCTCATGGGTTTGGCTCCCTCTGTTTGGCTCTAGTTGTAACACGCCGCGCCGATCGTTGGTGGAGCGAGGGAGCCAAATCCCCGCCCGCGACCGGCGCGGCATCTTGGATTAGTAGGGGACTCGGCGAGTGGCAGTGATCCGACCGATTTGGATCATGATGTCGCCAGTTTCATTGTTGACACTGTGGGTCACTTCGCGCGCCAAGCACTCTTGCATGGTCAGCGTGACGCCTCCCAAAGCAGGGTCGCCTTCGTTGTAACTGATTTCAAACTCCTCGCCTGCTGCCATGCGCTGCGCTGGGTTGAAACCTTGCGTGACAACGCCGGTCGGACGAATGCGCATTGTCACGCCATTCGCCGCATAGGTCACGCCCACGCCGCTGAAGTTACCCACGGGGCCATCCTGACCAAAGGCAACGCCTCCAGGGGTCGTCTTGACCACGCTCCAATTTGTTCCAATGGCATCGACCTTGCGACCGTCGATGAGGAGCGTCATTTTTGTTTGCAAAGCCATGGCTTCTCCTTACACCGACACAGGGCCGATTTGACCCGCGATCACATGGTTGTTGATAGGCGGGCTGCCTGGGCAGTACACCCTGACCCATTCCGCATTTGATGGGTCAATTTCCGCAGCAAACAGCGCCTTGAACCTGTCTGCACCGTCGTAGAGGTTCTGCTGTTCGAGCTTCTTTGCCGCCGAGTACATGACCGCGATGACTGCGCCAACGTCAAACACTTCGGGAGTGAGCGCCGCGGAGTAGCGTACGATTTCCTTTCCCGAAAACACCGACAGCGCCGCGAGTTCCTCCTGACGGATGTAGGCCATGCCGCGTGCGTAGTAGCCACCAGACCAAAACGGCAGGGTGCCGCCGTAGGTGCTCGTAAACTGCTGCACGATGAAGTTGCCGCGCCGCACGATGAGCGGGGTCATGAAGTACACCGACCGCGCCTGGTTGGCCGCTGCGTCGTTGAGTTGATCCGCCGCATCCGGGTAGGTAAGCGGAATGCCCTCAAGATTCGAGATCAGTGGATAACCGTCCCAATTCTTGGTCGGTCGCTGCTCGGCTGCTCGACCGCACGCCAGCATGGCAGACAGGCAGTAGGCGGGCTGGAATGCATTGGGGCAAGCCACCTGCGTATTTCGTCCAGGGCTACCCTGTGCCGCATCCTCGAAAATGACGCTCGGACTGATGCCGGACACAATTGCCCCGGCTGCCGATAGTCCCAGCGTGGACGCCCACCACGGAAACTGCTCTTTCTGGTTGTAGCCGTTGCCGTAGGTTCGGATGTGCTGAACAATCGCGCCAAGTGACGCGGCATCCGTAAAGCACGTTGCCCATTCCTGCTTAGCGTCGCTGCTTGCCAGAGCGTTGAGCGCGTTGGACAAAGACGGCACGCCAGTGCCAGCAGTCTCGCCAGTCAGCGCAACCGTAACGGTTGCAATGCCCGTCGCGGTAACTTGCAGATCGTGAGCCGGACGACCGTTTTTGTAGAACAAATCTACCTTGTCGTCGTCGGGCGCTGGTCGCTGAACCAAACGCAGCGGAAAATCGGTCTGCGCATTACCAGCGGCCACCACTAAAGCGGCAACCTGCACGGCAGTTTGTCCGGCGGCAATGCCGGTTGCGCTGAACGACTTCGCATGGCAGCGAACCGTCACAGAGCCAGCCGCAGCACCAGTTGGACCACCGGCAAACGTCAGGAACCCAGGCGAGAACCCAACGCCAGATACAGTGCTTGGGAACTGCACTGCAATGGGATGATCGTTGAGATACTCGCCAGTCGTTGAGCCGGTAAACGGTAGCGCGTTGCCAGCGACAGCGCCCGAGGTGAACGGCACGCCCTTGCCGCCGCCGAGGCTTGGCGCGATGTAGGAGTCGTAGGCCGCCTTGACCTTGGCCATTATGACCGCTGGGGTGTCGCCGTTTACGATGTCCACTGGCACCGGGTAGTCATCAAAGCGGATGGTTGCCTGACCGCTGCCCACTGCTGCCGATGCTCCGGCGATAGTCGCGCAGTACAAGTTGAACGCCGACGCCGTGCCGCCAGACATGACGATGGGGGTCACATACACGTCCACGCCGCCTGGGATTGCGGTGTATGCGTACTCACACATCTGACGGGCAACGGAACGCTTGCCGCACTGAGTCACAACGTCGTCAAGGCCGCCCATTAGGCGCGGCGTGTCTGGCGTCAAAAACAGCAGACCGTCGGACGTGACCGGGGCCACGATGTTGAGCCGAAACCGTCCTGAGCGCGCACGGTCTTGCGACCCTGGGTTTTGTCCACGGCTGTTCAGGTAGAGATATTGACCCGGCCCAGCATTGCTTGGAATATCGGGATTTGCAGCAAGCGTCGTCATTTACTCCTCCACAACCAAGATCGCGCCCTCTGCGCGAAGCTGGTGGTAATATCCGCCCCAGTTGATCCGCATTGGCTCTTCGGTGATTTCGATTGCTCGCTGCCCAGCGACAAACACAGGTAGTTCGTGCGCCGGGTGCTTGCGCACCATGACCATTTGGCCGTCTCGAATGTCTCTCATTTAGCCCTCGCAAACAGGATAGATGGCGGCCCGATATCCACCGCGCTGCCGTCGTCCTGTGGTTGTGTCAGTTGCAATGCAAACGCCTGCACCGTCGTCAGGTCTTCAACCTCGTTTGGTCGCTCGGTTGCCAGTTTGATCGAGACATTGAGCACATCCATCAGCCGCAGGTCGTTGCCGAAGCTTGACGCGGTTTCGTGGTTGCCAATGATCACCCGGCAGGCATCACCCCATGGGCTTGTGGCAAGTCGCAGAGCGCCAGCGTATCCACCGCCGGGAATCTCTCCGTAAAGTCCCTGTGAGCCGCGCAATAGCCATTCTATGCGCCCAATGATTTCGGACGCACCAGGATCAAGCGCGGCCTCCTCGGGTATCTCAGATCCAAACCGCGCCGACGGACTGCCGCGCCAATTCTTGCTGATTACCTTGATTTGGTAGTTCAGCGTCGAGAACATTGTTGCGCCGGGTTCGCCGTCGCAGATCTCGCGGTCCGTCTTGCCCGTAAAGCACACAAACACGCTTGGCGTCTTGCCTTTGCATAGCGTGATCAGACTTGGCTGGTTCGGCTTGGCTTCGACCGGCACGGCGCGATCCACCAACCCCACGCATTCGAGCCCATGCCATTGATAGGGGCCTCGAAAATCACGGAAGGGTGCGGATATCCACCGACCCGCGCCCGATGGCCTGTCTGTTGGCTGAATGACGTTTAGACCGTCGTCCGTCAGCGTACTGGTTACTGACCACGCATAGGTGCGGCCAAGCGTCGTTACATGCGCAAGGCTGGTCGCAATGGTTTCCACGTCGGACAGCGTGCGCGAAGTTGCCGCCCGAAGTGCATCCGCGTCGATGTATGTACCCGCATCTAGCGCGCCATACTTGAGAAAGATCATACGCACAAGGGCGCGACCGATTCGCTCGTCGACATCAATCGGAGAGAAGTACAGCGGCGATCCATAGACAGGGACGCTCATTGGCCACCCCTAAGCGGATCAACTCCGTAGCTTACTAAGATTTGCGATAGGCGCGTTACGTCGTCGCTGTCTAGCGTAATGTGCTCGCGTTTGGGCACATGGCCGTCGCCTTTGTTGTGTACGCCGTCCTTGCTCCATAGCGAGCCGTACACCAGGGCAAATGCGGTACCCTGTCGCAGCACCTTGTAAAACAGCGAGCTAGGCACCTTGCCAAGTATCTTGTGGGTCTTGCCAGCCGTGCCCGTAGTGCTCGGTTTCTCTGGTTTTTGAGTCCGCAGAATGCTGCTTGCGCCAACAGTAAACTTACCGCCGCCAATGGCCTGGACTGCGCTTGCGGGCACTCGATACGCCGCACCGGCTTTGTTCAGGTGAGTCGGAAGCTTGACGATGGCCGCGCTCGGAAACCCTGGCGAATGAATGCGTTCCAGTTTTCTCTTTCCCTCGCGGCCTACTCGAATCTCAACAAGCTGCTGACCGGCAAATCGCTTTTCTGCTGCAACCTGCGAGGCGTCAAACAGCATGTTTTGCCGTCGCTTCTCGCTGGTTTCCTGCACCTTGCGCATTCGTGCATCAAAGCGGTCAAGCTTAGCCGTGAGCCGCTCCGGCGGATGGTCGCCGTACATTGCTTTGGCCCACTTGCGCAGCCCATCAATGCGTGCCTTTTCGCGCTCCAGCTTCTGCTGGTAGCTTTTGCGAATGCCGCCGGTCTGGGTGAACCGTCGGTCCTGGTTTGCGCGCTGCTCGTACTTTGCGAGCGTGCTTGGTGCCAACGGAGGGAACCCGCGACCGGACGCAATCAGCGCGGCGATCTGCTTTCGCTTCTCGCGCCCAAAGTGCTTTAGGGGTGGCTCCAAATCAAGACCTCTGCGCTGACACTCGGCGAGCGTCCGCATCAGTCCTTCCATCTGGAAATTCACCCCAAACATCTACGTGTACCCTCGGAAACTTCGCCGCGCCGTTCCCTGTCGAGTGGTTCCAATGCCGCCCGATGATCGCAGCGCGTAATACCGATCCGACGCTGGTTTGATCTGGCTGCTGATAGCGGCATACCGAGCACCTTGCGCCTGCAATCCGGCCATGCCCTTGTCGGCTTCGTCTATCACCACCTGGGGGACAGCTTGATTCTTGTCGCCGTTCAGCCAAATGTACTTACGAAGCACAGCGATAGCATCGGTGCGAATCCCAGAGCGATCCATCTCGGTCCACGGAATCGCAGGCTTAGGACAGTTGCGAACCGCCTTGTCAAACCACAGTGCGTCGAATGCGTCCAAGTCCCATGACAGACCAATCGCCTTACGGATCTGCCCGTCAGTCATTCCCAAGACAGCTTCTAGCTTGTCTTGATCAATGCCCGTACTGCCAGGCACCTTAAAGTGCTGGCGCAGATCCGGCGCTCCGCCGACAGCCTGCTCGGCGTCGGTTTGATTTAAATAATGGTCCGCCATGGTCTTGCCTGGCTACTTGCCGCGCTTCTTGGGCTCAACCTCGGACTGCTTTTCCTCGGGCGCAGGCGACGCCTTTGCGGCTTCAAGCTCACCGGCCAGCCGCATCACTTCGTCCGCGAGCTTGGAGCGCTCATCCTGCAATGCGGCAATCTGTCCAAGCAGGTCGTCCACTTGATTGTCCGCAGTTGCCGCCACCTGTTGCTCACTGACCAAGCTCACCTCGTAAAGCTCAATTGCCTTCCCGGTTCTGGGCAGTCCAAGTTGCTCGGCCATCTTGCTGTTTACGTGAATTTGCATGTCACTCTCCAACCAGCCGCGAAAGCTGGCGATCGTATTCGTCTTGACTCAGTACCCTAGAGGCATGCAGCTCGCGCAGGCGCTGCACTCGATTTGTAAGCGCCACCGGGACATCCTCTCGAATCAGCGCCCTGCTTGTCTGCGCTGCCTTGAACCGTTCGCGTTCCTCTTGCTCGTCAGCTTCGATGCCTTCAAGCATCTTGGCTCGACCTGACGACCCGAGGCTGTCCGCCATCAAAACAAGCTTTGCTCGCTTCTCGGCAAGCATCACCTCAAACTGAGCCTCAGTCATCGCGCCAAGCTCGCCCACGCGCTTTTCGTGCTGTGTGCGTGTAGCCTGAGCCTTGCCTTGTTCGGCCACCGCTGCGAACTCAGCTTGGCGTCGCTCATAGGCGGTTGCGGATTCTTCGGCTTGCTTGCGCAAAGCCGCTTCCTTGTCACGCACCGCCTGCGGCAACGATTCGCGGCTGACCTGCGATTGATGATCGCGCATGCCGAGAATTTCGTTTTGTACGCGCCGATGCTGCGGCGAATTTTGCAGCCGCTTGATCTGCACGTATTCGCCGACGGTACACAGCACGCCTCGGTTGTCATTAAACGTCTGCGCGCTCACCCGGTATTTCGTATCGG
>OFQX01000156.1_pt1 | contig 21679 bp, 32 predicted proteins | sample 1542951 | NCBI WGS metagenome assembly OFQX01 (sample SAMN07774215, study PRJEB24372) | wastewater metagenome | isolation source: WWTP Novara (Effluent) | place: Italy: Novara | collected 2015-12
GCTGTAGAGGTCGAGACTCATTGCTCAGCCAGCAGCGCGCCTGCCGCAGTTGTCAGCCGCCACTGAATCAGCGGGTCGTACCTCTCGCACGTGCCGCGCAGCGGGCAGGTCATGCCGTAGCAAGCGTCAGGTTGTCTTGCCTGCACTGAAATGCCGATCGGGCCGCCGGTCACGGTGTATCACTAACAACGACTACGATGGTACTTTGCCCGCTTAGTCCGTCCTTCGCACCCTGCATCATCTTCACAAGCAGCTCCCGGACCTTGAGCACCTCGTCTCTGGTCATATCGCGGCCGTCGATTTTCCCCGCGTGGCCACCGAGGTACTCGATGTCGCTGCCGTCGATGGCAGGTGGCTCCGTCATGTCGACACCGACACCTTCAAAACGGGCATAACCGACCGTGCGGTACCAACGCAGCAAACTTGCGTGCGCACGGCCTGTTGCAGCGTACCAACGGTGAAGCTCGGCAGCGTCGCTCACTGTGCTACGTGCCGCAGACTAACCGCACGATCAATCCGTCGTCAAGGCAACAGAACAGCGTTGGCGGCACCTTTCACAATGGCGGTAATTTCATCGGCGTCCTGTGCTGAGATGCCGCTGTACCCGACAACAAACTCGCTGCCTCCCTTCCCGTGGTCAGTACGCAGCTCGAAGCGCAGGTCTGAATCACCCGCCGAACCCTTTGACTTCTGCGTTGGGTCGACCATCGCCGCCACGCGCAGCGCTCCCCACGTACCAAGCTGGCCCAAAGCCGCGGCCAATGAGGTTTGTAGGGCAACAAACTTGGCGTACGGCATGTCTTTGAGCTGCGTGCTTGTGGCCACGCCGTCACGGGTAATAGTGATCGATGAATTAACTGTCTTGCTCATGGCTATACCTCCTTGCGTTGGAAAAAGAGGGGCGCTTCGCACCCCCTTGTACTACTCGTGCCTGTTACACGCCGCCAGTCACCGGTGGCGTCGTCTGCGCGCTCTTGGTGAGCTGCTGGATGCTGGCGATGGCCGCACCGAGCTGTCCCAGGATGGCGGACAGGTCGCTGGTGACGAGCTTGGACTCGGCCGACGCTTCTTGCACGTCGACCTCGACCAGACGCTTGCCCATCGCACCGAGCAGAGTTTCACTCAGTGCATTCACGCGGCGTTGGTGAGCGACGGCGTCGCCCATCATCATTTGCGCAAAGAACGCGGGACCGTCGCCGAACGTCTTGGTGTTGGCGTTCGAGACGCTGTCGATAATGCCTTGATCTGCAGCCATTTGTGATACCTCATTGCAATGAGAACAACCGGTCAATTGGGGCCGGCACCACTCCCAGGGGAAGTCAAGGAATTGTGGACTCTTTCGCAGGTGCGTCCTGCAATAATGGCTCGATCAGCAGCAGCTGCCACTGTTCGATATCGGTCCACGCACTCCGCAAGAACGTCGGCGAGTCTACCTGTCTGGCCTGCGCCGGCAGCGGTGGGATGGCTGGCTGCGGCGGAGGCTTTGATAGCGGCGAGTTGTGAGCGCAGCCTGTTAGCAGCACCAATAGCACCAGCAGCCGTGGCGACAGCCTTTGCAGTTTGTTCATCGGCTTCTTTCGTAGCTTGAGCTTGGGCGGCGAGGCGCCGCGCCGTTTCGTTGATGGCGGCCTGTAACGCTTGCTCGCGCTCGGCTGCCGCTTCGGCTTGTGCCTGCTGGTATTCCTGAGCTGCGCTGTTCGCGCGCCAGCGTTGGTATCCGCCCCACGCGAGACACGCGGCAATGACGTATACCCACCAAGGGATTGCGCGCAACGCAGCGAGGATGGGCGAAAGGATCAGGCCCACCCCTTGATCCTCTGCCCAAAGCGCCGCCAGACCACGATGCCGCCAACCAACACCAGCAGCACCGGCACCAGAGCGCTTTGCGGAATGCCGAGCGTTTCGACAATCACGGTTTTGGCTTGCCCGGCGAACCCGCCGAACGTACCCAAGTGCTGGCCGGCTTCAGCGAACACCGACACCGCACCGACCGCGACGGATGCAGCGCCAGTCACGACGGTGGGCGACTTGCCGAGCCCGCCGACAGACTCGACGGCCTGCGGCATGCGCGACTGCACTTCATCTGGCGGCTTCAGGTACAGCGCGGCCTCGGCGGCGCGGCGCGATGTCAGGCCCGCAAGCGGCTGCAGCACACCGTTGACGCGCGCCTTGTTCCACAGTCCGAAGGCCCTGCTCGCCGACTGCGCGTCCCCTCGGTTGTGCGCCTTCAACACCGACGATTTGCGGAACGCGCCGAGCCCAATGTTGTATGCCAGGCTCACCATGGCGCCGAGTTCGTTTTCGGTCGGCTCATCGGTACACATCGCCTTGACTTGGCTGGCGTATTCGTCGAGCGAACCGCACAGCCTGTTGTCGGCCTCGGCCTTCGTCCAGACGGTGTGCGCAGCAATGCCGTCAGTCTCTCCCCAGCCGCATGTGAGCACGCCCGCGGGACATCTGTAGGCCTTCAGGCGCAGCCCTTCGGCATTCGCGATCAATTCCACCGCGGCCAACGGGATAGCCCACGGTAGGCTCGGATCAGGTAGTGGCCGTGCCATCTCAGGCCACCAGAATCAGTACGCCGCCCAGCGCGGTCGCGATCGCATCGCCGCGGCTGACGGTGGCGGATCCTTCCTCGATTTTGTTTGCTGCGCGATCGATGATGTACTCCTTTACTGCACCGGCAATCACTGCGACGAGTAGCCCGGCGCCTTTCGACCACCAACGATCAAGCCCGGCGAACACCATACACAGATGCATCACAACGAGTGCGATTATCGCACCGTAGATGATGTGATTGGCCTTGTCGTGAGGGATCATGGGCAGTTTCATAGCGGTTGGTCCTTTGCTAAAAATGGAAGATCAACGATCTTCGTCATAACGAGCCGTGAGCCGCAGAGATGACTGATGTACACAACGACCCCCTTCGACTGAGGTAGCGGCCACACGCGCCACGTACCGATGCGGAACGCGCCAACTGGGCGCGTAACACCGGACTCGGGTGTATCGACACGCATAATGAACGCATCCATCATATTCCCGTCCGCGGCCCTCGAATATGCCTGCATGCGCACGTATGAACATTCGCGCAGTTTGCTCCCGCCGATTGCGATAACCGCTTCGTTGTTTGAGTGTGAAATTAGCGTTCCCGACATTTCCACTACGGGGAAAGCTTGATCGTAGTACGTGGCCGCAGAATCAGTGAGCATCGATCCGATCGGCACAAGCAGCCCGCCGAGCGCGAGCCCGAAAACAATCGTGAACGGCATGTTGAAAGTCGCGCGCCGCACCGCGGATAGTGTTGCTTGTGTAGTGAGCTTCATCACTTGATACCGCCCGTCTTCACTAACCAGACGATGCCGGCAGTGACCGCGGCAATTACAAAAGCGGTCAGCAATCTCCGCCCGACCCATTGGGAGGCGTTGTTACTCGCGTGCTCCACAAGCTCTTCATACCCGCTTTGCCAAAATCGATGCGTCAATTCCGAATCCGACATCACCCGTCGCAGCGCCCGCTCCACGCTGCTGGCGATCATCTCCGGCAACATCGTGTTGCTGTCGAGCAGCTTCGCGACCCGATCCTGCACGCGCCGCTCGACTTCTGCTTCGAGCTGATCGGGGTCCTGGGCGCGCATGATGTCCCTAGACGCGCTGCGCAGTGAGCGTCAAGCCGGTAAAAGTGTAGTCGCCCGCCGTGCCCGTCGCCCGCACGTCGTAGAGCGTGTCGAGCACGGCAGTGTAGGTAGACTCCACCGCGAAGGCGATCGGCACTCCTGCACCCGTTGTAGCGACCAGCGCTCGGTTCCCGAACAGGACGCCGCCTGCGTAGATGCCAATCGCGGCCTCAGATGCCGCGGGGCCGGCGATGCTGCCTGTGAGCGTGACCCGAGTGCGCGTGCTGGTCGCGCCGTTCAGCAGCCTCTCGATCGTGCCCGCAGCAGGCGTCGCCGTCCAGTCGAGCGCGCTGCTGCTGTGCAGGGTTTGGCCGAACGGGGCGACGACGGTTGGCGAGGCGCCGAGTGTCTCGGCGACGCTGTCCGCGTACATCGCGCATCTCACGTGCGGCGAGTCTGGCGCGAGCAATTCGCAGCGGATCGCCATGATTTTGTAGGTGTCGATACGGTCTTCGTCGGTGATCGTTTCGACATAGCGACCTTGGATCGTCTTGAGCACGTCGAGAATGTCCGCTTCCATTGCAGACAGCGCCGCGTATACGCCCGGCAGTCCTTCAGCATTTGCCAGTGACGCGCCGAAATAGATGAACGACTCGATCGTGCGCCCAGCGTAGGGACGGCCCGGAGTGAGCCGTGCGGGGACGACACGGATCATCGGGTAATCGGCCGGCGACATGTTCGCCTCCAGCCCGACCTCGCACGAAACCACATCCGGCACGGCGCGCAGCGCATCGCGAGCGTTTTCCAGCGCCGGCATCATCGCGGCCGTCGTGCTCATGCGCGCCCCACGGGAATCGCATAGACCGACCCGATCTGCTCATTCGCCGCCTCATCCGCCGCCGCAAGGGCACGAGGGAGTTGAATCTTCATCTCCTCGCGGTACGTCTTCAACTTCGCCGTGAACAGGTCTTCCGTGTCGCCTTGATGCTCTAAGCATGCGAGGATGTAGGTCTGCAGGATGACCAACTTCTCTTCCCAGTCGGCGGACAGCGTGCGCTCGCCGGCCAGCAGCGCCACCTCATCCACGGCGCGTGCCTCGCGCTCCTCGGTGCAGAACTTGGCCAAGTAGGCGTCGGGATATGCGTAGAGCAGCGCCATGTATCGTTACTCCTTGTCCAGCGCCTGAAGCGCCGCGATCAGAGCGGCGCCGCGCTCTTGTGCCCACTGTGCATGCTCGAATGGCACCTGCGCGGCGACGCGATATAGGTATTCGCGCATGTCCGCGGCTAGCGCGTCGATACGTTCGCGCAAAACTTGAGCGTCCATTTTAGATTGCCCCCATCCGTCGGTTCACAAAGTCCGGGAAGCGCCGGAACGCATCGTCCAAAGCCGCGTCGCGGTAATTGTCGCCGATGTAGCCCGGGTGCCAGACACGCTTGGCAAAGACCATCGGGCCCCCGAACCGCGATCGCCACGCCAGCACGCCGCCAGGCTTCTTGGGGCGAATCTCGTGCGGGATCGACCCGAAGATGACGTGCTCGGCGTGCGGCGCTTCGTCTAGATAGTGGCCGACTGTCTGCTTCAGCGAACCGGTGCCGGAGCGGAACAGTGAGCGATACAGCCTCCCCGTGCCCTCGGGGCGCGGCGAATGCCGCCCAGCCCCCTCGCGCATGCTGCCGTAGGCGATCGCGGCCATATCGTCCAGCACCTGCTCGGGCATGCCGCGGATGGCCGCGAGCATCTGCTGGACTTCGGGGATACCGGTGGTGCGGATGGTCATGTCGTGGTCGCGGTCAGCTCCGCCGTAATGCTACAAAGAATTCCCGATTCATCTGGCGACACAGAAAAATCTGTTCGAATCACGCCATGCTCGGTGCCGGACGCGGATGACATGACGCAATCATCCAAAAAAGACACCGTCACCCCCATATCAGCTTGCGAATACCACACGCCATCTTGAACTGGCATGGGACCGATCGTCGACCATAAATTGCCATTGAGCAATGTCCTGCGCACGTACCACGGAAAATTTGTAGCCGTCGTTTGTTTAAAAACCAGATAATTTAGCGGTGTTCCGCCAAATGTGCCGCCCCCGCTAAAGTATGCGCGTCCTTCTGGAACGCCGAGCACATCGACGAAAATGAACTGCATCCGCGAAACTCCTACTATACCGAATCTAGATCCGGCGCCGAAGGCCGAACCAGATACATCAGTCCATGCCGATTGTACGGTCACGGCAAACGTATTTGACTCATCGTATCTGCGGTTCTCGTTAGGAGCATAAAATGTATCGTGACAACGCACCTTCACGCTTTCAGTAATTTCCTCTGATACACGCCCACCTGCATAAGAAAGAATTCCAGTTGCGGCACCCAAAGAAACGCCAGGCGGCAACACGCCTTCCGCGATCGTAAATGTTCTCGGGTTGGCACCGCCAATGAAATTTTCAGCCAACGTTGCGGTAGTGGCGATCACAGAAAGCACTTTTGTGCCAATTGTTCCTGTGAGCTTTGGCGGGCACGGCCTCGGGTTGTCTAGATAGCCAATGACTTTCGGGGCGTTCCAATCCTGCCCCGTGAACTCAACCACCACCTGATCGCCTGTGCCAAATGCACGACAGTTGCACTCGGAGTCCGCATCTGCATATTCGACATCCGCCGATGCTATTGATGTCGTTTGATTAACGTTTAGACGCTGCGCTGATGATGATGCGTCCCCAATCGTTGCTCCGACTTTATTCCCGTCAAAATCAATACTCGTGATTGTTGCCCACCTATAAGTTGGCATCCACTTTTGCCAGCCAGGGAAGATCGCAGCATTAAAATACGCCTGTGCCGGCGACAACAACTCCCGTTCCAACAGCGCACCATCCCCGGCGTACGGGGTTTCTGACGCGGGGCGAGCCGTCCAGTAAGCGATCTCTTGATTCAGGCGATTGACGGTCACTTGAATCGTTTGTTTACTTAGGGTGAGATTCGCAATCTCGTGTCGCTTAGCGGCCAACGCGGCCATCGCGACCTCAAATGCCCTGTAGTTCGCATCGGTCGGCGTGGCGACATAAGCCGCCTGTGCAGCTGCGGTCTGGGCTTTTAACGTCGCTTCTTCGGACCGCGCCGCGACCAAAGCGGCCTCGGCCTCGGCCAGCTTCTCCCGCCCTAAGCAGCTCATTTGCGCGATTGCTTAGGGCCGCGGCCTTTCTTGCCGTCGAGATCGTGCCATCCCCGTTTCTTGCCTCGCGGCAGCCAGGCACTAGCAGCGTCAGCGACGAGTCGCCTGGGATGTCAATTGTGGCTACAAACTCGCCCGAGCCGGCGATTGTGTAATCCGCGCACCACGCATCTTTGTAGGTGATCGTTTGCAGTGCCGCCCACACATCGCGTTGACGACTTAGGTCGGCCTGCACGTTCTTGAGCGTCGCGTACTGCCGGCGAACAACTTGATTCTGCGCAACGAGCTTCGCGTACTTCTGCTGCTCAATGGCCAGCACCTTCGACGCCAAACCGACCGCGGCCTGATCGTCACTCAAAGCCACGATCTGGTCAATTTGCACCCTGATGTTGTCGCGCGCTTCCGCTTCCATTCCATCGGCAAGCACAACCTGCTCATGGGCAAGGATCAACTTGCCACCAACGATGGCGAGTGCTTGATTCGCAGCGTTCAGCAAAGCGATACGGCGCGCCTCGCCGCTATCGACCTTTATCCGATAGCGGCCTTCGCCCAAGTTGTTGGTGATCGCTGCGTAGCCCATATCAAGTCCGATGGCCTACATCCATATACGCATCGATCGTCTTTGTGTTGCCGGTGACGTAGTAGTTGATATAGCTGACGACGAAGTCGACAACACCGTATGTTGCGCGCTGGCCCGGGCGCAGCAGCCAATCGATATCGCACCGAATGGAGATGGTCTCGCCGTAGGTTTGAATCGACCGCACGCCAACCAGCTCACGATCGTAGATCGCGTCTGGGTCATCGTTCTCCGGCAACGCATCGACGTAGCCGCTGAGGACGGCGGAGTAGTTGGTGCCGCCCTGAGACACCTGCAGCGTCTGTACGGGTGCCCTGGCCAACGGCCCTTCGACCGTCGCGCCGCCATAGGCCGGGTACAGCGTGCTGACACGGCTCACGACAAACTCATCCGCTGCGTTGATCGTGTCGAGCCATTCGCCGCACGCCGGCACGACGCACTGCACGTAGCAGCTCGAATCCGTTTGCAGCGTCGCCTGCCAGGAGCTGATCGGCACTCGCACCAACTCGCCATCCACCACCAAGTCCATGACGTAACGCACCGCCGCGCTTGGGTCGATGAACGGAGTGGGGTCGGTGTAAACCGCGCCTTCGAGCGGCGAGGGCAGCCCCTTGTCAGCCAGCCAAAATACCACGCCTTTCGCGGCGACGAACGATGGTGCAGCGGGCAAGCCGCCATCAGAGAGGTGCCCACCGATGCCATACAGCGCGAGGATCGACGGCGCCAGCGGTAATCCGCTGTCTTCGACAATTGCCACAACCCACGGATTGGAACGAAACGTTGGCGCCAGCGGGAGCCCGCCATCTGCCAGAATAGCTTCGATCGTGCCAATGAGCGGTTCATAGAACGTCGCATCGGCTGCGTCATAGTCGGGGCGAGTGTAAGCACCGACACCAAACCAACTCGCATCGGCCGCGTGATAGTCGGGGCGAGTGTAGGACATGAGTCGCTAACTACCAATTTCCGCCGGTCTCAAAGACCAGCGCGCCGGTGCCGGTCTTGACGATTTGAAACGTTCTCCCCGCCAAATTGCCAGTGCCGGAAAACGTATCAAGGGATGTGAAACTGGTGTACGGATGCAATAGACACCACAAACCGGGCAGGCGACCAAGAACAAGCACGTTCAAAACCTCTTGATTGGTGAGATAGAACGGTGCAATGTTGAGCATTCCCGTGGCCGGATCGGGGTATGCGGGAAAATTGGATGTCGATCCCGAAATGGTCGCAGTCCACGGGGTGCTCGCCCCCTTGTACACGGGAAACGGATAAGCAACGCCGCCAACTCTTCCAGACAGCACCGCGTACGCCGACGTATCAAAATTACCGGACAAACCTTGTCTCGTGACGGTGGCGGTTGTGCTTGTTGTGCTGGTGTCGGATGCGGCGATGATGAACGTGTTTTGTCCGTAGTCGAGTATCGGCACCATGTCGCCAAAACCCAAATGCGCGTCACCGCCGTCGAATGAGCCTAGGGAAGCCTGATTCCCAAAAATGATGAGATAGAACGTAGTATCCGTTGCGTAGCAAATCCAAGGGCGCGCGGTGCTGTCTGCGGTGACCGATTTGCGGCACTGCATTGCCGTCCCGGTTGAGAAGCGCGGGAAAGAGCCGATGCCAGTAGACACGGCGGTCATCGAGTTGTAACTGCGCAGCGTTGAAATCTGAGCCGCGCTATCGGTCAGCGCAAGATACTTTTGCGCACCACTACCTTGCCTGTATGCCACAAGATGGCTGCCTGCATCCTCATATGCCTTAGTCCACCCAGCCGCGGCTTTCGCGCCGTAGCCGTCAACAAGAATCGCATTCAGCGCAAGGCGCAGCGCGCTGGTTTGCCCGGAGATAACCGGGGCACTTCCGTCGTCAGAACGGTAAACGGTAGGAGTCGTCATGGCCCTGGCAACACGCGATCGATCAAGTCGTTGTGCATCGTTCCGGCATCATCGTCTAGCACCACGCGTTGCACCTCCTCATCCGGCGCGTCCAGCGCATAGGTGCCATCGCCAGCGTCGCTGATAGTTTCTCCGATCAAATGCCCGTCTGACCGTCGATATAAACGCACAGTGCGGTCCGTCTCTGCATCGGTATCGTCCTTGATGACGCCGGAAACGCTTTTTGTCAAAGCGGGCGGCATGAACGTTATTTGTGAAATCAACGTCACCAACGGCACTTCTTGATTGACTCCGATCGACCCTAAATCCGCCATCTCACCAGCTCCCGGACGTTTCCACCGCGAGCGCCTGCGCGGCAGAAGCAGTCAACAACATTTGAACTGAACTCCCAGTCGAGGCGCCGACCCCATCGATGATTGCCAATTGACCGAATACTCCAGATGCGACATGGAGAAGCGCGTAGATTCCCGGAAGATCGCCGCGATAAATGCCTGACGGTTCAATTACAACAAACCTCGACAGAACTAAGCCGCCGCGCAATATTTCTGGATAAAACGGCGCAGTGCTTGTTCCGGAATTTGTTTGAGTGAACACGCCATTGTAAATGGCAGTACGCTTATAACAATTAGTCGAAGCGCTGGACGCTTGGTTATAACTGCCATTCAAATATAACGTAGGCTGCGCGGCAGAACCGTAAGATGTCAAGCACTGGCGCGTTACGATGGCGGCGGTGTTGGTGGCCGATGTGTCCGAAGCGGCACAGATAAACGCGCGATTGATGTCACCGGAAACCTGTTCATTCTCCAGCTCGCCGAAACCAAAATGCGCGTCCGCGCCTGATCCGCCAGCCGCATCTGCAAACGACAATGACGACAGGTTGTTAAAAATGACCATGTAAAAATTCGTCGCCGTTGCCCACGCAACCCACGGGCGCGCCGTCGAATCGGCAGTTATGGACTTACGAAAATACAGGCCACCAGAGATTTGTCCATCTGTCGGGAATGGATTGGTGCTGGTAGAGCCGTCCACATCGGCAATGGTCTTGTATCCCCTGACACGAGCCAAACGCGCATCCGCATCATCGATACGAAGGAAATACTGCAGCCCGGCGCCCTGGCGGAAAACGGCCTTGTTGGTGCCGGTGAAATCCCGAGTCCACCCCGCCGCTGCCTTCGACCCATATCCTGTCACCAGGATCGCGTACACCGCCGCCTCCAGCGCTCCGGCCGTACCGGAGATGGTCGGCGCCGACGTGTCGTCGGAACGGTAGGTGATTGGTGTCACTTCGCTACCCGATCAGCGCGCTAAGGATCTGCACCGGCTGACCGGACACGATCGTGAGCGTGTTGAAGACGATCTTGCCGGCCACGGCGACCGTGCCCTGTTGCGCAGGGATCGATAGGTGCACAGTGCCGGCGCTGCTGCAGACGTTCGAATAGGCTGCGGTGCCGCTCGCTGCGGCGTTCACCGTCGTCGCGGCAGTCGTGAGCGTCAGCTGGCCCGTCGTGCCGTTGACGGTGCCGGCTGGATCAGTCAGGGTGTGTGTGACAAGCAACACATCACTGTTGTCGTAGGTCTTGATCGAACCGGCCGTGCCGGCATCCACAAGGGCGAGAAATGCGGTATGCGCGTCGATCTTCGCTTGCGCGCTGTATGTGGCGACTGATGGTGCTGGCATGGCGTAGGTTCCTTGGTTAAGCCGACAGACGCGTAACCGGCAGGCACACGAGCCGTGACGTGCCAGCGTTCAGGCGATAGGTTTCGAGTACGACTTCAAACACGCCGGAGCGGGTGGACAGAACGGCGCGCGGGTAGATTTGCAGCATCCGCAGAACGGCAGCGTTGACCTCGACCTCTGACTTCCATTCAAGCTCAAAAGTCAGGTCGCCATCGCTGTATCCGCCATCGTTGATTGCGACGCCGCCGTCCAGCGTCAGCACACGGTTGACGCGGCGCGTCGTGTCGCGGTCCGGGTGATCGTCGGTGTGAATCTCAACGTATCCAGACAGGTCAAAAACGGGGGCGGACAGGGTGTTCAGCACATCAGACCCCGAGCAGGAATGCCATACCGTCGCGATTCGCGCGAGTCTGGATGGACTTCAGAATTTCCCACATGAACGCCTCTAGGTGCGGCTGCAAGCCGGCACCGTCGATCTTGATGATGGCGTCGCCCGATGCAAGCGCCTTGGTCTGCGCGTTCAGATTGTCGATCTGCGCCTGCGTCAGCTTTTCCTGAAGCTGGAATGACTTCTCACGGAGTACATTCTCCTTATCGATCTGGTCGAACACGGCGCGGTAGGCGGTGCTGTCCAGGTTGCCGAGCTTGTCGAACAGGCCAAACATGCTCTTGAGCACATCGCCTGTGCTTTCGATGCCGGTATTGATCGACTGGAAGGCCGCCGTCACCTTCTCGGCATCGGCCTGGATGCGCGCGACATCGATCTCAGCCTTGAACTCCAGCGTCTTGATGCGTTCGTTGCTGGCGAGTTTTTCTAGTTCTAAGGCGAGTTTCGCGGCGTTTTCTTCCGCACGTTTTGTTTCGTCGGCCTGCTTTTTAATCTCGACTGTGCTTTCTTTGACGTAACCTGTATTCTTGAGAAACGCTTGGCTCGCATTTTCTACTTCAACGCCATATCGCGCCCAAGTTATCTTTCCATCTTCTGCGGCCTTTTGCAGGCTGCCGACTACGCGCTCCAACTCATCAACGTTGTCGATCTTCGGGATTACGACTTTCAGCGCCTTGGAGATCTCGTCTCCGGTCGAGTCGGCAGACTTGACGATCGTGGCGAATGCCTCAACAAAATCGGCGCCAATCGATTTCGCTGTAAAACCGAGTTTCTTGTATGCGTTAACAAGCTCTTCAGTTTGTGCGGTGCCATCCAGCCCGAGGCGCTTCGTTTCCGCCGCGGACTCGTTAATCTGCTGCGACCAATCGATAAGCTCTTTGGCCCCGGAGCGAGCCAAGCGCTCAGTCTCGGCGAGCGATTCGTTGGTTTTGAAAAACTCATTCTGCGTCAGTCCAGCCTCGATCCGGGCTGTCTGCATCGCCTTCGTGTAACCGTCCCAATCAGTGCCGCCGGACGCAAGAAAATTCTTTGTCGCCGTGAACGCGGCGCCGATGAAATTGACCTCTACTATCGTTGACTTGGTGACGTTTGCAAGATCGACCAGCGCCTGCGTAAGTGCACCGAATATTCCGGCCTCGCCACCGGAAACAGCAAGCTCCTTTAGTGAATTAATCAGTCGGTTCAGTTCAGCGTTGAACGTGGTGACGTAACTCGTCTCGCCGAATGTCTTATTTAACTCGGCAGCCAGTTTCGGCAACAAGTCGGTGGCGACGACATTACCGCCTTCGAGCAATTTGCCGAGTTCTGCGGTCGTCACGCCCATCGCGCGGGCCGCGAGTTGGAACGCACCCGGCAAACGCTCACCCAACTGGCCGCGCAACTCTTCGGCGCTGACCGTGCCCTTGCTGATCATCTGCTGGATGGCCAGCAGTGCGCCTTGCGTGTCCGCGCTCGACTTGCCGAGCAGCGACATTGCCTTGCTGACCGCTTCGAAGATGTCGCGGGTCGCTTGGCCTTCCAGCGCCGTGCCCTTGGCCGCCGCGGACAGGCTGACGAAGTTGTCGGCCGTGCCGCTGATTTCCAGCCCGAGCGTGTTGGAGATGCGCTTGACGTAGTCCAGCGACTCTGCCGCGCCTTCCGTAGACCCGGTGACGAGGGTCATCGCGCGGCCGAAGTTCTCAACCGCCACGTTCGCGTCGATGAACTCCTTGACGACGATCGAGCCGGCCAGCACCTGCATAATGCGCGTCAACTCGCCGACCGTACCTGCTGTCGAGCTGGCGGCGGAGTTGAGCCGTGAGGAGGCGGCGGCCGTGTCGTCTAGCGCGGGGGCCGTTGAACTGGCGGCGCTGGTGACGCCGCGCAGCGAGTTCTCGATCTGATCCGTCGTCTGCCGGAGGCTGTTATCAACGCCCTGGAAGATGATGGCGACGGTGCGGGTCAGGTCAGCCACTCTTGGCCTCCATCTTCCGACGTTCGTAATACGCGCACCACAGCGTCACTTCTTCTTCCGTGACGAATCCCTGCGGAATCACGTCGGGCCTATGCTCGTACAGAAAGCCGCCGCGCTTGTCGATCATGGCCATGGTGGCAACTAGTGCGTGATCGGCTGCGAGGCGGCTTCGGGCTTTACAAGGTCGAAGCCCATGCCGGTGAGAGCCGTGATCTTGTTCGTGAGCGTCAGAAACTCGATCGGGAACGCCTCGGCCAACTTGACCGCGAGCGGCAACTCGATCTTAGGGGCCACCGACCCCAGCACCAGCATCTCCAGCCGCTTCACGATCTCGGCGGGCGAATCCTTGGTCAGCCCGATCATCGCACGCACGGCTTGCGCCTGATCGTTGTTCGTGAGCGCTTCGATGACGTTGTCGATCGACGCGCGACGCGCTTTGGCCTCCAAAGCGGAGTTCAGCTCGTTGGAGGTGAGCCCGCGGATGACCCACACTGGCGCCTCGTCCTTGTCGAACCAGCCTGACAGCGCCGGAACGGGTACGGCCTCCTGCCGCGCCTCCAGCTTGTCTGCCATGAACTTGTCGGGATTGAATGGCATCCGTTTCGTCCTGTAAGAAAGGCGCGCCCAGGCGGGGTGCTGAAAAAGGCGAAACCACTATCCCGCCTGGGCGCAAAGGCCGCTTCGAGACACGGCCGGAGGAGACAACCACCACGAAATACGTTGCCGGCGCGCAGGATGGCGCCAAGGTGCGATTTTCTCGACCATGCCCTAGCTCCCCTACTGCGCCGGGTTGAAAACGCGTCCTAGGACGCCACCTCGACCGCAGCCACGGTCGCCGAGACGGTGCAAGCCGCCTGGATTTGATCCGCCACCGGGAAAGTGCGGGCAATCCCCAGCACGCCCTGCGTCAGCATGTACGGGGCGGCGTAGCGATCGGCGTAGAACTTGAACCACAGCGTCGCGTCCTTCAGCAGCACCAGCGCGTCGGTGATGCCGTTGGCGAGGTAGGCGGTGAACGTGCCTTGGTTCAGCGTGCTGGCCGCGGAGCCGATGGTGGCACCGTAGACCTGCGTCGAGGTGACGCTGTTCGAGGTCTCCGGCGGCACGAAGTCCGACGCCAGCGACACATCGGCGAAGATCGGTGATGCGTAGGATGCATAGACCCGCTTCGGCACTGGGCCGGTGTGGATCTCGGGCAGCGCCGCCTGGAACGTGACCGAGCCGCCTGCCTTGGTCTGCACGCCGCCCACGATCGTCGGCCCGTAGTTGATGTCGTACAACGGGAAGTCCGCGCGCTCGGTGTGGAGGCCGACCACTTGGAAGATCTCGCTGGCCGCGATGGCCGCGGCGGTGTCCGACGTGCAGCGCACCTGAGCAATCTCGATCGAACCGACAGGAATAAGCGGCGGGCCGCCGGCCGCGGCGCGGGTTTCACTGAATGCCGTGGTGGCGCCATCCGTGCCGGCCACCATCGCCAGCGCGCCCGTCGAGTCGACCGTCACGGAGCAGACCTTGGCCACGGCCGTCGCCGGGCGCGTGTAGCTCACACTGCCGGCAGAGACTGACGTCACGACGCCCGCCAAGTTACAGGTCAGCGCCGCCACGTCGACGACGTTGTTGGCGCCCGCGTTGTCAACAGACACCAGCCCTCCGGTCAGCAACCCGTTGGGGCGAACCACCGGGGCGTAGCCCGAGCGGCCCGACCACAGCGCGGCGGCACTGGTGAACGTGGTCTCATCGCCGCTGTTCGTCAGCAGGCTCATGGCGACGGCATTCTGCCCCGCCTCGTATTGCAGTTTTGCGTCCTTTGCGGTAGCCATCTAGCTAACTCCTTGAGAAGTGGATTTGCGGGCGCGTGTCTTTGTGGCGGGCGCGGGGTGCCTTGCGGCAGGCGGAGCGAACTTGGCGTCGATGATGGCGAGGCCCTGGGCGCGCAGTTCGGCCTTGCGCTCGAGGCTCACCGGGTGAGGTTCATAGTGGATGGGACGGTGCTTCATTGGGCAATCTCGGCGAGGGAGCGGTGCCGTAGCTGGCGCCAGATCTCGGCGCGTGGCACCCGCAGGATAGTGCCCACCGGGTACTCGACGCCGCGGATGGGGACGGGTTTGATGACCTTGACCACGACACCGTGCTCTCGCTCGATGTCCAGATCCTCCGGCACGACGTACGGCGCGAACTGCTCCGCCGGGTCGTATGTCGGCCAGACGGCTTGCAGCGGCCCGCTCACAACGCGCACTTGCGTGCGAGACATGTGCGGCACGTACTCCTTGTGATGGGAGAACGTCCGGTGCGTACCGCCGTAGCAGTCATAACCGGCCAGGATGACCGGATGGCCGCCCAGCATGCCTGCGATCCAGTGCGCGACGATGCCGGTGAACATCAGCCGCGGCGCCAACGGGTAGTTCGTGATGCCATAGTCGCACCAGTGCCAAGGGCCGATGATCGGGGCGCTTGTGTGTTCGCGCACGATGTTCAGCATCAACGTCTTGTGGACGGTGTGCAGATTGTCCATCGCGACCACGTAGTCCACCGGTCGCAGTGCGGCGCCGTGCTGGTTGGCGCTGATCCACACATCGGCCTCGACGCGCGCAATGTCATCGGCGAGATTCGGCCCGCCGCCCATCACGCAGATACGCGCGCCCTTATGCTTCATCACCAGTTCGCCGAAGCTGTGCAAAGCGATCATGGTTTGCACACCGCCAGAATGTGCTTGCGGCGCACCATCTTGACTTCGACTTCGCCGAAGTGCGCCCGCAGCTTGTCCTCCCACCACTCGAACGGGAACACACTCAGGTGCAGCGGCCCGTTACTCGTGAAGTGATGATCGTGGAACAGTGCGATCTGAAAGAAGCACGCCCGTCGAGTGCGCCGCGCGATGCCGTTCAGGACATCGTCTACACGCTCGGTCGGGATGTGCTCCATCACGTCCGCACAGAAGCCATAGTCAGTCGGCCCAAGATCGTCCGCCAACGCCCACAAGCACGCTTCCACGAAGGGCAGTTCGCCCTCGTAAGCGTTTGCCGCGATGTCCACCAGCCGTACATCGAACTCACGCGCGCAAAGCTCCGCCGCGACGCGCCCGGTGCCGCAACCCCAGTCCGTGAACGAGGAGTACGGCTCCGGTTGCATCCAGTCGAGGGCAAAGGCCAAGTGCCGTGCGCCGGGGGAAACGACCCTGTATTGAGGGTCGGCCCACGTCGCGCGGTACTTGGTTGCCTCGCGGTCCAGCAGCGCGTCCATCGTGATTGCCGGGCCAGTTCGTCCAGCCGTCCGATTAGATGTTCGCCAGCGTCAGCACGCCGGCAGTGTGCTTCAGGCTCGTGGCGATCTTGTCCCAGTTCGAGCCGGTCGCCAGTTCGGCGTCGGTCGGGGACTTGCCGCCGCTCGTGGTATCCCACGCGTAGCCCTTCAGGCCCAGGCCGAAGGTGTAGTCAGCCTGCATCGTGGTCGTGATGCGCTGGGCGCCGTTCGACGTTTCGATGTTGGTGACCAGATCGCCCGCGTCATGCACGACCGCACCACCGGACACCAGCGACAGTACCTTCTGATCGGCGCCCGAGCCAGTCTCGCGCAGAGCCGGCGCGTCAGTGACGACCACGGTCTTGCCCAGGACGTTGACGACGGTGACGTTGCCCGCTTGGAACAGCGTGGCAGCGTTGGCCAGGTTCAGGCCGATCAGCGCGTGGTACGTAACACCGTCCATGATGTCGCACACCAGGAGCTGGCTCATGTCGCCGAACTTCGCGTGCGCGTTGTTGATGTCGCTCAGGGTGATCGGGCCGGTTCCCGTGTCGCTGTAGGCGGTGGAGCCAACATTCTCGATGGCTGCCACAGCCGCGGCGATCGCGGTGTTCAGCATGTCCTTCATGATCGCTTCGGCCATGTTGCGGCTGATGACTTCCACGGCCGCGGCCGGGTTGTCGCCGACCCAACGCAGCTGCGCCGGTTCCCAGGCGATCGGGCCGAAGCCGCCAGCGATCTTGACGGTGTTGTGCTGCATCTGGGCCAGCGCCGTCGAGGCTGCGGAGGTGTTGGTGGCGTAGCGGTCAACGCGACGCTGCGCGGCGTGCAGCGAGCTGAACGACGAGCGCATCATGTAGTCGCCGTCGAAGCCTTGCGTCGACAACTGGATGGCGCCTGCGGAGGCGCCGTTGAACTTCTCGACCATCTGGGCCAGGGTTTCAATCGTCGCCTCGCGGACGTATTGATTGAAAACCTTCATGTCGCTGAGTGCCATGATTCACGTTCCTTTTGTGCGCCCAGGACTTCGCCCAGGCTTGGTTACTTAAGTTCCGGATACTTCGATGCGAAGAACGCCGTACGCTCGGCAGGAGTGCCGTCGACCTTGCCCTTCAACTGTCCGCTTGCACCATTGCCCCCAGGACCGGCACCGTTGCCCGCTCCGCTGCCCGACGCGCCCGAGCCTTTGATGAGGTGCGCCTTGTAAGGGTGCGCCTCCACCAGCATCGCAATCGCTTCGTCCGGATCGGCCAACTCACCAGGACGACCGGGCGAGTAGAGCTTGTTGCCGTTGGCGTCGTACGCCACCACCTTGCCGTCTTCCACCTTCAAATTTTTCCCAAAGAGCGCCTGAGCAATCTCCACACCCGCAGGGCCTTCGGTCGCGAACTTCTCGGCAATGTACTTGCTGCGAGAAAACGCGCCGCCGACCATGTGGGAGTGGAGTTGTGCTTCAAGCGTTTCTTTCTGCTTGACGACAGGGGCGAACCGATCCTCCACCGCCTTGATGGCCTGCTCGATGGCCTTGTCACGCTCGCCGGCATCCACCAGCTTCTTCGCATCCAGATTCGCCACCAGTTCCAGCGCCTTGCGGGCCTTGGCAGCGTCTTCGATGCCTGCAAACGGCTTGAGTGCAGCCTCCGCAGCCTCGGCACGTTCGCGGTGACCTTTGGCCTCGCCGTTCAGGCGAGTGATCGTTGCGACCGTACCGGGGGCGTCAAAAGCGACTTCCTTGCCGTCGTCGTGAACATACACCGGCTTGCCGTCTTGAACAACGGCGTGACCTTCAGGGGTGAGTTTGAGCTTCATGGTTTGGGGTTAAGTTCCTGCGGGCATCCGCCCAAGCAGTGCGGAAAGGCCATCCGGCCCAAAGCGCTCCTCCCCCATCCGAGGGCTGAGCAGTGCGTGTAAAAAGCGCTTGACTTTTTCACAATAAGCGGATTCTACGACAGTCGTACAGGTTCTGGACAAACTTTTTGTGAGTCCGTCAATGGGAGAATAAGTCAGCGGCATTGTGGAGTTCCCCGCAGGACGCGCATGCCACGGTGGGCGTCGAGTCAATCAAAATGGCGGCGAACAACTGGCCCTGACATTGACCGCACTGCCATTGGGGAAATGCCTCGTAGCGCACGAATCGCTTGTAAACACCCTTCATGGCACCGCAGCCCTCGCACTCCATTGAGTTGACGGCACCACCCACCGGGATCACGGCTTGCCACTCGTAGCCACAGGCAGCACAGATCGCCATTCCGTGCAGGTGCGGTGTCTCCGCGGTGCGCGGCTTGAACGGCAACACAGCAGCGCTCATGGCGCCCCCAGTCGGCGCGCCCGCAGCTGGTCGAGCGTTAGCAGCCGACCGCGGTTGTTCAGGAAGCCTTCGACACTGACCTGCCCGGACCGGTACATCCGCCCACGCGTCGGCCCCAGAACCTCGTCCTGCCGCGCGGCGCTTTGGCGGCTAAGCCAATCGGCGTACGTGCTGGCGTTGGGAATCTCGCCGGTCAGCAGTGGGGCAGAAGTGGAGCGGCAGTTGTAATGGTAGCGACCAGGACCGGCGCCCCAGTCGTAGCTGTGACCGATGGGCCGATGGGCCTCGTCGGCAGTGTAGCGCTTGCCGGCCCGCGCAATGCACCATGAGCTGGTGGCCGAGTCGAGTACCGACAACCACACAACGGCGCGGATGATGTTCGGATTGAGCGCACGGAACGCGGCCGTGGTGTACGACACGGCGTGACTCAGGGCCGTGCGAATCGTCGTCTCCAGGTGATGGCGCGACGTGTTGAACAGCCCGTCGGTGAAGCCTGCCGACTTCGTGCCACGCAGCGTGCGCACGATCTCGTCCGCCATCTGCCCGTTGACAAACCCCGCCTGCGCCGCGCGGCGGATGGCCTCTGCCCGCTTGGTCGCCAGCCCGCGCAGCGTGTCGACGATGGTCAACCCGACGATCGGCACCGCAAGCATGTCAACAACCGTGCGGGCAACATCCAACGGCTCTGCGCGTTGGTCCTGCTCGCTTTGCAGCAGCGCCAACTGATACTCCGCCTCCTCACGCGCCAGCGCTTCCATCTGCGCGGCGAGATCACGGCCTATGTCGCCATAGACGCGATCGTTGACCAGCAGGGCCGGGCCGATGGCCGCATCGACCTGAGCCGGTGTGGCATTGGGCCCGAGCGCCAGGAGCGCCGCCAGGAGCAACGCGAATAGGGCGTCATCCTCCTCGTTGAGTTGTCCCACATCGGTGCGCACCACGCCATTTGCGTAGTGCTGCAGATCGATCTGGTGATCAATCGAGGCGTCAAGCAGGCGCTCGTTGGGGGTCATGAGTAGTGCCTCTTGCCCCAGCCCCACCAAGTCGCCTGATTCGGTGTGCCATCGGGAGAAAAGTAACAGTACAACGGCCACCAGCACCCAAAGCAGCGGAGCGGCAGGGGACTGCTGGTGTCGCGCACAGCGAGCACCGCGGCCAGCTGCGCACGAACCATAACCTCTTCGTCCGCCGCGTTCATGATAGGAGCAGCAAAACGGTCAGCAAGATGGCGCGCCACCGGTTCCGCGCCTTGCGCGCCTGTTCCGCGTCGGCGCGTGCCATGATGGCCTCCGTCGCGACGCGCGCCCGCGCAGCGGCCAGGATGGCCCGCAGAGCCGTCGCATCCGCCTCGCCCATCGCTTCCCCTGCCCGCGCCGCGGCAAGAGCGCCTGCAACGCGCTGTGTGGCCTCCTGGTCACTCCGGAACGAGGCCAGAACCTCCGACGCGGCGCGCGGCGGCAACTTGGCCCCGACGCGGCGCTTGTCGAGGAACCGCTCCAGCGCGTCCATCGCCGCGTCCAGCCGGCGCCGTGCACCTCCGCCAGTGTCCGTCGATCTGGCGCGCAGCGGTAGGAAGCCCTGCGACGCGATAGACAGCGAGCCGTAGCCGCCGAGCCCCTGCGTGGCGATGCGGCGGTGCATCATTGTCGCGTCACCGTCGTGTCGGAGGCAGTTTCTGCGATGGCCTGCTCGATGGCGCCGGCAGTCCGGGTGCCCAGTGCCTCCGACACCACCATCGGCGAGCCCAGGCGCAGACCATGGATCAGGTGCAACTCATTCAACCACTCGTACATCTGCACGACGTTCTGCTGCGCGGTGAAGCCGTTCGACAGGACGTAAGCCCATACGTCTGCTGCCGCGGCAGTCCCTCCATTGGCCACGTCACACCCATCCGCCAGGTGCGCGTGCAACGCGTCGGCGATGGCCAACCAAGTGTCGAGCGTCAGCGCCAGGCCGTCCGCCGTGTGGCCGTGCAGCGCGTCCGCAATAAGCAACACGGGGACTTCGGACAAGTCGAGGTTGTCGGCGGCGTGCGCGTGATCCGCACCGTTGATCGCCAGCCACGTCGCGACGGCCAGCGCGACGTTGTCGGCGCTGTGCGCATGGAGCGCATCAGCGATCGCCAGGGCATGCGCGCTGGTCAGGTCCAGGCCGTCCGCGAGGTGCGCGTGCGTAGCATCCGCGACAACGAGGTTCTCGGATCCGGCGAGGCTGAGGGTGACGTTGTCTGCCGCGTGGTCGTGCAGCGCATCGGCAATGGCCAGCAGGCTGTCGGTGACCAGCGTTGGCGCGCCGGCGGTGTGCGCGTGCGTCGCGTCGGCCACCACGAGATCCTCGGAGCCCGTCAGGCTCAGCGTGACGTTGTCGGCGCTATGGCCGTGCGTCGCGTCGGCAATCGCCAGCAGCTCCGTGGCGGACAGCGTCAGGGCGTCGGCTGCGTGGGCATGCGTGGCATCCTCGACGGTCAGCAGGACTTCGGTGGACAGCGCAAGGTTGTCGGCGGCGTGCGCGTGGCTCGCTTCGGCAATGACGAGAGTCGTGTCGAGCGTCAGCGCAAGGTTGTCGGCGGCGTGCGCGTGAGTTGCGTCCGCGACAGTCAGGGTGGGTGTGGTGACGAACGCCGCACTCGCCTGCGGCGTGCCACTATTGCTGCTGGTCGAGCCATCATCGACGATGGCCCAAATCTTGTAGCTGGTGCCCGCCGTCAGTACCGAGCCGAGACTGCCAACCTCGTCTCCATCGGCGGAAATGATCGCGCCGTCAGTGACCTTTGCGACGTAGCCTGAAGCGCTCCACCCATCGCGCCCATTGCCCAGGTCGCCACGCGCCCACGTCGCAGTGGCTGCGGACGTGTAGACGGCGAC
>OFQX01000159.1_pt1 | contig 21551 bp, 24 predicted proteins | sample 1542951 | NCBI WGS metagenome assembly OFQX01 (sample SAMN07774215, study PRJEB24372) | wastewater metagenome | isolation source: WWTP Novara (Effluent) | place: Italy: Novara | collected 2015-12
CGGGACAGTCACGGGACAGGCACGGGACAGTCACGATCCACTCCCCTTTCCCGCCCCCCCCAATGATATTATTCTAACCCCCCCCACCCATACCCCCGTGAGTATTACTCCACGGGCGCGCGAGGCAAAACCTTTCGACGTTTGCCCGGAAGGGGTTGAAACAGACCATTGGCGGGACTTTTTGGCAAATCGCAAGGCCAAGCGCCTCCCGAATACCGAAACCGCATACCGTGGCGTTCTGCGAAAACTGGGCGAACTGGTAAACGACGAATGGCCTCCCGGTCGCCTAATTCAAGCCATTGCCGAAAAGGGATGGGGTGGAATTTATGATCCGAGAGACCAACAGGAATTTCAAAATGGACATGCCAGACAATCCAATCCTCAACCGAAATACAAGCCCAGCGCCGCCCTTGCGCTCTATCAATCGAGTTTCGAAGGAGACGACGCGGATCGTGGGCACGATTGGCCTGCGCTTCCCGCCAGCCTCGGGCACTGACCCGCAGCAACACGCGGCGCAGCTCGCCCTGCTTGCCTCTGACGTTGCCCACGTTCCCCCCGAATACCTTGAACGGGCGGCAAATGAATGGGCGGTCAAAAGTCCATACATGCCCAAGGCATCCGAATTGATCGGGCTGGCGCAAGGCTATGTCAGCCGATCAACAGGCCCGCGTGGTGGATATGGCTCGCAGGAATATCTCGACCGGGCAAACCAGAATTGCAGCCGCGTCGATCTGGAATGGATTTATGATGCTGGAGGCAACATGCAGCTACGCCAGCGGGAAGGATATAAGTCCACCGAAAGAGAATATGCCCTGCCGTTAACCGACGCGGAAATTCGCAAGATGCCGGAATGGATTATCAAAATGGGCATCACGATTGGCGACCTAGACGCGGATCATTGTGCGCGGATTCGTTCGGCATGACCAAAACTCTCGACGCCATATCGTCCACCCTCACATTCATCATCCTGTGCGCGGTCATCACCGTTGCCGTGCCGATCGTGATCGTGTTAGGATTCATCTGGGCAACGCTTGCCTATGCCGGGTCTGGGAGGGTGCGATGAGTGAGATGATCGGACGAGTTGCCAAAGCAATGCGCGAAGCCAATGCGGAACCGGAAGACAGGCCCCTTGTGCCATTTGATACTGCGCCATCTCGTGGCAAATGGATGATATGCGCCCGCGCTGCAATTGAGGCATTGCGCTCACAAACGCTGGTCTACCGAGACAATGGCCAAGTCGTTCACGAAATGCGCGGCGCACCTGATGACATCTGGAAAACACTTCTCGACGCAGCACTGGGGGAAGGTGAATAATGGCCAGGAAGGCAATCCGCGCGATCGGGAAGCTGCAAAGGATGCGCAATCTCGAACTCGCCGAACGGGATGCCCCGCCCACGCTTGATCCTCACACAGCCCGTCACGGCGATTACAGGGACGAAGGCAACCATGGAAGGCTTCGCGCCATCCGGAACTACGGCGGCACGCCTGTTGCTCGCTGGAAGGCTTCTGGCGCACTGGACCATTGCGAGATCGCGGCCATCGATCATTGCATAAATCTGTGGGAGCGGATCGGGCGATCATCCGGACTTGTCATGGACCTGAACAAAATTCCGGGGATGCCCGGCGGAGACGGTATGCGCGAACACCAGGCTCTAAACGACTTGGCGCGCATCAAGGGATATTTCCCGGCCCGGTTCTGGAACCTATTCGAGAATGTTTGCCGCTTCGACGAGCCAGCAGGCGTTGCGGGATCGAAGCTGGCGGCGAACAAGGACGAGCATGTCGCGGCGGCGCGGATCGCGGTGAAATTCGTTGCATCGGTCATCGCGCACAACGAGCGGTTATCCTATTGACGCGACCCCCTCGCTTGTATAGTTTCCCGCTAACTATTCGAATTGCGCCCGGCCCAAAAGCTGCGGCGCTTTTTTTGTGCTCGGGACAGCCTCAAACACGACCAGCCCCTACTAGGAGTTAAGACATGTCTCTCGAAATTACCTATTGGGCAGATGCCATTCACGGCAATCCGATTCCGTCGCACGCAATCCTATCGGAAACCCGCTCAACGAGTGGCTCGTCGGCAGCAAGTGGCGCATGTCCGCCAGGAGCCCGCGTTGTTTCGATTGTCTGCACAGGGGCTGCCGACCGCTTCGAGATCGGTTCAGGAACACCCGTTGCAACCGCCGCCAGTGCTTACATTGGTGTCGGTGAACGCATATGGACCGGCATAACGCCCGGTTACAAGGTTGCCGGAATAACCGCTTAGCACTTCATAGGAGCGCGTCTCCACCGGTTCGACAATGGCGGCGAGCCCAAAGGCTTTGCTGGTAGCAATACTCAGCACCGCGCGCTCCGAGGCCAGCCTTCCATGGAAGCGGTGAAGCATCGCAACGCCAGAATTTTCACCCAGACACCGCCCATCCGAAAGGAAGCGGAAACGGAGGGACTATTATGGATAGTTCACTAAAGGACGCTGTGGCCGAAAGCCTGTTGGAGCGTTTGGCCAATGGCGAAAGTCTTGTGCAGATTTGTGCAAGTTCTGGAATGCCAAATCGCTCAACGGTTCAACGATGGCAGGACGATGATAACGAGTTCGATGCGGCAGTTATGCGCGCGCGTGAAGCTGGGATGTTCGTTCGCGCTGAGCGGGCTGTTGAGCAGGCGAAGCAGGCAACGGATGCAAGTTTAGGCCGTTTGGCGTTTGATGCTGAGCGGTGGTATGTTGGTAAACTCTCGAACGCGTTCAGCGACAGCAAGGAGCAAAAGCACAAGATCGAGTTGGGCCTGACTACGGAGGCCGCTTCGTGGCTGGGTCAAAAGACGCTTTCGTAAAGGCTTGCATGAATCGCTGGCCTGACAAACTGGCCCGGCTTCGTGACGGCTTTTACAAGATCAAGGATAAAGACGGGCAGGTCGTTCGCTTTGCCATGAATGCCGACCAGGAAAAGTTCCTGTCCGAGCGACATGGCTTCGATCTCATCCTGAAGGCTCGGCAAAAAGGTTTCACGACAGTCATCCAGTTGGACATGCTCGATGATTGCCTGTTCATCCCGAACACGGCGGCTGGCGTCATTGCGCACAACCTGACGGACGCCAAGTCGTTCTTTGCTGACAAGATCAAGTTTGCCTATGATGGCTTGCCCGACGAGTTCAGACAATTGGTCACGGCGGAAACGGATAGCGTCGACAGTTTGAAGTTCAGCAACGGATCATCGATCAGGGTTGGCACGTCCTTGCGCTCTGGAACGCTCCAGAGGCTCCATGTCAGCGAATATGGCAAGTTGTGCGCAAAGTTCCCTGAAAAGGCGCGAGAGGTCAAATCAGGGGCATTCAACACGGTTCAGGCCGGTCAGAGGATCACGGTTGAATCGACGGCGGAAGGTCATGCAGGCCACTATTACGAAATGTGCAAATTGGCACAGGACAGGGACAAGGCTGGCGGGAATCTGACACCGCTCGATTTCAAGTTCCACTTTGCGCCATGGTTCACATCGCCTCAGTATTCACTTTCGCAAGATGTTGGCGAGACCGTCGAGATACAGGGCTATTTCAAGTCTCTAGAGGACAAGGGAATCACGCTGACCCGCCAGCAGCGGGCTTGGTATGTCAAAAAGCTCGAGCAACAGGGCGATGACATGAAGCGCGAATATCCTTCGACCCCGGAGGAAGCATTCGAAGCCAGTGTTGAAGGTTCGTATTTCTCGACGCAAATGACGCGGATGCGGGTTGAAAACAGGATTTGCCGCATTCCGATCCTTGACGCGCCGGTCTATACGACTTGGGATTTGGGTTATAACGACAGCATGGCGATCTGCATCTGGCAGGATGTCGGCATGGAGCGCCGCCTGATTGATTACTACGAGAATAGCGGCGAGGGCTTTGGGCATTACGCCAAGGTTCTGACGGAAAAGGGTTACAACTTCGCACGGCACTGGATGCCGCACGACGCCGATCATCATATGCTGAACGTTCAGGCGACAACCAAGCGCCAGGAAGCGGAAAGCGCCGGGATCAAGCCTATCGAGGTTCTGGACCGCATCCCGGACGAACTGACGGGAATCGAGCGCAGCCGCAATTTCTTGCCGAGCGTGTTCATCGATAGCGAGCGGTGCGACAGACTGGTAAAATGCCTCGATAACTACCGCAAGGAATGGGACGACAAGCTGGCGGTATGGAAGGACAGGCCGAGGCACGACGAGTTCAGTCATGGATACAAGTCGTTTGAAAGTGCTGCGATCAGACCGGCCACGATTGCAGTTTCAAACTGGTCCAAGACCGGAAAGCGCCGGGGCATAGTATGAGCGACCTGCGCAAATTCTATCTCGACTGGCTTTTTGTCGAGACTTGTGCCATTATTTGCGGGTCAGAACAGTGCTGCAAACACTGCCTGACCCTAACCACAACGTGGGGTGAACACGCGATGGCTTATCTTGAATTAATTGAACCAGTTCATTTGCGCCAGCTTCTAAGTTGCGACCCGGAAGCCGGGCTTTTAATTTGGCAACCGCGACCGATTGAAGCATTCTCTAACGTGAAGTCATGGAGGGTGTGGAACGCTAGATTTTCTGGCAAGCGCGCTTGTGCCGCGTCGAACGGCAAGGGCTATCTGCGGGGTATGATCAAAAATCATAAGTATTTCGCTCACCGTGTGGTTTGGGCAATGACGCACGGTAAATGGCCAAGCGATGAGTTGGACCATGTAAACGGCGACAAGACAGACAACCGCCTAGCTAACCTTAGGGTAGTGGACAGAACTACCAACAATCGCAACTCGGCGCGTCGCAAGGATAACACTACCGGCGCAACCGGGGTTTTCAAGGTGCGGAGCACGGGGCGTTTCATGGCATATATTCGGGTTGACCGGAGAGTGCGGCATTTAGGGTTTTTCGGAACTTTTGACGAAGCCTTGACCCGACGCAAAGCGGCAGAAGTTGAGTTTGGCTTTCACGAGAACCACGGGCGTGGATAGCCGTAGGAAGTTTTACTTAGATTGGCCTGCGGAAGTCAGCATCGAAACCTATACCAAGTGCAACGCAAGCTGCACGTTCTGCCCGTATACGACACTTGACCGCATCGGGACAAAGATGCCGGATGAGATGATTGACCGGATCATTGAGGAGTTGAAGGATCACCCCGGCCTGTTCATGATCAGCCCGTTCAAGGTCAACGAGCCTTTTTTGGACAAGCGGCTCATTCCGATTTGCCGCAAGATCAACGCGGAACTGCCGAATGCGCATCTAAGGCTGTTCACCAACGGCTCGGCCTTAACGGACAGGCATATAGACGAGGTCGCGACGCTCGAGCGGGTTGTGCATTTGTGGTGTTCGCTGAATGAACACGAGCCGGAAGCCTATCACGCGCTTATGGGGCTGGACTTCGAACGAACGGCGGAAAATCTCGACCGGTTGCATGAAAAGGCCAGTGAGGGGCGGTTTAATATCCCGGTCATGGTGTCGAAGGTTCGCGAATCGCACATCCCGAACGAACGCGACCGGGACTTTGTGCGGTATGTGAACGAGCGCTGGCCCCAGTTCGGGGCGCATCTGATCAAGCGGGATTCGTGGCTGGGCTTTACCGAGCCCGGAGACCCTGAGGTGCCCGATACTGGTTGCGGTCGCTGGTTCGAGTTGAGTATCTGCGCCGATGGCAAGGTGGCGCTGTGCTGCATGGACGGCGCTGCTACCTATGCAATCGGTGACTTGAACACGCAGACGCTGTTCGAGGTTTACAATCAGCGCTCATGGCGTGACAGGCGGGTGTTGAGTTTGAGCCGCAAGGGGATTCATCCCTGTTCAAGTTGTAATTACTAGTGAGAGAGTTATTGATTGGTTGTGGAAACGACCGCCGCAAGAAAATCGACCCGGAACAGAAATTCACCTGGGACGAGCTGGTAACGATCGATCACGACCCCCATTGTGGCGCGGACGTTGTGCACGATCTGGAGGATTATCCCTGGCCGTTCGCGGATGACGAGTTTGACGCAGCCCATGCCTATTGCGTGCTTGAACACCTTGGGAGGCAGGGCGATTATCGTTCGTTCTTTGCCACCTTTGCCGAGATTTACCGCATATTGAAGCCCGGCGGGATGCTTTACGGGCTGGTTCCATCGCTCGATAGCCGTTGGCTCTGGGGCGATCCATCGCACACGCGCACGATCCAGTTCGAAAGCCTGATGTTCCTTTCGCAGCAGCAATATCAGGAACAGGTCGGGAAAACATCGATGACCGACTTTCGCTGGCTGTGGAAGGGCGATTTCGAAGTGCTCGGGGCACAGGAAAAAGAAGAAAAGTTTCACTTCGCGCTTCATGCGCACAAACCGCCGAGGTTCTAAATGGCATCCCAACCGCTCGATACCACTGACGATCCAGCGGAAGGCGGCGCTATGGATGAAAGCGAACTGGCCTCATTGCTGGGGCAGTTTGAAAGCCAGGCGATTGGCGAGGAATGGGACGAGGTCAGCGCCGAACAGGAAACCGCGATCAACTATTACTATCGCCGGATGCCTGACTTGGCGGTTGAAGAAGGGTCATCGTCGGTTGTGTCCGATACCGTCCAGACGACGGTTGATGACGCGATGGCCGAAGTTCTGAAGCCCTTTGTCTCTTCCTCAAGTTATGTCGAGTTCAAGCCGCAGGGGCCGGAAGATGAGGAGCAGGCCGAGCAGGCCACGGATTACGTCAATTACACGCTGCACCGCGACAATCCTGGATTCATGATCTTTCACAACTGGTTCAAGGACGCGCTGCTTACCAAACTGGGTATTGTGAAGGTTTATTGGGAAGACAAATCAAAGGTCATTCCCCAGCAAATCCAGATGGATGCGATGCAGTTGCTTGAAGCGCGAAAGTCGCAAGAATATGGCGGAGAGGTCGCCAATATGGACGGCACTTACACCGTCACAATGAACGTGATGCAGAGCGACGGACGGGTTTGCGTCGAGAATATCCCGCCCGAAGAATATCTGATCGCGCCGTTTTCGCGTTCGAGCGAGATGGCAATTTATCAGGCGCATCGCCCGAAAAACAAGACGCGTTCGGATTTGATTGAATGGGGGTTTGACCCGGAGGTTGTCGACGGGCTGCCGGCATGGACCGGGGGCGGGAGCGAAACCGGACGCGAGACAGCGCGCTATCAGGACGAGCGGTATAATTCATCAGACCGGGGCATGGCGCAGCCGCACAAGTCGCAGGACATCATCGGCATCATCGATGAATATGTGCGGATTGACTTTGACGGCGATGGCATTGCCGAGTTGCGCCGCGTCGTTCGGGTCAAGGATGTAATCCTGTTGAATGAGGAGGTCGACGAGCCGCCCTTTGCCTTGGTGTGCCCGATTCCGATGCCGCACAAGGTTTACGGGCTTTCCCTAGCCGATCAAACAACCGATTTGCAGCGCATTGAGACGGCCTTGTGGCGTCAGATGCTCGATAACCTGTATAAGTCCAACAATCCTCGCCCCGTGCTTCCTGAGGGCTCTGAGCGGTCTGACGGGTCGACTATCGACAGCCTGAACGACAACGCGCCGGGCTCTGCCATCATGGAGGGGCGGACGCCGATGCGTTTCGAGGCGGTTCCGTTCACCGCCGCTGAGACATTCCCGATGATGGCGTTCATGGAAAAGAAGCGGGCGAGCCGGACCGGCTTTAATTCGCTTGGCAACGGGCTGGACCGGGACAGCTTGAATAAGTCCAACCAGATCACCGCCACGCAAGCCACCCAGATGGAGGACAAGAGCAATTCACGGGCGGAACTGATCAGCCGGATATTTGCCGAGACCGGCGTTACGCGGTTGATGAAGCTGGTTTTGGGGCACCTCGTTAAATACCAACCCAAGGCACGGATGATCAAGCTGCGCAACCAATGGGTTGAGATTGATCCGAGCGGATGGAACCCCGACATGGACATGGAGGTCAATGTCGGGCTTGGAATAGGCAATGAGCGCGAACAAATAGCGCAGGCCGACAGCGTGTTGATGACGATGGCGGAAACGGTGCAGTCGCCATTCCCTGAATTGGTTTCTGCGGATAATGCTTACAAGGCGATTCACAGGAAGTTTACCGCCGCAGGGATCAAGAACGCGGACGATTACATCACCAAGCCGCCAACCGACGAACAAGGCAATCCGGTTCCGAAAGAACCGCAGCCCGATCCGGCTATGATAAAAGTTCAGGGCGATCAACAGATTCAACAGGCCAAACTTGATGGCGAGCAGAAAAAAGCCGCCGTCGAGTTGCAGCAAAGCCAGGAAGAGGGCGCGGCCCGTATCCAGTTGATGCGCGAGGAAGCCGCCGCAAAACTAACACTGGAACGCGAAAAGGCCGAGGCCGAGGCCCAGTTGGCCCGCGAAAAGTCGAATTTCGAGATGGCAATGGCACAGGCGCAGTTCGATGCCGAACTGGAGCAGAGCCGCCAGCGCATGGAGCTGGAAAAGGAAAACGCGGCTCATAAGCGCCAGATGGCCGAGGCCAAGCCGTTGCCGAAGAACCGTGAAGGCGGAGACTTGAGCAAGTGACGCCCGAACAACGCCGGGGACGGGGGTTCAGGGCCAAGGCGGCAATTGCTGACGGGGCATTGAAGGATGCTTTCGACGAGGCTGCACAGGATATTCACACGGAATGGGCGCGGGCATTGTGGCCGCGCACAAGGGAAAGGCTGCACGCCGAACTGAAGGGGTTGCAGCGGGTCAGGGAGAAACTGGCCGCGATGGCGTCGCAAGCGCCAAGGGACTAACATAAGGAAATATTTATGAGTGAAACTGCTCAGTTGGCCGTGCCAACAGCAGACCCGAATGCTCAGATTGCGAATGCCGCAAATGCGTTCAAGACAGCAGTAGCGCCGCCGCCCGTCGAAAGGGATGGGGCGGGGCGTTTTGCGTCGGCTCCGGTTGAATCGACGGAGCAACTGATTTCCGAGGAAGGCGAATTGCTGGAATCGGAAGGTGTCGTGGAAACAGGCGACGCGGAAGAGGCAGCCGAAGAGGCCCAGCCGCAACCCGTCGAAATGCCCGCGTCATGGAGCAAAGATCAGGCCGAGAAATGGAGCGCCATCCCGCCGGACGTTCAGGCAGTCATTGCCGAGCGCGAGGGGGAACGCGACCGTGCGGTCAATCAGAAGTTCCAAGAAGCCGCCAATGCAAAGAACGCCTTCCAGGCCGAACTTGCGGAGGCAAACGCCAACCGTGACGCCTATGCTGAAGCCATCGACACTGTTTTGTCGCTGGCCAAGCCCGTCAAGCCTGACCCTCGCGCATATGGGGCTGGAACAGGGAACTATAACCGGGAAGCCTATGACCTTGCTTCCGTCGAATATGAACAGCAGCAGCAATTGGTCGATAATCTCACAAAGCAGCGCCAAGCCATTGTCGCCCAGCAATCAGAGGAAGCCAGCCGCCAGCAAAAAGCGGTGATCGACGCAATAGAAGAGTTTTCGCGCCCCAGATTCCTGGCGGACGTGCCGGATTTGACGGACCCCGTAAAAGGCGGTGCCGTCCTGAACGACATTTTCCAATATGCAATCAACAATGGCGTGCCAGCCGATACTTTCGCGCTGGAAAACCAAAGCTCGCTAACATCTGCCGAACTTCATATCGCATGGAAGGCCAGTCAGTACGACAAGATCATAGCGGCCAAGGGCAAGGTGGCGGAGCAACCCGCTCCAAAGCCCGCCCCAGCAGTGCGACCCGGCACAGCCATCTCCCGTTCCGCTTCGAGAAGCTCACAGGTCAGGAAGGCGTCAGAGACATTGGCGAGGGAGGGAACGGTGCAAGCCGGAGCCTCCATCTTCAAAGCCCTTCTGAATAAAGGATAGAATATGACGAAAGTTACCGGAGCACTGGCCACGTATGACGTGACCACGAACCGGGAAGATTTGGTAAACGAGGTTTACAAGATCGCCCCGGCTGATACCCCGTTTATGTCGGCAGTTCCTCGCGTCAAGGCGACGGCTGTTCTGCATGAATGGTCTACACAAGCCCTCGGCTCGCTGAACACGACCAACGCCCGCCTCGAAGGCGACGCGCTGACCCGTGCAACATCGACCGCCCCTGCCCGCAAGCAGAACTATTGCCAGATTTCATCGAAGGACGCGACGATTTCCGGCACCCAAAGGGCAGTCGATCCTGCTGGTGTCGATGACATGATGGCTTACCAGATGTCCCTAAAGAGCCTTGAGCTCCGCAAGGACATGGAAGCCATCCTGCTTGGCAACACCGGACAGGCAGCGGGCAACACCACGACCGCGCGGACTCTTCGTTCGTTCAATGCGTGGATCAGCGGCAACGGCTCTCGCGGCACGACCGGTACGGATTCGACGGGCGCAACCTATACCGCGCTCGACGGCACCGCCGGTTCGCTTCGCACCTTCACGGAAGACATGCTCAAGGATGCCATCCTTGACGCGTTTACCGATGGCGGCGAGCCGAACCTGGTTATTGTCGGTCCGTTCAACAAGCAGAAATTCTCGACCTTCACGGGACGTAGCATTTCCCAGCTTGTTGTTGGTTCCGGCGTGATCGACGGAGCGGCGGAAATGTACCGCTCCGACTTCGGAACGCTCAAGGTTGTGCCTTCGCGCACCAGCCGCGACCGTGACGCCTGGGTGGTCGATACGTCCAAGGTGGCGGTTGCCGGCCTTCGGATGTTCGAGCCGCAGGAACTGGGCCGCGTAGGTGATGCGATCACGCGTGATATTATATCCGAGTATACGCTCGAGATGCGTCACCCTGATGCTCACGCGCTCGTGGCCGATCTCACGACCTCGTAGGACCGTTCCCTTACGACAACCTTTGGGGGCTGGCTCGCGCTGGCCCCCATTTCTTTGGAGGCTCGATGTCAAAGTCAGCCCTGCTTGACCTTCTTCCCGACGAGCGCCGCAAGGTTCTGCGTCATACCGAAGACGGGAAAGTCTATTACGAAACGCGACAGGACGTGTCGCAGATCATCCGCAACGCCGCGATGTTGAGCGAGGAAAAGCCGGGCAAGGATTTCACCCGCGTCGCGCTCATTCCGAAAACGGTTTTAGACCAGTCACTAATTGACGGCTGGTTCCACGACGAGGCGGCTTGGCGCAATTGGGCGAATGACCCTGCCAATGCCTGCTACCGCACAACCAAGGGAACGATTTGATGCCAAGCCTCAAGATTGCCGTTTGTATTCCAACCTATGGAAACCCGGAAGTTCTGTTCATGCAGTCCTTTGCGGCGATGCAGAAGCATTTTTACGAGGCCAAACTGACGAACGAAAAGGGCGAAGAGTTCGACAAGGAAATGGAAACATTCTTTGTCTCGTCTTCGATGCTGACCGAAAGCCGCCATCGGCTCGTTGCCGAGGCCCTGAACTGGGGCGCGGACTATATGCTGTGGTGCGATGCCGATCACACATTCCTTGCGGAATCGCTCCTGATGCTCTGGCAGCGCAATGTTCAGGTTGTCGGAACCAACTATGCAAGACGCTCGAAGCCGACCGGCCCGACAGCGTGCAAGATGGTGACCGACGAAGAGGGGCAGGATCACAAGAATTTACTCTATACCACGCTGGAGAAATGCCAGGACGATCTGATGGAGGAAGTGACCCATATCGGGTTTGGCTTCTGCCTCATCCGCATGGACGTGTTCGACGTGTTGCAGGCCCATGCCGAGGCGCAGGACAAGGATACCTTCCTGCCTCTGTTCATGTTCCAGCCTACGGACAATTTCAAAGGCATGATCGGGGAAGACGTTTATTTCTTCAACAAGCTGCGCGATGCCGGGGTCAAGGTCTACTGCGACCATAAGGTTTCGTGGCACGTCGGGCATATCATGAAGTCGATTGTGACGAACGCCCATGCCTGCGTTCAGGAAGCACAATGGGTCAAGAAAGGCGAGGAGGCGAAAAGCCGCTACGCCGACAAGATCAAGCAGCTCGAAGGCGATGCCGATGTCCCTGTGAACGAACCGCGTCTGGAAGGGGCTGAGCATGGCTAGTGACCCGCAGACATGGACGGAACTGAAGGCATCGCTTGCCGAATGGCTCAACCGCTCCGACCTTACGTCAAAAATCCCTGAGTTCATTGCCTTTGCCGAAAGGAAATTCAACCGGACGCTGATTACGCCGGAACGCGAAACCACAGCGACTCTGACCGCGACTTCCAGTGTCGCTCTGCCGTCCGACTTTTGGGAAATGCGCGCGCTTCATATCGAAGCCGACCCAAGGGTGAGACTGGAACAGGTAACACCGAACGTCCTGCGCTCGGCCTATTCGTCGGATACCACCGGAAAACCAAGGGCCTATGCACTGATCGGGGCCAACATCATCCTCGGCCCGGCCCCAGATTCGGCTTATTCTCTGACGATTGACTATTACCAGACGATCCCGGCCTTGGCGTCGGGGCAGGCGACGAACTGGCTTCTAACCGCGCATCCCGACCTGTATATGTATGGTTCACTGTTGCAGGCCGAGGCTTATGTCTGGAATGACGATCGTTTGGGCTTATGGAAAGCGGCCCATGACGAGGTTCTGGCCGAAATCATGCAGGCGGGCAACCGCAAGCGCTACGCCGGAGCGCCTGTCAGGCTTCGTAACCCGATTCGTGGCAGGGTCTAGATGTATTTTCCCTTTGGGCCGCTTGCGCCCGACCGTCCGGCAAGGCTCAATGACCAGTTTCTAAGGGTTGCCGACGGCGTTTATCCGATGACCGATGGTTACAGGCCTGTCGGGCAATGGGCATCGATCTATACGGCTTTGGCAGCGGCCCCGAAAGGTGGCGCATCGTTCGTTTCGCCGCTAGGAACGGCTTCGATCATCGTCGGGACCGCGACCAATCTCTACAAGGCATATTCGGGGGCATTCACCAGTATTGGCTCTGGCTATTCGATCCAGGGCGACCAGCGTTGGAGGTTTGCACAGTTTGGAGGGTTGGCCATCGCGACGAATGGCGCTGATCCAATGGTTAAAGTTGATCTTAACGACTTTACGGTTTCAGCACTCGGGGGCAGCCCGCCCAAGTTCGAGAGTCTTGGTGTCGTGAAGGATTTCCTCGTCGGCACGGTGCGGGACGGCGACATCATGACCATCGGCTGGTCTGGATTGAACAATGCCGAATACTGGACCGTTGGACAGAGGCAGTCCGATTACAACATCATGCCGACCGGCGGCAGGGTAAACGGGATATTATCGGGAGAGTTCGGGGTCATCCTGCAACGAAACCGCATTTGCCGGATGGATTATGTCGGCGGCAATACGATATTCGAGATCAACGAGGTCTCAAGCAATATCGGGTGCGTGACGCCACATTCGGTCGCTCAATGGGGGGTGTTAGGCTTCTTCCTGTCCGATGAAGGCTTCATGATGTGGGATGGATCGCAAGTCGCCCCGATTGGCAACGAAGTCATAGACCGGACATTCGCCGCGCTTTATGATTCTGGTGACTGGCCGAGCATGTCAACCGCGATCGATCCGATAAACAGGGTGTGTATGTGGTCCATGGGCGACGCGATCTATTGCTACAACTGGATTTTGCAGCGATGGACCACGATCACCTATGTGTCGCCGATCATTTTTTCGGGCGTGACCAAGGGCATCAGCCTTGACGAAACAGACCCTGCGGTAGGCGTGAATGACGATAATCTGGATTATGCGGGGCTCGCTACACTGGATAGTGCGACATTCAAGGGCGGGGATCCGAAGATGTATGCGTTTTCGAGCACGAATGCCTTGGGGAGTTTTTCCGGAACGCCCATGGCGGCGACATTCACAGGCAACGACATCGAGATTTTCAATGGCAGGAAGGCCAATGTCAGGTTCTTGCGGCCCGATATTGATGCAACAAGCGGGGTGAGCTGCACCATAGGGGCAAAACAGCGCCTTGGGGACGCGCTGAGCAATGTTGCGGCGTCTTCACTGGTCACGAGCGGGGAAATGCCTGTCCGCGTCTCGGGGCGGTATCTGCGGCCAGCATGGACCATAGCGGCAGGCGCGACATGGGCGGCGGCAAAGGGGGCTGAGTATATCGGTTCACCGGGGGCCGGGCGGTGACCACGGCCATTTACGCATTCATCGCGGCGAAGACTACATACGAGGTTGCGCTGCCGTCGCTTGCGCACAGCCAGGTTGATTTCAACAGGCGGGTGAGGGGAGCATTTTCAGGGCTCGCGGGAGGGTTTACCCAAGCCGGAGATATTCGCTTGAGGCCGAACCAGAACGCATTGACCAATCACCTTCTTTGTGATGGCGGCATATTGAACATAACCGACTTCCCGCAACTTTATGATGAGATCGGGACATCCTTCGGAGGAGACGGGATAACAACCTTCGCGCTTCCCGATTATTCGGCCCAAGCGCTGACCGTTCCTGCGCTTACGGTGACGCAGACGGTTACAGATAGCGGAACGGTTTCGACGGGAGGTGCAGTCGCGCAGCCAACGCAGCCGGGGCAAACAGGCGGTTCTACGGGAGGCAACATTCCATCTGGTGGCCGTGTCCGGCCTTTGGTTGGTGGGCAATTGCGATGATTTGTGATTGGGCTGGGTATCTTGCTTTCAAACCGGCCTTCGACGAAGTGGTTGACGAAAGGCTTTATCCTGAAGGCTGGCTTGATCTTGAAGTTCTTTCAGGCCGGGCACGGTTCTGGCGCAATGAGACGGCGGCGATTGTGGCAACGATCAAGCAATATCCTTCCGGCACCAAGGCGGTGCACGGGTTGATTGCGGCGGGAGACCTCGAGGGAATTGGTAACCTTATCCCCTTGGCAGAACAATGGGGCCGCGATGAGGGCTGCATTTACGGCGAGATCGAAAGCCGCCCGGAATGGGCGCGGGTGATGAAGCACGCTGGATATTTTCCATGCCAACTTATGTTGAGAAAGGGTCTGTGACATGGGCTTAAGTTCAAGCAAGACCAAAACAACCTCGGACCCGTGGGCTCCGGCCCAGCCTTACATCTTGAAGGGCTTGGAAAATTCCGGGCGTGTGTTTGACCAGCAGCAGCCGAGTCTCGATAAATATTCGGCTATGCAGATGGATACCTATGGGCGGCTGGCTCCGGGTTCGGAGGCGGGAATTACCGGAGCGCAAGGTCTGGTCAACGACACTCTGGCAGGCAAGTATCTGCAAGGAAACCCCTACCTCGACAAGATTTTGGCCACGAGCCGCGATAACATCACGAACGATGTGAATGGTCAGTTTTCATCCGCTGGCCGATACGGTTCCGGGATGCACGCCGGGGTATTGGCAAAATACCTTGCCGATGCTGAAAACCAGGCCCGTTATAACAATTACGCACAGGAACGCGGTTATCAGAATCAGGCGGTCGATCAGGCGCAGAGCCTCATGAACGGATCGCAGGGATTGCTCAACAACGCCGCAGAGCTGCCTTGGATCGGCGTTGGGGCGCTGAATGGCAATGTCCGGCAAGCGTCGAATGGTTATGGCGTCCAGACAACCAAGCAAAGCGGCAATATCGGCGGGCAGCTTATGGGCATTGCGGGCAGCGCGCTTTCGTCATATCTTGGCAGGCCGGGGCAGTAGCATGGGACTCTTTGGTTCAAACCGTCGCAAGGCGCTTGGCGCTGCCATTGGCATCGGCGACATTCGCTCGCAGGCAGAGACTGAAGGCGAGTTGCCGCCTGCTCCGAAAGGCGGGGGTGGATTCTTCGGGCGCGAAGGCTTCGGTCGCTACCTTGGCGGTGCCCTCGGGGACGCACTGGCCAATAACGCGGGCATGGGCACGCCGTTCGCCAGCGCCATGCAGCAGCGCGCAAAACAGGACTATGAGGACCAGCTTTACCAGCGCCGGAGTGCGCAGGAGTGGTCCGACTTCACGCGGAAGTATGACTATGAGGCGGCGCATCCGAAACAGACGCCGAACGATACCGAGCGCGATTACCAGTTCTGGAAAGCCCGTCTGACACCGGCCCAGTTCGATGAATGGCTGGCGAACCGCGTTTACAGCCCGCCTCACTTTGGCGTTGTGGATGGCGTTCCGGCCATGATTGGCGGCTACAATGGCGGCGGCGCGAGTGGTGGGGCAGAATTGCCACCCGGTTTTCAGCTTGACGGAGGTGCGGGGCCGCAAACCCCGCGCAACTTTCCCGAGATGACAGGCATTACGGCGCAGGCCGAAAGCGGCAACCGCGACTATGTTGGCGGGCAGCCCGTAACCAGTCCGGCAGGTGCCAAATACGCTATGCAGGTGATGCCCGAAACCGCACGCCAGCCCGGTTATGGCGTAAGGCCAGCGCAGAACGATACGCCCGAGGAATACAACCGCGTCGGGCGTGAATATCTGGCCGCAATGCTGAAACTGCACGGCGGTGATCCGGCAAAGGCATGGGCTGCATATAATGGCGGGCCTGGGCGTCTGGCTTCCAATGGCGGCAACATCAATGCCATGCCAGCGGAAACGCAGCGCTACGTTCAAAGCAATGTCCGCCGTTTGAGGGGGCTTCGATAGATGGCATTCAATGAAGGCCAGACGGCCACCGGCCCGAACGGCGAGAAAATCATCTTCAAGGGCGGGGCTTGGCAGCCTATTGGCGCGGGCGGGCCGCATATTCAAAAACTCGGCAGCCCCGATCCCACCAAGGCGGCGCGGGAAGCCCGTGCGATTACTGCGTCTGATTTGGCGAACGAGGCTGCTCGCTTGCGCATTCAACAAGCGCAGATGGCAATTGAAAAAGCCCGTCTAGAGGCGACTGGCGGCGCTCCTGTTGATACCGCAACCGATTCTCTAACCGGCGATGCTTATATAAAGACCTTGCAACCCAGTGTCGCGTCAACCGTCAAGGCGCTGTCAGATGGCCGCATGGCGTTTCCGTCCGGTGCCGGTTTGCGCTCGCCCTATTGGCAGCAGATGCTCAACCATGTTGCGCATTATGACCCGTCATTTGATTCCGTGAACTACGGTGCGCGCTATGCCACGCGCAAGGATTTCACCAGCGGCAAGTCAGCGGCGAATATCCGCGCGCTCAACACCGCCTTGGGCCATCTCGGCACGCTGCACGATCAAATCGAGGGGACAGCCTCACACGGCGGCTTCCCCGGCGCGACAACTGTAAATGCTGTTCAGAACGCATGGAACAGAGGATCTGGCGATTCCGGTATCACCAAGTATCAGGAAACATCGGGCGCGCTTTCGACCGAACTGACGCAGGTTTTTCGAGGTGCAGGCGGGGCAGAGGCGGACGTTGAGCGTGAACTTGAACACCTGACGCCTAACGCCAGCAAAGAGCAAAAGCTGGCTACGATCAAAAATATCGCGGAACTGCTGCGCTCGCGCGTCAATGCGCTTGGCGACCAATACACGCAAGGCATGGGCAAGACCACTGACGGGCTGACCTTGCTTAATCCGCACGCGCAGAAGGTGTTCAACTCGCTTGGGCAGGGTGGACAGGACGAAGAAACATCGCGCCGGAAAGAGGCTGCGGCACTGCTCGCTGTAGGTGGCACAGCGCCGGAATTGTCGCCCCGCGTCGGCAACACCTATGATGGTGGCGGCGGCGGGGGCGGTATAGCTACGGGCGACACGAAAACCCTGCCAATTCCTCCTGAAATGCAGAAGGAATATAACGACTATATTGAGCAGAACCGCGCCCATCTCGACCCGCACGATTACACCTCATTCCGGTTGATGCTGAACCACAAATATGGATTTGGATCATCGCCGGAAGACGCCGATAATTATGTTTCCGAAGCCAAGAGAATTGCCGACCCGCGCAATAACATCAACACCAACATTCCAGGCCCGGAAGTTCCGCTAAATCCAGTGCAGCAGGGCTATGACGCGCTCGCCACATCGCCCTGGGGGACGCGCACAATCAGGAGCGCCAATGCGCTTGCGGGCGGACTTCCTGAAATACTTGGCGGGCAGGAAGTAAGCAAGAAGCTGGGCGCGCTTTCCTCGCTCAATCCCGGTTCTGCTTTGGTTGGCGACGTAACTGGGGGCATCCTTGGAACCGCTGGCATTGCAAAGGGCCTGAACCTTTCCGGAATGGCCGCGCCCAAGGCTCTAACGCTCGGCAATCTCGGCTATTCTTCTTTGTTCGGGGCCGCTCAAAACCCAGGCAACCGAGTGCTCGGCGCGGGTATGGGACTTGCCGCTGGCGGACTAGGTGAAGTTGGCGGGCAGTTTATCGCGGCCCCGGCAATCGAGGCGCTTGCCCGCCGCCCGGTCAACGTCGCACGCGGCATGTTCGGCAAGTCCAATCTCCCGGTTGCGCCGCAGCTTTCGCCTGCCGAGCGCATGATTACGAACACGGTAGGCGATCAGGGCCGTGCTGTGACGAATATGCTTGGCGATGCGTCCAGCCTTGGTCTTCCGATGACATTGGCCGATACGACCGAGGGGCTGCGCTCGCTTGGTGGTGCCGTAGCTCGCCGTTCGCCGGATGCGCGCGATCTAGCCCGCAATGTTATGGAACCGCGCGCACTTGGGCAAATCGACCGGCTTCAAGGCGCGCTCAACCGCGACATCGGTCCGACTGCCAACATTCCGCAGCGCAGTGAAGATCTGATTCAGCAGGCCCGCACGCAGGCCGCGCCACTCTATGCGCAGGCCTATGAAAACCCCGGTGCGTCATCGGTTGACCTTTCCGGCATCATCAAAACGCCTATGGGCCAGCAAGGACTACAGAACGCAGGGCGCAGGGTTTCCAATCGCCTTGACGCGAACGGCCAGCCGACCGATCCGCGCTCAATGGGTTTCGACTTCAACGACGCGGGCGAAACAACTATCGGCAAAACGCCGTCATTTCAGACGCTCGACCAGTTCAAGAAGGGCTTGGACGATATTATTGAGGGCGGCTGGGACCCGGTTAAATCGTCCTATAGCCCGGATGCGCAGGCGGCGATTGGCCTGAAAAACCACCTCGTTTCACAAATGGATTCGGTCAACCCCGACTATGCGGCGGCCCGCGCGGCCTACGCTGGCCCGGCATCTCAACGGGAAGCGCTGAATCTAGGGCAGAAGGGCATCAGCCAGCCCGCCGATCAGATCGGGGTGCAGTTGAACGGCATGGCCCCGCCACAGCAGGAGCAATACCGCCTTGGAGCGCTCTCTGCGCTATCACAGAAGGCCAACAGCGCGCGCTTGGGTACAAACCCCTATGAAGCCATCTACGGCTCTCCTGAGGCGCAGAGGCGCGTTCAGACGTTGTTTCCGAATGCAAATCTCGGCCGCTTCGGCAGGCAGTACCAACTTGAAGGACAGATGGCGCAGAGCCGCAACCAAATCCTTGGCGGCAGTCCTACAGCGCTCAACCAGCGGGCCGATCAGGCGTTCGATATTCCGGTTGGCGCGACGCTGGCAATCGATGGCGCGTCGGCCATGCTTACTGGCGCACCTCCTGTTGCCACGGGCGCGCGCCTGTTGAGCGGCATTTCCAAGGATGCAATAAAACTGGGCACCGGCAAGAAAAAGGCAGAAGCCCTTGCGCCGTTGCTGTTCAGTCCAGATGCCGCGACATCGGCGGCGGCCTTTGCCGAACTATCCAAGAATGCGCGCCGTGCGAACGTTTTCACGAAAGCGGCAAAGCGCAGGCGTGGGATATTTGGCGGGCTGGCTGGCGGCGCGTCAGGGGCAGCCGCTACGAGCGGGCAGCAATGATCGCGCCGATAATGCCGATGATGAAGCTCTTGATGAGAACCGCTATAAGCCAAGGTGCCATAGTTAACTAATACCACATTCCCCCGTCAATCCCAATAGCTCTCTTCGGCGGGCTTTTTATGGAAATGAAGATATGCCCCTTTCGAACTATGATAAGTCCGCGTCCCTGAACACACTGGTTGGCGGTGTTTCAATCGCCGAGGGTATGCTAAGGGCCGATGTTAACAATGCACTCAGGGCGATGTGCGCGGACCTTGCCGATTTCTATCAGGATGAGTTTACCGATGCTGTCGGCCTGACGCCGGAAACCTATGGCGCGGTCGGCGATGGCGTGACCGATGACACAACGGCGCTCGCGGCGATGTTCGCGGTCTCTGGGGCAAAAGAATTTGTCCTGAAGAACACCTATCTCATCTCGAACACGCTTACGCCTCCAACTGGCTGCAAGATTACCGGCCTTGGCAGCGGCAAGGTGCTTATCTCGACCGCGAACACGGCGGCATTCAACCTCGTTTCAAAGTCGCGTATCCGCTTTTACGATCTGATCATCGAGTCAACAGTGGCGGGTGCAAATGCCTATATAGGCGGCATCGTGTTCGACACATGCAGCTATTGCGTCGTGCGCGGATGCAACATCATCGGTTTTCAATGGGCGGGTGTCTATCTCGCAAACTCGACCTATTGCCGGATCAAGGACAATTATTTCGGGACGATGCTCGGCACGGTCTCGGATGCCTGTGACATTCAGGTCTATTACAATTCGACCGACAATATCATTGAAGGAAACCATTGCTTCGGGGGGCGGGTTGTCGGGATCAACGTGCAAGACCCCGGCGGCGCGGGAACCTATCTCCCCGCCCGGAACGTCGTCCGCAACAACATCATCGGCGCGCACACGGGCTACGGCATCAACATCTATGTCGGGTCTGCTTCGAACGTCCGCAATTCCGATAATATCGTCGATGGCAACTACATAGAGGGGATTACCGGCGCGGCAGATTCCGCGACAAAAGGTAGCGGAATATACTGTGTCGGCCATGGGTTGGGCGGTCTTCGGGTTGTTAACAATCGCATTCATAATTGCTGCACGGCTACAACAAGCGTATCGAACGCTCCGGCTGGCATCTCAATCGCTGGGTTTGGTGCTTCAGCGGGAGTCACAGGGGGTGTCAAACCTGTTGTCCAAGGTAATAGCGTTTCCGGCATGTCTCAAGCGCACGGCATTGCTGTAACTTCTGTCTATTCCGGTTGCGCCATCGGGCCTAACTCGGTCGAAATGCCGTCGACGAACAGCGGGGCGGGGGCAGGCGGGGGAACTCTCCTCGGGGTCGCTTTGTCCATCAACACTTCAAACCAGGTCGACGTCACCGGCGGCTCATATGTGAACCTCGGGACGTCTGATGCCATCCTCGTCAATGCCGCCTCGTCGGACATTTCTGACATCTCTATTACCGGCGTCCATGCCAAGTCTGCGGCCTACATGCTCCGCGCGACCCGTTCGAGCACATACCGCATTGCCCGCATGGTGGTTAACGGCATCAACGGCTCTGGAGCGGCGGCATTCTCGCTCGATGCTCTTGACTATGGTTCGATCAATGGTGTTTCAGGCATTACCACGGCCACCTATGCGGCGGAGATTTACCGCTGCGTCACGACTACTTTCAGCAACAACACGCTGAACGGTGGATCGAATTTCGCGCTCTTTACATCTGGAACGTGCACCGGCTCGAATGTCGGGCTGTCCAATGTGCTGACCGGCAAAGTCGAAAATGGCGGGACCGGGTTGATCGTCACGCGCTACGGCACGGCGGCACCGGGAACGGGAACGGCGGCGGTCGGGGACCATATCGTCAATAGCGCGCCTGCCGCCGCTGGTAATCCGGGCTGGTATTGCACCACCGCAGGTTCGCCCGGAACATTCAAGGCAGAAGCCGCGATTGCGGCATAACAAGGAGAATGATCATGGCAGTAGGTTCCCCC
>OFQX01000164.1_pt1 | contig 21092 bp, 18 predicted proteins | sample 1542951 | NCBI WGS metagenome assembly OFQX01 (sample SAMN07774215, study PRJEB24372) | wastewater metagenome | isolation source: WWTP Novara (Effluent) | place: Italy: Novara | collected 2015-12
CGCCAGCCGGGGACATGTCGTCGCCGAGGTGACGAGCGCCAGGGTGCTCGATGATACTTCACGTAGTGAGCTTATCGCGTGTGTCGCGCAAGCAGAGGGCGCTCAAGCCGTCGAGCTGCGCGAGCGTGTCGACAGTGAGCTTATCGGTGGAGTTATTATCCAGACACCGGGGAAATATTTTGACAGCTCTATCAAGCACCAACTGAACCAATTGAAAACAAGCCGAATATAAGAGAGTGAGGAATATGTCACATACATCTGGAATAGAAGTTAAGTCACTGAGCACCGAGCTCCGTGCAGCGATCGCAAACCTCGAGGTTGACGGCCAGCTCGCAAGCTCTGGCGTCGTCACCCGTGTCGGTGACGGCGTGGCCTGGATCTACGGTCTGCGCGATGCTGGTTACGCCGAAGCCATCGTGATCGAGGGCGCCAAGGGCAAAGTGGAGGCATTTGCGCTCAACCTCATGGAAGACGAAATCGGTGCCGTGCTGCTCGGCGAAGACTCGCTCGTCAGCGCTGGTGACAAAGTCACCCTGACCGGCAAGGTTCTCGACGTACCAGTTGGCCGTGAGCTGCTCGGCCGCGTGGTCAATCCGCTTGGGTTACCACTCGACGGCAAAGGTGCGATCAAGTCCAAAGAGCGCGGGCTGATCGAGCGTGCAGCGCCTGGCGTCAAAGACCGCAAATCAGTCCATGAGCCACTCATGACCGGCCTGATGGCGATCGACACGATGGTGCCAATCGGCCGCGGTCAGCGCGAGCTGATCATCGGTGACCGCCAGACTGGCAAGACCGCTATCGCCGTCGACACGATGATCAACCAAGCCAAGCAAAAGACCGGTGTCGTCAATGTCTACGTGGCGATTGGTCAGAAACTTTCGAAAGTCGCCCGTCTTGTCGACCGCCTCACCGAAGAAGGCGTCATGGATCAGACGATCGTCGTCGCGACCGGCCCGAGCGACCCAGCCTCTCTGCTCTACCTCGCTCCCTATGCCGGTGCCGCGATGGGTGAATATTTCCGTGACAACAAAGCTCACGGTCTGATTATCTATGACGATCTCACCAAGCACGCCGCCGCCTACCGCCAGATGTCCCTGCTGCTCCGCCGCCCACCGGGACGCGAAGCGTATCCGGGTGACGTCTTCTACTTGCACTCACGCCTACTCGAACGCGCCGCCAAAGTCAGCGACGAGCTCGGTGCTGGTTCGCTCACTGCCCTGCCGATCATCGAGACGCAGGCTGGTGACATCTCGGCCTATATCCCGACCAACGTTATCTCGATCACCGATGGCCAAATCTTCCTCGAGACTGACCTATTCTTCCAGGGTATTCGCCCGGCGATTTCGGTCGGATTGAGCGTCTCGCGTGTCGGTGGTTCAGCGCAGACCAAGGCTGTCAAATCTGTCGCCGGTACACTGCGTCTCTCACTGGCTCAGTACCGCGAGCTCGCGGCCTTTGCCCAGTTCGGCTCTGATCTCGACAAAGACACGCAGAACACGCTGAACCGTGGTGTCCGTCTGACTGAACTCCTCAAGCAAGCCCAATACCAACCGATGGGCGTCTGGGAGCAAGTTGCCACCCTCGCCGCAGCAGCCAGTGGTGAGTTCGATAGCGTCCCTGTCGAGAAAATCAAAGACGCGCAAGCTGCCCTCTTGACCGACCTCTGGGCTGATCACAAAGACCTGATGCGCGAGCTCAACAAGGGCGACAAGCCGACAGATGACATGACCAAAGCAATCGCAAAAGTCGCCGCAAAAGTTGCCAAGGGATTCAAAGGATGACACTAAGGCGAGGATTAGTAAATGCTGAATTGCCCATGCGTGTTCCAGAGGGTTTTGCTGATGAAACTCGCTATTTAGAAAAAGACGACACGCCGAAACTCACAACGTATAGGGTCATTTCACGACGTGCGATTGAAGAGGCTCGCTGGCTTGCGCAAAGAACTGACGGTGCAACAGCAACTGCTCCTTATCATGATCGTGTGAGCGAAATGGCCGGAGCGTTTCATGTGAAGACTCCTGCGCAAAACGTCGTCGAGGGAGGCCTACGTGAGATGGCGCTAGAGGGGCAGATTGAAGAAGTTATCGCAAAGATAGTGGAAGGTTCGTTGGAAATTCCGAGCGATTTCACAGAAGATCAGATCGAGGACTGGATTTTGTATAAAGCTTTGGAGAAACCACATGCCTAGTACTCGCCAGCTCAAGAGCCGTATCCGCTCGGTGAAGTCCAACAAGCAGATCACCAAGGCAATGGAATTGGTGGCGGCTTCGAAATTGCGCCGTGCGCAGGATGCGAGCCGTTCGAGCTCGGCATATGCGCTGGCTTCGCGGGAGCTGCTGACCCAACTCGGCAATGTGACAGATGTGCAACGGCTCCCTTTCTTCGCGCGTCGTGAGGTCAAAGCCCGCCTGGCGATCTTGATTACCAGTGACCGTGGGCTGGCCGGTGCGTACAATGCCAATGCCATCAAACAATTTGTGCAATTGCTCGAGCGCGACAAGAAATCTGGTGTCAGTACCAAGACGATCTGTGTCGGCCGTCGCGGTGCGCAATTTGCCTCGCGCATCAAGGACGTCGAGGTTGTCGGTGTCTACACTGGCATGCCAGATCACATCACTGCCAATGATTTTCGCCCACTGCTGGTAAATGCCGTCGATCATTTCCTGGAGGAAACAGTCGATGCCGTCGACATCATCACGACTCGTTTCGTGAATAGCTTCATCCAGACTGCCGAGACGATCCCGCTATTGCCGGCTGTGTTCGAAGCTACCGAAGTCAGCAAAGATATCCAACAAGCCACTTTCGAGCCATCTGTCGAAGTCGTGCTCGAGGGAGCGACGATCCGCCTGCTCGAAGCACAACTCTACCAAGCGCTGCTCGATGCCAAAGCGTCCGAGGAGAGTATGCGCCGCGTCGCGATGAAGAACGCGACTGACAATGCCAGCGAGCTGGTTGACGACCTGACGCTCGAGATGAACAAAGTCCGTCAGGCTGCTATCACACAGGAACTTGCCGAAATTAGCAGTGGCGCGGAGGCGATGAAGTGACGAGCGTGTCTAACGGCGCATTACCGCGTTGGCTACCTGTGATGCTCCTGAGCAGCACCAGGACGTGCGGCTCAGTCCGCTTCTCGGAGCCGCCTCGTACTGCACTCGTCACACCCACTCATGAAACGCATAAGGAGAAGCAATCATGGTAAATAAATTTGACGAACGAAGAAGCATGCTTAGCGACCCAAAGATGGATGCAGTTATTACTGCAATGACAGATGATTTATTTGGTGATTGGTTAGCAGAAGGTAGTCCAGCAACACTTGATAGGCTCAGAACATTCAGGGAAAACGCTAAAAGAAACGGGGGGTGGATGTTGACGGTTCTGGCTTCTCAGGGTGTGCTCAATCAAGAAGAACTAGAAAAGCTTTATCCGGAAGCAAGAGAGAAACAAGGAGAACAATAATGGCCACAGCAACAAGTACAAAATCAGGTAAAGTCACCCAGGTCGTCGGTGTCGTCGTCGACGTTGAGTTTGAAAAAGGCAATTTGCCATCAATTTATGATGCCTTGCATGTCGACAATGACGGCACACAAATCGTGCTCGAGGTCGCGCAGCACTTGAGCGAAACGACGATCCGGGCGATTGCCCTGAGCTCGACAGATGGACTGTCGCGCGACGCCCCAGTCAGTGCGACGGGCGCGCCGATCTCTGTCCCCGTGGGCTCTGCGACAGCTGGCCGTATGTTCAACGTCATCGGCGAGCCAATCGATGGCAAACCGGCTCTAAAATCCCCGAAACTTTCCCCGATTCACCGTCAACCACCAGCGTTTACGGAGCAATCTGGCAAGACTGAGATCCTCGAGACCGGTATCAAGGTCATCGACCTAATTGCACCGATTTCTAAGGGCGGCAAAGTCGGCCTCTTCGGCGGTGCGGGCGTGGGCAAAACTGTCCTGATCCAGGAGTTGATCAACAACATTGCGAAATTCCACTCCGGCAACTCAGTCTTTGCTGGTGTCGGTGAGCGTACCCGCGAGGGCAACGACCTCTACCAGGAGATGAAAGAATCCGGCGTGCTCGACAAGACGTCGCTCGTCTTTGGGCAGATGAACGAGCCACCAGGAGCTCGTCTGCGCGTGGCACTGTCTGGTCTGACGATGGCCGAAGAATTCCGTGATGAGGGCAAAGATGTGCTGCTGTTCATCGACAATATCTTCCGCTTCACTCAGGCCGGTGCCGAGGTGTCTGCTCTGCTCGGCCGACTGCCAAGTGCCGTCGGTTACCAGCCGAACCTCCAGCAGGAAATGGGCGCGCTGCAAGAGCGCATCACCAGTACCAAGAAAGGCTCGGTGACCTCTATCCAGGCCGTGTACGTCCCGGCTGACGACTTGACCGACCCGGCTCCAGCGACGACGTTCGCTCACCTCGACTCGACCATCACGCTGAACCGTGCACTGACCGAGATCGGTATCTATCCGGCCGTTGACCCACTTGACTCGAGCTCAACTGTCCTCGACCCAGAGGTCGTCGGCGAAGAGCACTACCAGGTCGCCCGTGACGTCCAGCGAGTCCTGCAGCGCTACAAAGATCTGCAAGACATCATCGCTATCATGGGTATGGAAGAGCTCTCTGAGGAAGACAAGCAAGTTGTGGCTCGTGCCCGCCGCGTGCAGCGATTCTTCTCGCAGCCATTCTTCGTCGCCGAAGGCTTCACCGGTACTCCTGGTGCTTACGTCAAACTCGCTGATACGATCAAAGGCTTCCGGGCTATCCTGAACGGTGAATATGACGATGTGCCTGAGTCGAACTTCTTCCTCAAGGGTCAAATTGGTGACGTTCGTACAACCAAGAAAGACAAGAAATAAGCTAATATGAAGCTCGAGCTCATCACACTAAATGGCGTGAAAGCCGACGAGGATGTCTACGAAGTACTCATCCCTACCGTCGATGGGACGATCGCTATCCTGCCAGGGCATGAGCGGATCGTGACGCTTGCCGTCAACGGCGTCATCGCAATCCGACGCAAAAAGACTGATCTCGACGAAGCGATGGAATATTTCGCGACGTTCGGCGGTATTGTCGAAGTGTCCCCTACGCGCTTGCGTATCCTCGTCGACGAAGCTGACACGGCGGACGAAATCCTCGAATCCGAAGCCCAAAAAGCCCTCGATGCCGCCCAGGAAATGAAAGCCAACGCCAAAGATTCAGTCGAACTCGACAAAGCCCAACAACTCATCGACCGCCACGCCGTCCGGCTCAAAGTCGCCGGTTTGCGCCGACGCCATCGACCATAAACAAAACCAGGATAGAGCAATGCCATTATTCAAACGAAATCAAAACAAAACTCAAGCAGCAGCAACGAGTAATAGCGTACAAGTCATAAATCTTGGAAAGCTGAGCGACCAGGCATGGAGCGGGCTTGTCTCGGCGGATAAACTGATAAAAGATGGATTCACCTCTAGTGAGGTACTCGGTCACGCTATCGAGCACATCAATGATTTTTATGTTTCCGTGAATCCGCGAGCAAAGACACGCTGTATCGATGGACGTCACGACCCCGAACTTGATGAGGCTAATCTCGGGCCTCAGGTGCCTGGCGGCGCGCCAGGGGCTGCCCTTGCCTACCGTCTGGGCGTCGACAAGGACGACTTGACCCGAGGAACTTTCCTCGATGATGCCGAGAGTATGATCGCGCAGTTTATTCGTCTTGGGTTTTCGCCAGGCGGTCACCGTGACGAAAATAGCGCTAGTACGGCTGGTGTAGGCTGCGGAGCGATCGATGGTATGGACAAGATCCTGGCCGCCATGACTGACCCGCATCTCATCGAAGATCACAAACGCATAGTCAAGACGCTACTTGGCAACGATTTCAATCGCGATAATTATTTGCGAGTACTCGGTGCTGCACAGGTGGTGAATGGTCGCAGCGAAGACTATTTTCGGGGCCGTGAAGCGATCATCGACCTCTTGGAGAAACGCTATGCAAAAAGCATCTCTGTTCTGAAAGGCGAACACAAAGAATGCCTCGTCATCGTTAACATGGTGCCCGACACGACACTGTCATCCAACCGATTTTCAGAGGCATATGACGGTATCCAAGCGTTCGGGTATGACTTGTGGCGTTCGCGCCGAATCGCCGAACGGCTACTTCCTCTACCTTCTCAGGAACTTGATCGGCAGCGGTTTGTCATGGCGCGTGTTATGAGTACGATTGCTACTCTGATGGCGTTGACTGATGGGTCGCAACGCTTGCTGGTACGTGTTCCATAGCCAAATTAATAATCTCTCGTACTTCATCGGTCATGTGCGTATGCATCAGTCTATCGCGAAGTTCAGCTGCGCCTTCGAAGTCACGGACGTAGATTTTGAAAAATCGTTTGAGCGTGTCAAATGGCCGCTGGGTCTCATGCTGATATTGATCGTAGAGATCGAGATGATGCCTGAGCAACGCAAGCAAATCTTGCGTACTCGCTGATAAGCGAGCTTCAGGGGGAGGTGTGACAAAATGTGAATTTACTTCACTTTTGGCATGGAGGGGCTGGCCTTTCCTGAAACAATATGGGTTATGAAATATGCCTCGGCCGATCATGATACCATCGACTCCGTATCGTTCGACGAGCTCGAGGCCATGAGCGCGGTCGCGGATGTCGCCGTTGATCGTCAGTAGGGTGTGCGGCGCGATCTCATCGCGGAGTGCGACGATCTCTGGGATGAGCTCGTGATGCGCGGGGACTTTGCTCATCTCTTTTTTGGTGCGGAGGTGGATAGTGAGATTGACGATGTCTTGCTGCAAGAGCGTCGTTAGCCAGCCGCGCCATTCGTCGATGCGCGTGTAGCCGAGACGAGTCTTGACGCTGACCGGCAGGCCAGCTGTTTTGGCGGCGGCAATTGCCGCGATAGCGATATCGGGTTTGCAGATAAGCGCGCTGCCGCCACTCTTGACGGCCGATTTGGCTGGGCAGCCCATATTGATGTCGATGCCGTCATACCCCAGCTCGGCACAATGGCGTGCGAATGTCTCCATGTCACCGGGCTCGCCACCCCATATCTGAGCGATGATCGGGTGCTCGTCGTCAGTTTTGACTAGGCGTCCACGGATCGCCTTGTCACCAGCGTGTACCCACCCAGTGGCATTGGCAAATTCGGTAAAGAATACATCCGGTGCGCCCGCCTGACTCACGACATGACGAAACACGACGTCAGTGACGGCTTCCATAGGTGCGAGCACAAAAAACGGCCGCGGGAGGTTGTTCCATATATTTGGTTTCATCAGCTTCTTATTATCTCATAAAGTGAAATCACCCTCTGCCGATTGGCAAGAGGGTGAGTGCTCGGCTGGAAACGGGTCTGCACGCAATAGTGCGAGTGACGCTCGTTCAGGAGCAACAAGTATGCGAGCGGGCTCGGGGAGAGATGGGTCGTCTCTCTAACCTGGGTGGGAACCCGAGCCCGCCGCTCATCCGGTAGTGTTCTCCGCATCCGGGGAGGAACTGTGGCACACCGCCGGACATTCATATCAGGCTGACGCCTGAAAGTCTAGGACTGGTGACCCGGAGGTTGGAAGAACCGAGCCACCAGTCTGCACCTTGCTCGCCGCTTCCCCACGGACAGGCGCAGTGCTGATTTAATACTAACACAAAATAATAAAATGGACAAGTCAAGCAGGCTGGAAATGAGAAGCCGCCCCCTAGGGGGCGGCGAGTAGTGATAAAGCCTTCGCGTGCGCGAAAGCCATGGCGGGTGGCAGGACTTGAACCCGCGGCCCCTTGACTCTCAACTGAGAAGACGTTGTTGCAAGATTGGCACTCTTGCGGTCTTCACGATTGGTTTTCAAGTGCTCTACCAGGCTGAGCTACACCCCCGTTGCGTTTAGAGCCCGCCGGCTTTGGATAGATGCTGGGCTCACCCCGTGCCGTTCTGGTGTCCGCAGCTCATGCAATCCCAACCACCGTAGTAGTTCACCCAGTAGTTGGAGGTGTAGTTGAACGTACTGCAATTTGCGCATTTCACCTTCGTGGTGAACTGACCCTGCGGCCTTGCTTTGGCAGCCGGCTTTGCAGCCAACGCACTCACCTTCTTTCGATCGGTCAGCAAGTGGAGCTTGCTGAGACGATTTCTAGATTAACACCTTTATGCTGCTAAGTCAATATTTCGGACTCGAAAGCAATGATATCCTTGAGGCTAGTCGCGGTATCTGGCGAGGTGAAATCAAGCGCCATGATCCGATGCCAGACGGCTTGGATGAGGCGGGTGAGCTGTTCGACTTCGGCAGTGTCGTAGCTGAGTTCGAGGCGGGTGATCGTGCCCGATGAGTTTGGTTCGACGTATTCGATGATGCCCTGTGTGACAGTGTAGCCTGCGTATTCGCGAGAGTTTTCGAGGAGTAATTTATAAAAGATGAGCTGTTGGCGGTAGTGATGCAGCTTGATTTTCTCGGGCTCGGTTTTGCCTTGCCAGCTACTACTCGCCCGCCCTGTCTTGTAATCCGTGACGATGATTGTCCTCGCCTTTTTGTCGATTTCGATGAGGTCGATCGCGCCCGTGAGGAGGGCTGATCCGAGGCTGACGCCTTGGCTGGCGAAATTACGCTCCGCGATCTGGTCGGGGGTAAATGACTCGTACCGTTGGGCGAGAAATGTATGCAGCGCATCGGCACCACGGGTGAGGAAATGATCAAAATCGAGTTCGGAGAGATGACAGTCCCGTAGCTCGGTCTCGAAATCACCGAGGATGTCTTCGATCGGTCGTTTGCTGCCGGTGGCGCGTAGGTGCTGGTGCGCTCGTTGCAATGTCGCGTGGATAGCTGAACCGTAGGCAGCGTGAGGGCTCATGACCTGTGGGAAACGGAGCAAGTTGTGGAGCAGGAAATTTTGCGGTCCGCCACGGGTGACGTTCAGGAAATTATTGAGATGAGTGGCGCTGAGTTTGTAGCGCTCGAGCAGCGGCCGCAAGACGTCCTGCTGGTCGCCCTGAGAGACGGTGATCAGCGGTGCACGCCAGTCGATTTGCTCGGCCTTTAATTTCTGCGCCGGCGACGGTTCGCTCGCCTCTTGCAGGTGGAGATCATCGCTGACGAGATAGCTCGTGATAGGCGTTGTTTTGCCGTTGTCCATAGCGGTGTGAGTCGTGAGGTGGAGCTGTTCACGGGCGCGCGTGAGGGCAACGTAGAGCAAGCGGATGCGTTCGTCACTGGTGTCGCCTTCGGCGTCGATAGGTAAGTTGTGCGGGAAACGGAGTAGTCGCGCCCGGCCACGGGCAGTCTCGCCCCAGACGTCGTCTGTCAGGCTGATGAGGGTCACGTCGTCAAACTCGAGTCCCTTGGCACGGTGCGCGGTGAGCAGCTGGATCGACTGCGCGTCGGCGCCGTAGGTGCTCTGTCCATTGATCGGTAAGCTCAGTGAGCGGTGCAGGCCGACAAATTCCATGAAATCGCCGAGCAAGAGGATCTGGTCGGGGCGATATTCGCGGAGTGCGGCGCGGAGAGTACGGAGTGCGTAGAGGAATTGCGTATAGCTGATCGCTTCCCGCTCCAGATTGCTCGTGTCGAAATAGTACGCTTTCAGTGGGCTGACAAACGTGGCCGTGACTGAGAGGTTTTCGTTTTCGTCTCCCTCTCCATTCGTCTCGTTGTCCGGCGTGGTCTCGGGAGTACTGCCGGTCAGCAGGTCGAGCAGGTACTCGAGTGGCTGATGATGCGCGTAGCGGGCGGCCGCGAGTAGCCACTCGGCGATGTCGTGCAGCCTGCCCTGCTCCGCCAGCATGAGCTCGAGCCATGACAAATGCTCCCGATGGGCGCGGACACTGAGTTGCCAGAGCGTGAGAGCGTCAATCTCCCACGCTGGGTGAGAGAGGAGCTCCGGCAAGAGTGCGCTCGCATCACTGAGCTGGTTGTGACTCAAGGCATGGACGATACGTGCTAACCGCTCGATATGCATGATGATCTCGTTTTCCAAGATATTTTCTTGGGCGTCGTATTTGAGCGGCAGGCCTTCGGTCTGGAGATACGGCAGCAACGCGCGCAACTGTCGGTGATTGCGGGCGATGACGGCGTAGGACTTGGTCTCGTCACGGGCTGCCAGACGTTTGGCGATGGCGGCGTACTCTTGGAGCTCCGTCTGGTAACTCGTGAACCGGACGGCGCGGTCAATTGGCGGACGGTGTGCGGTGAGTTGTTTGTCGAGCTCGGCGATCGTCGTCTCCAGCCGCTCTTCGCCCTGGACTATCACGCGGCGTGACGTCTCGAGGATAGTTGCTGATGAACGGTAATTATCGCGCAAGGTGACGAGCGCAACGTCGCGATAGAGCGTGCGAAAGTCAAGGATGTTGCTGATATTTGCGCCCTGGAACCGGTAGATGGCTTGGTCGTCGTCCCCTACTACCAGCAGGTTCGGGCGCCCCTCGCTCATGGTCGAATTCGTGAGGTTCCACACTAGGCGCATCTGGGCATCGTTGGTGTCTTGGAACTCGTCGACCATGATGTAGTGGTACTGCTCTTGCAAATTGAACCGTAGCTCGTTGAAGACTTCTATGCCATGCACGACACGCAAGATCATGTCGTCAAAGTCGTACAGCTCACGCGATTGCATGATCACGAGGTAGTCATAGTACACGCCGGCGACGGCACGCAGTTTTTTCGACCGTTTGACGTCTTTGAGTGTGAGCGCGCCGTCTTCACGCTTTTCACACCATTCACGTTTCCAGCTCGAGAGTGGTTTGGTCGAATCATCCGCTTCGCTGAGGGACAGGGCGCGCGCCAGGCTATCCTGCATGAGTTCGGCGAGCGGCTGGTAGTTGATGAGCGCGAGTGGGTCTTCTTCGTACGAGTCGATGTCAGTTAGCAATTTCGAGACGAGCGGGAATGATTTTTTGCTGAGACGATCACCGAACGCTGCCTGCAGTTTCGGCTGGAGCCAGTCGCTAAAGGCGTCGTTTCTATCAACGATCCGCAGTAATTCGTCTGGTGTCAGGCCGCTTTTTTTGAGATCAGAGATGGCGCTTTGGGCATCACGCAAGTAAGTGAATTCGTCGTTCATTTTGCTGGCAAGTGGGCTGTCGTGTGGGAGGAGGGTGAAGATCTCACGTAATGCTTCGTATGCGCTCAGCTCATTGGCTGGCCTGAAATGCGCGCCGTGATAGAAATACTCGCCGTATTGATTGATAATCTCCGTGCCAAAACTATGAAAGGTATGAATAGAGACTTTGTAGGCATCCGCCCCGATCAGCCCGACGAGCCGCTCGCGCATCGCTGTCGCGCCCGACTCGGTGAATGTCAGACACAATATATTACCCGGCAGTTCGTCGGTTTTCTGCAAGATGTTGGCGACACGGACACTCAGCAGCTCAGTCTTGCCCGTCCCCGGTCCTGCGACCACCATGACAGGACCTTCGATAGTATCGACGGCTTGCCTCTGCGCCCCGTTCAGCGCATGGTACCTCGCAGTAAAATTAGTCATTCATTTTCTATTTTATAGGATTATAAGTAAAAGAATGGTGTAAGTTTGTACGGCTTGAATAACATGGTCGATCTCCTGGTGACACCAAGGCAGTGATCTCATACTTTTTGCACCGTCAAAAAGTATGCAAAAACCTCTCGCCAAGCTCAAAAACACGATGGTCGTCCGAACCTATTTTGCAGTATCAAAAACGTCGTCCCTTCGGGCGCGTCCCCTCACTTTTATAAAGTTAATGGTTCGGGGCAGAGTTTTTGATAATTATTCTGCAAAATAGTCCCGCTCTCCCTCGGTTTTATCGAATTGGCGAGGAAGATGATGATTATAAATAAAACATAACCCTCGCGTATGGATGCATAGCCGTTAAAGGCTCATTCTTTTTGTTCTTAATATGATGATACTAAGATGTTTTATACCTCCTAAATCCACGACCATAGTCCTGAACTTGGGAGGTAGCGCTGGTTCCGGTTGGAGCCAGCGCGCTCCTTGAACGTTACTCGTAGATGGCTCGCCCGTCTGCCGGGATGAAGGCCGCGAAGGCGATCATCCCACTGGGACTGGGCTTGTGGACCCAGCGGGTGTTGATGAGTACCATGTCTCCTTCCTCGGGGAAGTAACGGTGCTGGTTTCGCGACTGGACGTAGCGGACACCGTGGTGCTGGATGAACAGCTGCTCGACCTGACGCTGAGCCCGCTTGTTGAAGTAAGTCCCCTTCTTCAGCTGGCCGTAGATGATGTTGTGCTTGGTCAACGCAGCTTGCATGAAGTCCAGGATGACCTTCGCCATGTCCTGGTCTTCGGCTGCGTTGAGCTTGTTCCAGAGGCGTCGGTAATTGTTGATGACCACCTGGTCACCGCCATTCGCGAACGACTTGCTGAACCGCATGCACGGCTCGATCCCTCCGCCGGTGAAGCCTCGGCTGAGCGCGAGCTCAGCCAGCAGGATCACCGGTATCGTCTCGAACCTGTCGAGTAGCGCCACCTGATTCTCGGGCGACAGCCGCTCGAACAGTTCGAACGAGACGATATTCAGCGACGTCAAGTGCTTCGATGCCACGGCCAGGATCTCATCGAACTGTCCGTCCGAGAGCCTGATCCGCAACTTCTGGGTCACCGTCAGCTCGTGATTGGTGTAGGAGTCGAAGAACACCCACGGGCACTTTGCCGCGCAGATGCTCAGCGCTTCTACGAACTGCTCTTCGTCGAGCACCGACCACAAAGTCAGCCTCTCTTCGAAGCGCCACAAACCCGGCATGAACTCTCCTGCCGGATGACGCATGCAGCCGACATGTCCCGATCCGTAGGCCAGGAACACGTTCTCCACGAAGTTGTAGTGCCGTGGTTCGACGCTCGTGACGGCCAGCTTCTCGATGATGATCTCTCCGAGATCGTGTGCCGGGATGTCGAGCTCGTCGACGAGTACCCGTATCCAGTACGAGTTCCCGGCGTTGCTATGCAACAGCACGTCGCGCACCAACGCGGTGCGCATGTCCTGCGGCACCTCGCCGAGAAGCGGGGCGTTGTAGAGCACGTGGTAGACATACTCGTCGTTCAAGTGGCGGCGGATGAACTCCGCCACATCGTCGACGACGGCCATGAACGCGTCATGGTTCTTCTTGATCCACGGCCAGCCGATCGATTCCGGGATGGTCTCGTAACCGGCGTGGTCGATGGCGAGCACGGCCTCGTCGAGTATCTCGATGTCGAGCGTGCCGTTTGCGGCCGCGTCGTTGAGCGCCTCTTTGAGCTCGCGCACTTCCCTGTAGTTGCGAAGGATGAGCATGATGGACTCCGTTCTCGTCTGGCCTTCTACCAGAAACGAAAGTGAGCGACCTGCGATTTTTCGCAGAAGCTGCCTTTTGGCTGCCGAGCCGCTTACATCTGATCTGTGCATAAGCGCTTCGGCTGCCAAAAGGTACAGATTACCTTGAGTAACGATAAATTTACAAGGAGCACATTGCAGGACAATGATATTATATTATAGCAAATTTATATAATTTTGTCAATTAATATTTACATTTATCTCTGTATCTTTTGTAATTATTTGTAATATTCCCAGAACCAAGAACTAAGAACTTCCGCATCCTCCTACTCTGCTATGCTATATACATATGCACAACCTGCTTTATTTATTTGATAGCCGCGTGACGGCATGGGTGCAGGCATGGCCGTCATGGCTCTACCAGCCAATGATCGCGATCACCAATGTCGGGCAGCCGCTGACAATTATATTGTTTGCTGCAGGGATGTTCGTTTGGTCGGTGTGGCAGGGTCGCGTCAAGATGATGACTGCCAGCGGAATCGTCCTTGTAACGATCATCGTGTCGACGGCGCTGAAACTCATCACACATCGGGGTCGGCCAGAAACTGAATACGCCGCTAATATGATGTTTCAGACGTTTAGCTTTCCGAGCGGGCACGCTGTGGCGGCCACAGTGGGATTTGGGTTTTTGGCCTATATCGCTTGGATAAGTTTGCCTCAGCCATGGAATGTTGTCCTCGGTCTGGCGGCAATTATTTTTGGGCTCCTCGTCTGTGTCTCGCGGATCTACCTCGGAGCTCATTATCCGAGCGACGTCGTCGGGGGCATACTGCTCGGGCTTATCGGACTATTTATTATCGTGTATGTAGTGAAACCGTTGTCATGAAAAATGTCTATTTTATCTACAATCCCCGCTCTGGTTCGGCGCTGCCGCTCAGCGAGCTCAAAACCCGCTGCAAGCAGGCTGAACTGGTGATCAAGAAGTTCGTCCCAATCGATGACAATATACGCCGAAACCTGGCGCGCCCGATTGCTGGCGGCAGTACGCTGGCGGTGCTGGGTGGTGACGGGACGATCAACTCTATCGTCAATATGGTCGCCGGCACGCAGGCGATCTTGGCGCCGCTTTCGGGTGGTACGTTCAACCATTTTGTGAGTGACGCCGGCATCCCCCAGGATCTCGACCAGGCGCTTATACGCCTCAAAACGGCAAAAGTCCGCAGGATCGATACCGTGATGGCGAACGAGACGTATTTTGTGAATAATTCCCTGCTGGGTCTGTACCCCTACTCGCTTGAGGTACGCGGTGAGCTCGAGGGAAAATACGGCAAATGGCCAGCGGCGATCGCCGGCGTGATGGCTAGTTTTATCCGGTTTCATACCTATTCCATCGACATCGACGGCACCAAATACCGCACGCCGTTTGTGTTTGTTGGCAATAATAACTTTGGTCTTGAGCGTTTGGGGTTGCCCGGTCGCACTCGGCTCGACGGTGGTGTGATGTGCGTCTATATCGCTCGCGCTCACACCAGGTGGGGTCTTGCGAAGTTGTTTGTACGGGCACTGACCGGGAAGCTCCGTGATTCAGAAGAGTTCGAGGAATTGAAAATCACTGGTAGTATCACGGTAACCACAAAGAGCCGGCACTTGCGTGTGTCGCATGACGGCGAGCTCAGCAGGATGAAAACGCCGATCACTTACACACTGAAACCAAAAAGCTTACGCATTCTTTAAGAGATCCGAGTGGTAAAATGGCGATATGAACAAGGATCCATCACACACATCCTCACGGCTGCAAACCCGATTGACGGCGCTAGCCGCCCGTTTTGCTCGTCACCGTAGTACCGACTACGCTTCCTCGCAACAACGGCCGTCTAGCATCCGTCAAGTCAGGCTTTCGCTATGGCGAGGATACATGCAATGAATCCTGACATATACGATGATCTGGCTTTGGAGCAGATCGCCCATGAACAATTTGGCGTGCAGCTGGACATCAAGCAGGTGATTGCGCGGGGCGTGCCGACGTCTCATACGACCACGGCGACGGTGTTCCTGACGACCAAGCACCAATTGTTTGCGTATATCGCTGGACGGGCGCCGCTGAATCTCGGTGACATTCGCAAGATGGTCAAACGCATGGGGATGATTGCCGAAGCCTACCTGCCGCCTCACCACGAGCCGCGATATTTTGAACGACACGCCGAGGCGAAATTTCGTGACGTGTTCCCTGGGCGCACGGTCGTCAACGAGCAAGATCTGCACTTTTACCGTCTGCTTGCGCCCTACAACCCAGCGCTGGTACGTATCGCTGGGATTGACGGTGGCGTGATCAAACAATTTGACGCAAGTGACAGTTCCAACTGGCGCGTGGCGGCGAAATTTGCGTACAAACGGATCAACACAATGTAAATCCCGTCACTCACGTGACGGGATTTCACTACCTGCGGGCAATCCGATCGAACTGCCAGAGTTTCCATGTACAGAGAGCGAGCAGCGGGACGAACAATACGAGGCTGCCTATGACGGTCGCCCGAGGCTCGAGGTCACCCAGTGCGCCGAACGCCCACACTACTGGTATGTAGAGAAGTTGTGCGACGCTTGCTCCGACGCTCCAAACGGTTGATTGCATGTCGTCCGGGGTGTGGCTTTGGACAATTGGTGGCATCACGGCGCTGAACCAGCCTCGGGCGAACCCGAACCCGGCGTAAAAGACGATCGTGATGAGATTGACCTCGAGCGACAACACGCTCGCGGCACCTGCAAATACTGCGGCACCGATGCCGAACAGTTGCCAGTCTGGTGTGTTCTCGCCCATTCTTCCAGCTAGCTTTGCGCCGAGCCAGGCTGCCGCGAGGTTCAACGCCCACGCAATACCGATAACAGACGCCGGTACGCCGGCGAATATGAGCAGTGGCGTCAATATCCAGACCAGCGGATGGGTTGCTTCTCGGCTCAATGCAAACGACAGGATGCTCCAGCGCAATCGCCGATGCCCATGGAGGGCGTAGGCGACAATTCGCCACATATCTTTGAGCGGATGAACGGTCGATACTCGTCGCTCACCTGCTTCGACCAGAAACATCGAGATGATCGCGCCCGCGAGGTAGGTCAGACCCGACAACGCAATCGTGAGCCTCGGCTGCTGCGAGCCGATAAGCCCGCCGAGCGATACGGCGAACATTTCCGATAGCGGTCGCCACCTGGCAACGCGAGCCGATACCCGGGCATAGCTTTGTTTGAGTGCCTGGCAATATGCCCTGAGCAGTCCCACGTCAGCACCACCGCTAAAACTCATGCCGATGCCGAGGACTATCTCGGCGATGACGACATCGGTGAAACTATGCGCTAGTGCGTAGAAGACAAATCCTCCGGCTGCGATCAAGTCGCCGGCGATATTGCAAGCCTTGCGACTGAAGCGATCGGCCAGCCACCCCGTCGGGATGTTGAGCAGTAGCAGTACTGCCGTGAAGATCGCCTGGCTTAACCCAACCTGCGCCAGGCTCATGCCGATCTCGCTCGCGAAAAACAGATTGAGAATCGGCATGGCGAACACGCCACTGGTTAGGACAGCTTCGATCTGCAGCAGTTTGAGGCTGCGCTGGAGTACGGACTTTGGATGTTGCTGCATGAGCAGCTCCTTTCTGTTGTGTTAGTTGGTAGTGATGCTCCGTGATTTGGAGCGATGAGAGCCTCCGGTGTGGGTATGAAAAACCTCCGTGTGACCGGAGGCTCATGTTCGATGCAAATTTTGATAAATTTAGGTATCAACACGAGCCACGGCAGAATCATAGACAAAGGCAATAGTGGCGGTCTTGAGGAGATCGCTCGGCTGGTTCGTTGGTGGTGTGTGTTGCAAATTGTGCATAATAATAAAATACAATATAGTCACGCCGTAGTCAATACCTACACTGTGGCGTTTTTGAAGCGTTCGAGAGTGGTGATGCGTCCGTCATGCTCTTCTAGGGTGTCTTCGTGTTTTGTTACTTGCTGAATTTTTGGGGCAACCGTTTCAAGGATTGCCTTGATATCATCTCCCATAGCTTCAAATAACACCTCGAGTCGACGTACATCTGAACCCAAGTCTTCAAGCTTTGACTCGACCATTTTTGTCTGTATTTTTAACAACTTTATATCACTCCCAACCTTGTCTATTCGGTCGTTTGAGTGGTATATATCGGCTTTGGTCGCCGGATCATCGGGGTGGGTCATACGGCTTTTATTATATCACTTTCGATCAAGCACCACGAGGTGTTCGATGTGTGGCGTGCGCGGGAAAAAGTTGTAGCCGCGGTGGTGTTTGATGCCGTATTTTTCAGCTAAGGTGGCGATATCACGAGCCTGAGTGACGGGGTTGCAGGAGAGGTAGATGATACGCGGCGGCTCTATCTCGAGGAGCTTGTCGACGACGTCCGCATGCAAACCAGCGCGTGGTGGATCGACGATGATCGTCGCAGTATGCGTCAGATAGTCAAGCGCCCGTTCAGAGGCGGCGAGGACAGCATGCGCACGGCTACCCAGCTTGCCGATATTGTGTTTCATCTCGGCGACGGCATTTTCATCGATCTCGATGAGCGTCGGTGATTCGCCACCGATCGTCAGACCGATGCTGCCGACGCCACTGTAGAGGTCGATGACTTTGTCGGCTTTGTTGGTCGGCACGAATGCTTTCATATCGCGGAGCGCCTGTTCGTAGACGGGGATATTTACCTGGAAAAAGCTCTCAGTCGCGTAGCGAAACGGAACACCCAGGATAGCGTCGCTCAGTATGACATCGTCAAATTCTGCCAGTCGTTTGGTGATGCGCGAGGCGGGAGATTTCGGGTCGGAGTAGATCACCTCCCCGCCCTGAGCTTCGAGTGAGACGGCGTCTGCGGTGGTGATCAGGCCTTCGATCTCGTCTTTGATATACAACTGCCAAACGCAGTTGCCTGACTGGTCGGCGCGGATCATCAGAGTTTTGAGCGAGCGGGCTTCGATGTCTTTGGTGCGGAGCAGGTCGCGCACGCGGAGCGCCAATTGATTGATTTCAGGCCGAGCCAGCGACGAACCTTCGACCGGTATTTTGCCATGAGTTCCCCGCCTGAAAAAGGCGAGGTCGAGCTGCTCGGTATCGTTGTCCCACCACCAGCTAAACTCCATCTTGTTGCGGTAGCCGTAGGCGACGTCGTCGCTAAATACTTCGATAGCGCCGGGCAGCACGATGTCGTGCAGCTCGAAAGCTTCCTCGATCAGGGCGGATTTGTAATGCTGCTCGCTCGCATTGTCCATGATCTGCCACGGACTGGTCGAGAGGTAGTTCTCTGGGTCTTTGGGCTCCACCCTTGCTTTGCTGGGAGTGACGACACCTGTGACGATGCCTTCGGCCAGCTTGCTCTTTTTCTTAGTGATCTGGATCTCGACAGTCTCGCCCGGCAGCCCGCCCCAGACGAACGCCTTGCGCCCATCAGCCAGCGAGCCGAGGGCTTGTCCGCCGCCGACAATTTTGTCGAGAGTGATTGTTTCTGTTTCGGATTGCTTCATCGACCTACTATTGTATAGGACTTTCCCACTTTTCACACCTCCCACCCTCCATCTGACTGGCTTCTGTTCGTTTTTCCCGACTCAAGGTAGCGGATAGCTACCTTTCATCAGCAGAAAACATCCATAAGCTCAGCCAGGCTGAACGCTGGTAAGGTGCAAAAGTGCGAAAGTCCTATATACTTAAGTTTATGACAAAAAAATTACCGACCGTATCGATTGTGATCCCGGCCTACAATGAGTCTGAGTCGATCGAACGTTGCCTGCTGACTTGTATCAATCAAACTAGGCGAGCTCACGAGATACTCGTCGTCAATAATCTCTCGACTGACAACACGGCGTCGATCGTGCGTCGGATGCAAAAAGAGTACAAAGACAAAGCCACGATTCGCCTGCTGAGCCAATCTGAAGCCCAGGGAATTATCCCGACCCGCAATCTCGGCTTTGACCGTGCAACTGGTGAAGTGCTCGGTCGCATCGATGCTGATTCTATCATCGACCCGTCATGGGTGCGCGAAGTCCAGCGGATCTTTAGTGACCGTGAAGTCATGGCTGCCTCTGGTCCGGTGGTGTGCCACGATATGCCGGCACGTCGTTTCGCTGCCAAGGCTGACGATCAAGTTCGTAACACGCTTGACCGTTTAGCGCACAACCACAAATTCCTCTTCGGTAGTAATATGGCGATCCGGACGAGCGCTTGGCACGAGATCAAGGACGAAGTCTGCCTCGACCCCGAAGACCTGCTGCACGAAGACATCGACTTGGCGTTACATATCTTTCAGCGTGGTATGAAGATTGTCTACGATCGCAAGATGATCGGTGGCATGTCGGCACGTCGCCTCGACGACAGTCCACGCAAATTTTATAGCTATATCATGCGCTACGAGCGCACCTACCGGCGGCATAACATCAAATCAGCTTCGGCGCGTATCCCGATCTTCATATATCTCAGTATCTATTTTCCGCTCAAGGCGATCCGTCTGGCGTACGACCCAGAAACAAATACCATCAGCCTGAGCCGTTTTCGTCAGCAACTTGCCGAAGCTCGCGCCAGTGAAGCTGAAGCCAAAGCTGCAGAATAACTAATGCTCTACAACAAACAGCCTATTATTTCGAAGCGGTTACTTCTGATTTGACGGTTTGCCAGATCTCTGGCTGGCCGTTGTCTCGCGCCCAATACCACCACTCACTGCCCCAGGTGTAGATGTGATCGACGTCGAGTTTGCGGGCGAATTCGAGATTGTCATGGATAATCGCTTGGTTCATGGTCTCGTGCTGCTCGCTGGTCGTCATCTCGGCGATAAATTTCGACCCCCACGGCTCGAGTTGTAGCTCGTGTAGGAACAGTGGTTTGCCTTTGGCGGCTTTGATTATCGCGCCGCGCGCCTGGTGGAACCAGACCGGTGGCGACGGGTTGATGTACGTGCCCGGGATGAGATTGTTGTACACCTTGGTATAGAGAGAGTATCCGTACGCGTCGGCTGCCGGATAGCCGATCGGCGGACCGTATTGGTCGCTGAGACTCATCCAGATCGGCTTGCTTGACCACGAGCGCACCAGCCCGAACTCTTCACGAACCCGCTCGGGGTTTGGTTGTTCGCGACAATCACCGAAATACCAAGCTTGTGATTCGTTCTCGAGCTGGAAACTCTCGAGTGCTGGGTGGTCTTTGTAGCGTTTGACGACAATTTCCATATAGGCATAGAGTGCTTGGCGCCAATCTGACTGGTCGAGCGCGAGACTCCATTTGGGCTCGTGGCATTCTGGCCACCTGGGTTGACGCAGTCCAATCGCGAGGCTGACTTTGGCGCCACGTTTGGCGGCTTCGTCCATCTGCCAGTCGAGCTCAGAGAGGTCGATTTTGCCGCGCTCGGGCTCGTAGCGGTTCCAGTAGCTCATGAGCCGGAACTGACGGATCTGCAGGTCGTCGAGGAGTGCGGTATAATTGGCTTTCCAATCCGAGCCGAATTGTTCGGCTTGTGGCACGGAAAAGCTTGTAGCAAATGTATACTTTTCTTTCGCTGGGCTGAGCGTCCAACTCAGCCAGCTGGCCAGTGGCCACACGACCACGAGACCGATAAAAACTATCACAACGATAAAAATCCGCGGATGCCCGGCGCGGAATTTCTTGAGACTAAATTTTGCTTTCTTTTTTTGCTTGCCCACTCTAGAGAGTAGTGTACCATCCCGTCACTAGAAATCGCTAGTGCTTCGGGTAGTTAGTTTCCTCCCTCCGCCCCTCGTCCCCAGTCTTTGCGGTCGCTTCGACATTTTGCCGGAGGCAAAAGTCGGGTTCCGCTCCCTCCCCATGGATCCCGTCCTCGGTCCGCCCCAACTATTTTTTTCGTGCAAAGCCACGAAAAACAATA
>OFQX01000165.1_pt1 | contig 21069 bp, 28 predicted proteins | sample 1542951 | NCBI WGS metagenome assembly OFQX01 (sample SAMN07774215, study PRJEB24372) | wastewater metagenome | isolation source: WWTP Novara (Effluent) | place: Italy: Novara | collected 2015-12
AACCCTGTGGTGCAGCCCGCACTGTGTGCCAGAGCGCGCGGTGCAGGACGCGCTGTTTTGAAGAAGTGCCCTAACGTGTCTTCTACGACATCCCGCTGGCATCTATCCCCGCACGGCAAGTAACGCGCGTGGCGCCACAAGTCTAAAGTTTAGCGGGCAGCAAAACGCCGCCGTGGCTTGCGCCGCGGCGGCGAGAGTTGGCCTAGGCGAGCTTAGCGCTCGTAGACCGGCGTCTGGCGGTTCGTATCCATCACCAAGCCGACGGACCAGAGGCAGTCCTGCTTGTTGTAGTACGCCTCGCCGCTGGTCGCGATGATGCGGTTGTTTGCCGCGGTGAGGTGCCAGCGCCACTGGTTGTTGGTGTCACGAAAGATGTAGAACGTCATGATCAAACTTTCAGACTCGTTCAAGACCTACCTGTTCAACTATGAGCATGCCGGAGCGTCATGGGTCCTTGAGATAAAGGCGGCGAGCGCTGATGATGCGAAGGCTCGCTTGCGCAAGCTGCACGCTGCCCACTTCGATGGCGAGATGGTCACCAAGGTAACTGTGCCGGCCATCTCGGTTCGTAGCGTCTTCCTGTTGCTGCGGCGCCTCGCTCTTGGCCGTTGAGCCCTCCGCATGAGGTAGAGTCCCGAAACACAAAAAAGATGGTGGAGCGCCGGGGAGACGATCCCCGCGTCGGCGGCTTAGGAGGCCCTAGACGGCACCTTGCGCGCCCCACATAGCGTTAGCTGCGCCACTCCGGCCCTTGCCCAGTTCGTCCCGCGAAGTCAGGACTGGTCGAGGGCCTTTTCCATTGGGGGCGGGAGCCGATGGCGATGACATCCCGTCCGCAGCATCAGGGCCTCATGGCAGCGCTCCCCGGTGACGGCGTGCTTTCACGCTTCCAGCGCCTTGGCGCCCGAACCGATGTCTGGATCGACCGTGTAGAGCGCCTTCTTCTTCGGAACGCTCCAAAGCAGCCGCTTCCGAGTCATTCGGTACAGTTTGGCGTTCAGCAGGTTGCGCTTGTGGACCTCACCGCGCTCCCGATAGCAGGCGATGATGAGCTTGTCGAGAGACAGCACCCCGCCCGCCTGGCGGATCTTGCTGACGATGAAGCTCTCGAACTTGTCGGCGGCCGTGATGTTCAGCTCGGCCATTACCTCGGGAGGCAGGCCCTCCAGATCATCTGGAGAAAGGCCAAACCCCCTGGCCGGAGATCCGTCTTCATCGGGATCTTGGTCTTGGTCGTCGGCGCCACCAGTGCCGAAGCCAGACTGTTTCAGGGCTTGGTTCTCCGACTCAAGCTCTTGAACGCGGGCGGCAAGTGCCTGCATCTCGGAGGCTACGTGTCGCATCTCCTGGACAAGCTGGGCGTGCTTTGCGCGCTGCTTCTCCGTCCGGTCAGGCCGCGACGCTTTCAGTTCGAGTTCAGTCGCAGGATCGAAGGGCGTCGCGTCCGCGCTCGAGAAGTCCTTCCGGCGGCTTGGAATCGAGCCCAGGCGGACGCGTACGACCGCAAGCGAAGCGCCGAGCTCTACGCCATCGCGACAGGCCTCGAACGCCCCCGATTCACCATCGACCAGGCTGTCGCTTGTTACCTCGACGAGCGAATCCCCGCCCTGAAGTCCGGCGCCGGCATCGCTCACGAGTTGGCGCTGATGATCGACTACTACGAGGGCCAGTCGATCGAGTCGCTGCCTCAGGCCTGCGCCAAGTACCTGAAGGACCACCGCGCCAACTTGGCGCCAGCCACCATCAAGAACCGCATGCGCTACCTCGTCAGCGCCTGCCGGTGGGGATGGAAGCACCACGGCATGGCCCAGCACGACCCTGGCGCCGCGGTGGCCTATCCAGCCGTCAGCAACGAGCGCGACGTCTGGATCGACCGACCGCAGATGCTGATGCTGGCGAAGGCCTGCGACCACCGAGGCGTGCGCGCGATGATTCGGATCGCGTTCTACAGCGGCATGCGACAGGGCGAGATCATCGCGGCCACGGTCGAAGGGGACTTCTTCATCCTGCCAGACTCCAAGAACGGCGACCCGGTGCGAGTGCCGATCCACCCGAAGATCCGCTGCTGCGCGACCTTCGAGCGCCCGACGCGGTTTCAGGTGGGGTATTGGTTCAGCAAGGCGCGCGCGGCCGTCAGTCTGGACCACGTCCACTTCCACGACGAGCGGCACAGCACAGCGACCGAACTGGTGCGCCAGGGCGTGCCACTGCACACCGTCGGCGCCGTGCTCAGGCACAAGTCGTCAGCCTCAACCAAGCGCTACGCGCATCACGCGACCGAGGTCATCGAGGCCGCGATCGCGCGGATCGGGAAGCGGGCGTGATGTCCGAGAACTTCCCCACTCACCCACCGGCTCGAGCCGTCAGGATCTGCCCGCTGTCATAGGTGGAGGCGCGGCCCGGAGTCGAACCGGGCTGAACGGATTTGCAACCCAGAGCGCGCACGGCGCGCTGGTCGGCTTGCCGGGCTTGGAACTGCGCGCCGGACGCATGGAGTGCGTCAAACGCGCCGTTTCGGGCGATTTCTTCCCCACTTGGCTACCGCCCTATGCCGCGGGCCACGATCGTGGCTCCTGCGTGATCCTAGATCACGCGCGGTGGCATCATCGCACCACGGGCCATGGCTTCACCGGCTTCGTGTCCGCGATCTTCGCGGCCTGCTCGACGCTCATGTACTGCGGGCAGAACGGGGCCAGCCCGGCGTACAGGCCGAACTGCTTCGAGAAGTCTCCGCGCGGGTGGCCGGCCGCGAGATGCCGCGCGCACTGATCCGACAGCGTGCACTGCCTGTAGAACGGGTCGCAGCGGGTGTCAGCCTGCCGGAACCGGATGTACTTCATCGCTCGGCTCATCGGATCTCGACGCGCTCATAGAGCGGCTTGATGATCCCGTGGCTGCTGGCCGCGTACTGCAAGGCTCGCGGTTCCTCGAGGATCAGCGCGCGGCAGTCATTGCCGAACTCGACGGCCCAGGCGTAGGCGCGAAACACTACCTTCATGACTCTCTCCTTCCGCCTGCGACGTGGCGCAGGTCGGCATCGTCCAGAGGCGCCGGCTTCGTCGTTCCGTCCGGCGGGCCATGGCGCCACCTGTCCGCCGAGAGAAGCAGGAAGGCCACCACGCCGGCAAGCACCGGCAGCACGGCGTATTCGGTCGGCAGGATCACCGACCACAGCAGCCCAGCGAACAGCAGCGCATGCTGCCAGCGCACCCGGGCGCGAGTCTGCTTGCTCATCGTCTTGAGCCTGCAGACGATCGACAACATGGCCGAGATGGCCAACACCGCGTGGAGGTAGTGCGGCAGGTCCATCACTGGCCCCCTTCGGTGCGCTTCTCGATCAAGCGCGCGAGCCGCCGAATTGCCCAGGTCAGTACCGCCGGCCAGTCGTCGCCCACGTAGCCGATGATCAGCGCCACCGGCGCCAGCATCCAGCGGCTTTCGAGCGTCGGCCACAGCTTCACAGCCAGCTCGGTCGCCGCGACGGTCAGCAGCATCGACAGGCCGACCATCACGGAGAGGAACAGGAACGGCCCCAGCTTGGCCCGCGGGTCCCGGCGCCCCAGCGCGAATGCCGCGCCGGTGAGGCCGGCCCCGGCGATCACGATGTAGGGGCCGACGTAGGCCGCCACCTGAGGCCCGAGCAGCGTCGTGGCAAGCGCGATGACCACGGCCACCGGATCGATTGCGATGTCACCGGTGGGCGCCATGCTTCTTGTCTCGCACGTAGAGGTACTGGACGACCAGGATCGTCGACCACAGGCCGACCAGTCCGAGCGGGAAACCGAGCCGACTGCTGCACAGTTCGTCGCCGGGGCGCACTTCCCACGGCGCCACGATGAACCACAGGTTGCAGCCGAACACCTGCAGCGCGAAGCCGATCAGCAGCACGCAGACGAGCCGCATCGCGTGCGAGCACGTGACGACGGCCAGGCCGAACAGCAGCAGCGCGACGAAGGCCCCGCACGACGCGACGAAGACGCGCCCGCCGTGCTGCGGCGGCGCCCACTTCCAGGCGTTGTTCCACAGCAGGCCAGCCAGCAGTAGCAGCATGGCAGCGGGCGCGGGCTTCACGTCACACTGGCGTCGGTGGGTTGCCTGGTCCGCCGCCCTTCGGGTCAGTCCGCGGCGGGGTCCACCCGAGCTCGAGCAGGCGCTGCCGCACCGACGGCCGGGACAGGAAGAAGTCGATCAGCTGCAGCATGGCGCGGTCCTCAGAAGGTGTTCACGTTGGTGATCTTCGCGACGCCAACGACGGCCGGGGTCGCGTGGCTCGAGCGCGTCTTGACGTTGTTCGCGATGCCGTTGGTCGCCGTCGCGCTGACGATCGTCGTCGCGGTCGTCGGGCGCCAGTCGGTGATGTCGTCGAATTCGTAGTACTGCGCCGCCGCGGCGAGCGACCAGAACGATTGCGAGGACGCGCCGTTGCCGTGACGCGTCGCGCCGCGGACTTTCCATCGCGAGGAGGCGATCAGGTGCCCCATGCGCAGGTAACCCGGCCCGGTGTAGTTCACCTCGCGCAGTTCGGAATCGTCCCCCAGCGCCTCCAGGTGCGGATAGGTGACGCTCAGGCCTTCCGGCACGACGATGTCGATCCCTGCGCCCTTCATCGCGTCCGAGGACATCAGGATCAGGTACGGACGCGAGGCGCTGGTGTACGAGGTGTTGATGCCGCGCAGGTCGAACAGCAGATCCGAGGCCTTGTTGACCCCGCCCAGGCCCTTGCCGCTGCCGATCTCTGCGACGGCGCGCGTCGACGAAGACCCGGCGAACGAGGTGGACGTGATCTTGCAGGTGATGTCGTTGAGCAGCCAGCCGGCGCCCTCGACCTTGTAGTCGGCATTCACGAAGACGACATCGTCGACGGTCCAGCCGCTGCTGTTGTCCGCGCCGAGGCTCAGCAGCATGCCCTGGCAGTTGTTGCCGCTTCCGGTGATGCGGACGCGCTTCAGGACGAGATCGGCCTGTGTCGTCGCGAGACCGCCACCGACTGAGAGCACTCCGGCCACCGAGCACGACGGGCACTCGATGCCGTCGATGGTGAATTTCTTCAGGTCGTTTGCCGCGACGCCGATCAGTTCAACGAACTCCTTGCAGTGGCTGGCCCAGATGTCGCGGACGATGGTGCCATCGTTGACCGCGTCGCCGCCGATGCTGATGGTCGCGACCTTGAGAGCAGGGAGCGCGGCCGTCGTGACGACCTTGAAGTTCTCGACCGTGCAGTTGTGCACCAGGTCGACAACCGTCGACATGCCGTAGGCGTTGCCGGCTGCATAGACCTCGCAGTCCGACGCGACGCCACCCGAGGCGCGGAACTTGAGCGCGCGCTTCGAGACGTTGATGAACTTGCACGAACTGACGCGAACGTCCAGCTTCTTCGCGCCCGTGCCGGCGTAGGTGCGGATCGCGTCGGCGTCGTCGAAGTCCGCGACCTGGTTGTCCGTCAACCCGCCGGCCAGGATCGTCTGGATGGTGTCGAAGGTGCAGCCGATGATCTCGCCGCGGGTCGGCGTCGGCTGTGCCGCGGAAGGGTCGGCGAAGTCCTCGGTCATGAAGGCAATGCCACCAACGAACCCGAGCCCGATCGCTGCCGCGATCAGCGAGCCATCGTTGTACTTCCTGAGGTTGCGAAACTGGGATCCGAGGATCAGAAAGTCGGTGACGCCATACGGATTGATGCCCAATCCATAGGTCTGATTCAGGACGTTCGAACCGTAGGCAGTGCCCAGGATGTTCTTGGAGACGCTGTAGAGGAACTTGAAGCGTGCAGCGTTCGCGTCGACGTAGATCAAGTGCGAGCGCGGCTGCTTGTTGTTGCCATCCGCGATCAGTCCGACCATGCTCACGTCCGCCGCCGTCACGTCGCAGATGCGGGTCGTGTTCGCTCCGTCGAACTTGAGCGTCATGTTCTGCCACTGCTGGCCGGCGGTGGCGATGGTGAACTTCGTGACGACTCGGTAGGTGCGACCACCGCCGTCGATGATCTTGGCGCCTGATGCAGCGGCGACGGCGAGCTTCGCGGAATCGTCGGCCGTACCGTCACCGGTAGCGCCAGCGTCGAGCACCAGGTTGTAGTACCGCTCTTGCGTTCCGACGTGCAGCGTGTGCGCGGTGGAGCCGGTCTCCGATCGCTTGCCTACGATCAGCGCATCGCCCTTCGCGACATCGCTGCTGTCCGCTGCGTCGGCGGTGGTGATGCCCTGAAACACGCGCCAGTGCGCGGAGAGATCGCCAGCGAACGTCGCCCCGGACGTATGGTTGTCGACCGCGATATACCAGGTGCCCGAGTTCGAGACGACATCCTTCGCCGCATAGGCCGTCGCTGTGACCCACGCGCCGCGCGTGTTGATCGCAGAGATGGCGGCCACCGCACCGGCCAGCGTCTTGCGCGAGACGCTGAAGCGATCGAGGTAGGTCAGAGCCCCCGAGTTCAGCGCCTCGTCGAGCTTCTCCGCGTTGAACAGCAGGTCGGCGGCGGCTGCGCTTGGCACCGGGTTCGCGGTCGGGGTCGTCATGCGTCGCCTTCGTAGATTCTCTCGTCGTACGATGCTAGGGACAGGGACACGGTCCCGTCGGCGGAGGGACGGACCTCGGATGCGGTGTAGAGGCCGGCCGATTGCATCTCCGCATCGGTCAGGCCGACGCCGAACGCGTAGCGGCTGCCGCACTGCCTTGCGGGGTCGGCGACGTAGAGCCCGGCTGGCACGCTGGCCAGCTGCACCGCGTCTCCAGACGGGTAGCAGAGCACCGGCGACCCAAGGTGCCGACCATCGGCGCCGGTGAATAGGATCCGGCCACTGGTCGCGCCCTTCCAGTCGACAGGCTCGCTTGTGGTGATCAGGTTGCCGGCGACGCTCATGACCTCGCCGGCCTGCAACCCGTCATCGCCGGCGAAGTCGTTCGGGTCGATCCAGCGCACGAGCGCGCCGATCCCGAGTTGCGACGCATCGGCCAGCGCTGTGTCGCTGACGCTGGTCCGCTGATAGATCAGCCGGCGAGCCTCCAGCAGCGCGCGATTCTCGGCCTGCGCCTGCGTAGCGCAGCCGGGCATCTTCACCTTCTTCGGGTTGCTGCTGGTGCCCGGCACCGGCGCGCCGCTGGCGATGCTCCAGCGCTCATAGGACTTCTTCGCCTGGCTGATCTCGTCGACGTACTCGAGTTCGACGCCATCGAACGAAGCCGGCAGATGCGCGCCGAAGGAAATCCCCGACTCGCCCGAGGCGGCGAGGTTGCGATAGTCGAGCTGCAACTCCGGGTAAGGCCTGGCCTGATCGCGCGTCACAGTCCACTTCGTGCCGTCGCGCCAGACCATGCACCGGGCCGTGTTCGCGACCAGCTGCATGCGCTCCCCGAGGCTCATGTCGGCGTCGTCAAGGCTGCCGTCGAATCGCAGCATCGGCGAGTCTTCGCCGTGCTCGTCGTTGACCTCGGCCAGCGCGGCGACATCGAGGTCTTCGACATCGTTCCCAGCCACGGTCCAGATGTGGGCCATGATCCGCGCGAAGTTGCGCGACACGCTCAGGTCGTCTGAGTCGATCTCGCGCACGAGTCGCGACCATCTGAGGTTGAACTTCCGATCGCTGAACCCCGTCGCGGAGAGCGTAGCCTTCGTCGTCACGCGCAGCCCCGTCACGCCGGGCAGTGTCTTGGTCGGGAAGTGCCGAACGGCATAGACCTCCTCGAGCTTGGCCACGTCGGCTCCGTTCTCGTCGACCTTGACCGTGCGTCTGGTGAACTGCACGCGGTAGCGTCCTGGTCCGGCTGCAGGCGTGGCCTTCTTCGTGTAGAAGCGCTGGTCAAAGGTGTCCGCGGCATAGACGTCGTCCTGAAACTGCCGGCTGCCTGCGACCTCCGCGCCGGCGCCGTCGACCTTCCACCACTCGGCGCGTACAGTGATCGTGCCCTTCAGCCCGCGCAGGAAGACCGTCGACCACCAGATCTGCCCGGCCTCGACGGGTAGCGTGAACGGCCCGGCCGATTCGTAGACGGAGCCGACCGGCGTGATGGTTATGGTCGCCGTGCCGGATTCAGCAGAGCCCCATGCGCTGCTGCTGAAGGTGAAGGTGATGCTCCCCGACCCGGAATAGCTCAGAACCGTGCACGTCTCGTTGAACGACGTCGGCCCGGCTCCGAATGAGAACGCCACCTGCGCTGTCCCGCTCGGCGCAAGACTCTTCAGCTGCGCCAGGTCGGGCCCGTCGGTCAATGTGACCGTGAAGGTCGTCGCCCCGTTGAGCGCTTCGTATGCCGCACCAGTCTTGACGAGTTGGGCGAAGGCCACCGCATAGGGAAGCTCCTGCCCGTTGACCTCATCGCTCGAGAACGACTCGTAGACATCGTTCAGCGTGGTCGAGCCTAACTCAGGATAGGCGTCGACGGGGACCGGCTCGAATACCTCGTAGCTCGATCCGTCGATGTCGCCGATCGGCGTCTCCGCGTACTGGACGTCGGAGATCATCCCGAGCCCGCGGCTCACGCAAAGCCACTCGGTGACGTACTTCACCTGGTCGATGTACTCGACCGTCGACGGCTGGATGAGGTCTGGCCAAACGCGCCGGTAGCCGAAGACATCAGGCACGGCCTGATAGGCGCGCGCGACGTTGCTCTGGCCGGTCAGCTTGTTGTTGGGGCTGTCCTTGCCGGATGCCCCATCGAAGTTCGGCGGCTGGAGACTGCGCGCGTACGCATACACGGCCACCGCAGCGACAGCGTAGGCGGCATAGGCGGCATAGGAAAGCACCTCCAGGCCTCGCGGACGCACGGTGATGATGACCAGGTCATCGCGCCCGGGCGGCATGTCGAGCCGCGGATCTTGGAGCGGGTCGACCAGCGAGCCGTTGATGCGCAGATCGCAGTCGCCACCACCGGAGAGGTGTCGCTCGATGTTTTGCTGCAGCGTCAGGCTGTAGTCGAAGGCGATGCGGCGGCGGCCGGTGATGCCGGCCGGGTCGTTCAGGATGGTGAGCACGTCTGCGCCTCGTACCGGTAGAACTTCAGGTCTCCGTGGATCTTGGCGATGGCCGAGAGCCGCGATACGCGCACATTGCCCGGGTGGTCATCTGAGCCTTCGGAGTGCAGCACCCGGCCGCCAGGCAGAAGGATCCCGCAGTGCCGCGGCGCGCCGTCGCGCCAAGCCATCCAGGCTGTTGCGAACGGTTCTGCCTCGCACTCGATCCACCCGGACGCGTGCGCGAAGCCTTCGGCGATATCGGTCTGCGGCACTTGGCCGAGTTCCACGTGAAGCACTTCGCGGAACCACAGGACGATGAGGCCGAAGCAGTCGGTCGCGAACCAGTCGCTTCGCCAGCGCACCCAGGGAAGGCCAACGGCGCGCCTGACGAACTCGTCCGGCGTCATCAGATCAGCTCCAGGCCGGTGAAGGTGGCCGGGTCGTAGATCAGGCCCGCCGCGCGGCGCATCGGGTTGTCGTCCGTGGCCGTCACCTGCACCGCCTCGGCACCGAACTGCACGCCGGCGGCGTCCGCGACGTAGAGTGACCACGTGACTTGCGGCACGTCGGTCGTGCCGAGGTATACCGAGTAGGTCACCCGGATCGGCGCGCGCGAGCCTGACGCCACGATCAGCGCGAGCTGCTGCTTGAACTGCCGGCCGACGATCTGCCGCGGGAAGGCCAGCGTCAGGCGCGGCTGCGCGTCGCTTTTCTGGTCCGGCGGCTTGATGGTCATCGGCGCCGGCGTGTGCTCGAAGCCGCCGAGCGTCACCGGCGCGAACTGGTTTGCGACAAGACGGAACGGGCTGGAGAATGCGGGGTGTTCGAATACCACCGCGTGGAACTCTGGCAGCGGACTCTTCGTCGCCCAGAAGGTGGCCTTGTCCATCGCCGCCGCCTCAGGTCGGCATCTCGGCCGTCATCGCCTGGTCGAGCAGCGACGCCCAGCTCGTCCAGTCCGGGAGCGACACGATCAGCTCCGCGGCCGCGGCGTAGCCCGCCGGGATGATCTGCGCGCGCGCCATGATCTTCGCGCTGTAGTGGAACGTCTCCCCGGTCTCGCCCACCGGCAGCAGTCCATCCGGCAGGAAGCGGCAGGTGTAGGTCTGCAGGCCGAACTCCGTGCGGATCGGCATGGTGAACTCGTCGACCCCGCGCGCGATGATCTGCGTTACCCACAGTTGGAAGATCAGCGCCTCGGCCTGGGTGAAGCAGAACCCAACGTCCCAGAAGACCGGCGTGTCGGTCCCGCTGGCCTGCGCGTAGGCGTAACCGCGCCGCGGCTCGGCCATGCGGAAGGCAGGCGGCTGCGTGCGGCTCTTGGAGGCGCGCAGGATGGTGCGCAAGGACAGCGGGTAGGCGGCGGTCATGCGATGCGGCCCTGCACGTTGGTGGAACTGCGCAGCGCGGACCAGACCGGGCCGCTGTTGTTGCTGATCTGGTCGACCAGGTCGGCGGTGACGAGGCGCAGCGTGTTGGTCTGCTGGTCGAAGGACTGCGACTGCACCTGCTGCGGCGTGCCGGTGTTGTGGATCACGATGTTGATTCGCGCGCCGCCACCGACCTGGTCGGCTGCCGTGACGCGGCCGCTCTGCGTCGGGAGCATGTACTGCGAGCCGTTGGCAGCGGTGAACATTTCGGGCCGGCCGGTCTCGTTGACGCGGTACAGGCTGCCGGCGCTGGTCGGGCCGCCGTACTGGCGCCCACCACCGTACTGCGTGCCGGCGATGGTCGATACGATGCTCGAGGTCGCAGCAACGACCCCGGCCATCGCAGCAATGTTGCCAGGGAATGGCAGCGATGCGGCGTTCGCAAGCCCCTGCTGAATCTTGATGATGGACTCAGCGATCGCGAAAGCCTTCGATGCAGCGAACAGCACCCTGTAGGCGTCGTTCTGCTTGCCGGCGAAGGTCTTTGTCAGGTCAGCGAGATTCCCGAACAGCGAACCGTAGTTCTGCAGCGTCGCGACCTGTATCGCCACCTCCCTGTCGTGCTGCTCCTCGATGATCTGCCGGATCTTCTCGGCTGTCTGCTGTTCGAGGTTGACCCTCGCCGCTGCGTACAAATCCGCGTTCGCTTGGTCCTGCGCCGCGAACTGAAGAAGCAGCGCGGACTTCGCTTCGAGCTCGGCCTGCAGTTGGGCGATCTCGTTGCCCTGCAGCAGCAGGCCACCGGCGAAGCCGCGGCCCTTCTTCTGCTCTTCCTCGACCTTCTTGCGCGCCTTGTCGGCTGCCTCGATCTCCGAATCGGCGATGCGGTCATACGCGAGGCGCAAGCGCTCTTCGAGCTGGTCCTGATCCTCGTTGAAGAAGTCGCGCGGTGGCTTCTTCTCCTTGCCGCTGCCCTTGCCGCTGCCCTTGCCGCCGGCCCCTGCGGGAGCGGTGAGCACGCTGGCCGGCCCGGTCGGGTTGACGAAGCCGCGGCCGCCGCCGGCGCCCTGGTCCAGTCGCTCGCGGATCTGCGCGCCGGCCAGCGGCGTGTTCAGCAACGCGTCGACATCCGCCTTGGCCGCGGCGTTGATCTCGGCGAACCGCGCGCGCGCCTTCGCGAGGTTGAAGGTCAAGAGGGCTTCGCCCTTCGCGGCCAGGCCTCCGATTCCGATGCCGATCAACTGGACCGCGCGCTTCACGCCGTCGGCAGCGTCGAGCACGTAGGAAAGCAGCTTCGTCGTCCGCTCGGCCCAGGTGCCGACCGCATCGTTGCGCCCGAGGTTGCCGGCCTCGGTGTTCGCCGCGCCGAACTGCTCGGCCAGCTTTTCGAGCACCTGGCCCGTGCCCTTGACGATGCCCGTCAGCGCGGCGCTGGTGCCGCTCAGCTCATCGAGCTTCAGCGCGGCCAGCGCAGCGGAATCCTGCGCGACGACCATCGCGGCCTCGATCGTCTGCGGGAACTTGCGGAAGTCGGCGTCGATCTTGGCCGCGGCCTTGGTCAGCGCGTTGACGACGACATCGGCGGTCAGCTTGCCTTCTTCCCCGAGCTGCTTCAGTGCACCGACCGGCACGCCGATGCCATCGGCCAACTGGCGCATCAGATAGGGGGCGTTCTCGAGCAGTGAGCGCAGTTCGTCGCCGGCGAGCTTGCCTGAGCCGAGCGACTGGCCGAACTGCAGCATGGCCGCCTTCGCCTCGACCGCGCTGGCGCCTGACACCTTGATCGCCTTGGCGAGCAGTTCTGTCACCTGCAGCGTGTCGGCCTGCGTGCCGCCCATCTGCAGGATCGATTGGTTCAGGCGGGTGAAGACATCGATGTTGCCGGCCAGGCTGGTCTGCGTGCGCCGGCTGATCGCGATCAGTTCGTCCATCGCCGCGCTGGCGGATTCGATGCTGCCGGCCGCCACCTCGACACGCGCGCCGAGCATGCGGAACTCGTCGGCGATCTTGGCGGTCTTCAGCGCAGCCAGGGACGCGGCCAGGACGGCAACTGCCGCTGCAGCTGCCGTCAGCTTCGTCGCCATGCCGCCGAGCTCGCGGCTCACCTGCCGCTGCCCGTCGATCATCTTCGACGTGTTGAACTCGACGTCGTAGAAGATCCCGCCGACGCGTTCAGCCACGGCCCGCCCCCTTCGCCTGCCGGATCGCCGCGAGCGCCGCCAGTTGCGCGTCGTATTCCTCGCGGGTCGGCACGTCACGCTTGGGCTTGCCGGCGTCCGGGAACTTCATCTCGAACATGGCCTGAAACTCGGTCATGGACAGGGCCTCGGCATCCGCACTGCTCAGGCCGAGGTGCACGCGCGCCGCGGCGATGTACTCGGCGGCTTCGAAGCGGTCGCTGTACTTGCCGTCGCCCTTGTCCGGCTGCGCCTTGCCGACGATGCCGTGACGCATCAGGTGCTGGGCGATGATGACCTGCTCGCCGGCCGGCATCTGGCCATCGTGCGCGCCCTGCTCGTCGACCCACCCGATCAGCGGCGTCGGATCATCCTGATCGCACAGACAAGCCAGCACATAGGCCGCATTCTTCGCGGCGTCCGGCCCATGCAGGCCGGCGTACAGCGCGACGATCTCCTGCGGGCTACCGAGCGCGCCAATGCGGCCAAGCGAAGGGCGGAAGGTCCATTCCGCACCGTCGCTGGCCTGCGCTCGCACGAAGCCGCATTCGACGAGCACGAGGCCTCAGAGATTGAAGAGCTGCGCCGTGAGCGTCGCCGCGCCGAGCAGGTGCACGACGCCCTGGCAGTAGTGCCGCACGGTCGAGAGGACGACCGCGCGGCTTTCGCCGGCCGGCACGACGATCGCCAGGCCTGCCGCGACCGAGACCGAGCCGATGCCGTCGACCTGCACCGTCGAGCCGCCGTCTCCGTCGATGGTGCAGGTCAGCGAGCCGCCGGTGGTGTTGCGCAGCACCAGCAGCTGCTTCTTGCCGGCGTCGATGGTGATGGTGTCGTCCGCCGATAGCGTGCTGACGAGCGAAGTGAAAGATCCCTTCTGGGTGGCGTCGATTGCGGTGATGGCTGCCATGGTGGTGTGTCCTCAGGTGGGGTGTTGGGCAGATCAGGCCGGCGTGAAGGTCACGGCGCCATTGCTGGACGACGACAGGCTCCACGTCGCGGCGTCCGCATAGGCGCGCTCGTCGCTCCACTCGGTAACGATGAACGGGCCGACGTAGGTGCCATCCGGGCCGGTCATGCGGAACCAGACCTTCGGCTGGTTGTCCGTCGCCGAGCCGGGGTTGATGACGTGCGCCTTCAGCGTCTGCTGGTTGTGCACCGCATCGGTGTACGAGACGCCGTCGCCGGAGAACTCGACGGCCTTGAACGTGACCAGGCTCGTCTTCGTGAAGGCCGGGGAGTCGTCCGCGGTGGTGTCGACCTGGTCCCAGCTGGTCTTCATCGACTTCTGGCGCATCATCCCGAGGAACGAGAACGACAGCGAGCCGACGGAGGCGTCTTCCTTGGCGATCGCGAATTCCAGCGAGACATCGCGTCCGACGAATGCAGTCATGGGGTAGCCCCTTTCAGTTGGTGATTGCCGAGATGGCGAACTCGCACGACGGTCGGCCGTCGTCGGTTGTGGAGAAGACCGGCTCGGCCGGCTGCATGAGAACGATGGATCCGCTGCTGGCGCGCATCGCCTCGATCAGCGTGTCGCTGGCGCCCCCGACGGCGGATGCGTCGTCGTTGAGAGCGCCGATGAGCGTCAGCGTGAACAGAGGTTCGCGCACCAGCGCCGCAGGCAGGCCGCCGACGGACCGCAGCACCGCGTACCGATCTGTCTTGGTGCCATCGGTCCACCGACCGAACTGGACGCGCCAGGCGGGCAGCAGCGGCGCGATGAACGCGCGCACGGCATCGGCCGCGGCGGTGCTCATACCTTGATCGCTCCCTTGAGCACGGCGCGGATCTGCGGCTCGGCGCGCTCGAAGCCCTTCTTCAAGAATTCTTTCTCGGCGCTCGGCCGGCGGAAGTTCTGCGGGTTGCTCGGGTCGTGCACGGGCAGCGCGTAGTCGGCGGTGTAGCCGACCGTGCCGACCACTCCGGACCCGCTTGCACGCACGTCGCGGAACTGAGAGTTCAGCAGCGTTCCGGTGGCGATCGGCGTGAGGACGCTCGCCTCGGACGCGCCGAGGATCAGCGCCTGCGTCATGCCGCGCGCGGCACGGCGCTGCACGCGGTCCGTGAACTGCGGCAGGTTGTTGACGATGCGCGCGCCGGCCATTGTTCGCCTCAGGTCGCCACGCGGTAATCGTCCGCGAGCTTGTCGAAGGTGTCGGCGTAGCGGGTGACCGCGCGGACCTCGAAGGCCCCCGCCGCGATCGGGCTGACGACAGCGGAGACCCCAATCAGCACCATGTCGCCCTGCTTGATCGTCGACCGCTCGGTGTGCAGGATCTGCCGGGTCGTGAACTCGACGCCGCGGTCGTCGGTCATGCGCACCGACTCCGCGCTGTAGTCGCAGGAGAACGCCACGGGCGCGCCGAACGATTGCACGCCGGTCCAGTCGTCACGGCCGAGCAGAGGCCAGTGGGTGGCCTTGCTCGTGTAGCTCCAGGATGCCGATGCGCTCATGCAAAGGCATGCTAGGGAGGCTCGGTCAGCGGTCCTTGACCTTCAGCCAGAGCGTGCGATCGTCCTTGGTGACGGTGTCGGAACCGATCAGACGCAGCGTGAATGGGTACTTCTTGCCCGCCGTGTACGTCGGCGTCGCGACCAGTTTCATGCGGACGCCGATCGTCCCGGAGGCGTAGCTGCCGGCGTCAGCGCACTCGAGCGGAGCAGCGGTGATGACCTGGTGCGATCCGTAGGACGTGCCGAGGTCGGTGAGCCAATCAGCGACCCCGATGGGGATGATGACGTTCGCGTCCGGATCCCATGGCGTCCATGGCTTGCTCGGATCGTCCAAGTTCCACGCCGCTCCGGTCGTCATCAATGCTCCCTGCCAATCTCAGATGGTGATGCCTGCCGTGATGCTAGGGATGTCGTACCTGAGAGAACTCGCCGGGACGTCGTAGCGGTAGAAAGCCGAGAGCTCGGCCGCTTGGACTTGGAGGTTACCGGCCACTGTGGTCTGCCCGCCGGCCGCGCCGGTGAGCAGCACCTGCTCCGCAAACGCCGCGCCGGCCGATGCCTGGTTCTGCGCCTGGCCGCCCAGCAGCACCGTGAGCACCAGGCCGCCGCCGGCGGCGGCGATCGCCTGCGCCTGGGCGTTGAGCGGCACCGTGATGAACAGCGTGCCGCTCGCGCCGGCAGCAGCGGCCGCGGCGCCGCCGAGGTTAACCGCGGTGTTGAAGGTGCCCGTCGCCGTCGCGCTGGCCAGCGCTGCGCCCTGCAGTGCGATGCTCAACGCCAGCTGGCCGGTCGCGCCTGCCACCGCCACCGCCGCGCCCTGCAGGCCGCTGCTCGAGGACAGCGCGCCCGTCGCGCTGCTCACCGCGGCCGCGCTGGCGGCGAGCGGCACGCCGTGCGCCATCTGCGCTGTGGCCGAGGCCTGGCCCAGCGAGGCGCCGACCAGGCTGACGCCCAGCGAGAGCCCCGCGCTCACCGCTGCGTTGGCCGTTGCGCTGCCGGCAAGGTTCTTGAGCACCTGCAGCGCCGCGGCCACGCTCGCCTGCACCGCGGCATTGCCGGCCAGGTCGACGGGGCCGATGTTGACGGTCGCGTTCGCGGTGCCCTGATCGACGCCGTCGACGAAGAGCCGGAAGACGAAGCCGTAGCCGCCGTTCGGCGCGCCCGTCAGCGTGAAGCTCGAGTCCTCGAACGCGGTGAAGATGCCCGTCGACGGCGGCGTGACGATCAGGCCGCGCACTTCCTTGCTCGCGTCCGCGGGCAGCGAGAGGCTCGGGTAGACGTAGCCGGGCCCCTGGTCGCCGGTCGACGGCACGGCGGAGCCGAGCACGCCCAGGCCGCGGTGGCCGCAGACGACGGCGCCGCTGATCAGGCTCGAGCTGTCGACCCGGATGCTCATGCCGCCGCCAGCTTGTCCATGCCCTCGGCGCCCGAGGCGAGCACGATGACGACGCGGTAGGTCGTGCCGCCGTTGAGCAGCGCGTCGTTGATCGCCATCACGCCGGTGCCGTTGGTGGTCTGCCCGGTCTTGGTCACCACCAGAACGCCGGCCAGCGTGTAGACGTGCACCGTGGCACCGGCCTCGCTGGCAAGCACGGTGCCGGTGTTGTTCTTGAGCGGCGGCGTGGTGATCGTCGCGCCGCCCTGCAGCTGCCCGGTGGCGCTGACCTGGCCCTGCGCGCTGCCCGCAAGCGTGTCGGTCTTCGACAGGTTGGCCGTCGCGTCCGCAGCGGCCGCGGCGGCACTGCCGAGCGGCTTGCCGACAGCCGCGGCCGCGCTCGCGGCGGCCTGGGCGGCAGCGTCACCGGCCAGGTCCTGCGTCGTGCTGCCGCCGCCCACCTTGCGCAGGCCGATGAGGAACATCGCACGCCCCGCGGTGGCGCCGGTGTGCGTAGTGGTGCCGGTCACCGTGGTCGAGCCGCCGCTCGGCTTGTCGGCCCAGCCGACGCCGACGTTGCGAATGCCGTCGCGTTGGTCCGCCCCGGTCGACCAGCTGAGTGCGCCGGTGTCGCTGAAGGTGTGCACCGCGTCGACGCTCGGCGCCACGTCGGAGCCCAGCACTGCGACTATCCGGTGCGCGGAGCCAGCGCCGAGGTTGATCGCCAGGCTGATCGTGCTCGGCGACGCGGCCGCCGTGTTGTCGTTGGCTGCGGCAGGCGGCAGCCATTTCACGTTCGCGCCATTGGCGTGGGTGGCCGCGGTCGTGCCGCGCGCGCCTCGGGTGATGGTCCACGTGCCGGTGCCCTGGCCCGCGGTGACCGTGATGATCTCGGTGTCGATCAGTACGTCGTAGTTGCCCGCGCTCGGGAACTGCGAAGCGCTCGCGACCGTCATCGATGTCGCACCGGTGGTCGCGATCGCCGCGGTGAGCGTGGTCAGCGGGAACGGCGTGGAGTCGATGTTGTCCAGCGCCGCGGCACCGTTGAGCGACACCGTGCTGGTGGTAACGCCGATCGAGGTTTCGCCGCCTGCGAATGGCGTGTCCTTGACCCAGACAGCCAGGCTCTGCTCCGGGGCACTCGTCACCTGCCACAGGCCGATCTGCGTCCAGCCTGTGCCGGGGCCCACGCCGCTGGTGATGGTCGAGTCCGTGACGGCCCAGCAGATGCCGTATTGCCCCGCGCTCGGCGGATTGGCCGACGTGTCGATCGTGCTGCCGGACGTGTTTGGCGCGTAGAACTTGTCGGCCATTCAGTTCACCTGCAGCGTGAAGGGGCCGGACTTGTAGCTGCCGGTTGCGCGGAAGGCGCCGATGCGCTGCGTGCCGATCACGAGCTGGTCGAGCAGCACGTAGGACACGGTGCACAGCCCCATCGACTCACCTCCCGCGTGCACGTTGAGCCAGAACGTGCGGACGTGCAGGTTGTCATGGGTGGCGACCCTGAAGACCATGTTCGTCTTCTCGTACTTCATCGGCGCGGCGATGTCGGTGCCGTCCGCGCCGACCGGGAAGACCCAGGCGCGCGCGACGCCGTTCGCCTGGCCCACCGTGTTCATCTTGAGGTAGAGCTCGACGCGATGGCGGACGCCGTTCTCGACCCCGGCAGAGCCCTTGCCGCAGCTCGTGCCCTCCGTCCCGGTGCTGCCGTGGTTGTCGGCCGATGCAGAGCAAGAGCTGGCCGAGCCGTGGAGGTCGGTCCCCCACCCCTGGTTGTCGAACGCACCGAAGTCCTGACTGTTCAGGCCGGTGCTGGGCGGCACGTACCAGTACCACCCGAGGCGCGTGACGCCCTGCGCGCAGATGTTGGCATCGCCGCTCCCCTTGCAGTTTCTGAACTTCAGCCGCGCAGACCAGCAATTGACGCCATCACTCGAGTCGCCACCGTTCCCGCACTGAAAACTCGGGTCCGCATCGGTACGCACGTCGGCGAACCCCGGGAACTTCCCGCCGTTGTCGACTTCGGTGTTGCCGGAGACGCACAGCCGCGGATCGAACGTCGGGCCGAGCGTCAGGTAGTAGCGGCCATAGATCTCGTCCGGCGCTGCGCCGACGTTCGCGAGCGGCCAGTGGATCTTGATGGCGCCGCTCTGGTAGGCGGCCATCGTCACCTTGAGGCACGCGCCGCTGATACACCAGGCATCGTTCACGACAGTGGCGTTGGAAACGTCGCCCGCAACGGCTGCGACAGGGCTGGTCTTCGTGCCGTCGCCCTTCCATCCGAGCTGCCACCACTTCGTGTCCGGCTCCGGCAGTGACCACTGCTCGCACTTGAGGATGTCGGTGCGGCCCACCAGCGTGGCCTCGCCGGCGCATTCGGCAGGCTCGGCCATCGCAGCGAACGATGCCAGCGTGAGTGAACTGAACGCGAAGAGCCGCCTCATACCGGCGTCTCCTGCAGGTAGAGGTTGGTCAGCGTCTGCGCGACCGAGGACGAGAGGATGCTGCCGCTGATCGTCACGGTGCCGGGCGTGCCGGGCGGAAGGGACAGCAGCGTCGTCGAGGCGTTGTAGTTCTCGCAGTACGGCGCCACGTCGATCGACCCACCCGCGGCCATCGTGATCACGGACGGCAGGATCGGTGCGCGCGTGGGTTTGAACAGGTAGGCGTTCGGCGCCGCTCCGTTGCCTCGCCCCTGCACGATCAGCACCACGCCGTGGCGCTTGATCGAGATGACGAAGCCGACCGTGGCGCCGGCCGGGCGATTGAGCGGAATCTGTCCGTTGCTCGGCGTGATCGGCCGCCAGAGTCGCGTCGACGGATTGAAGGTCTGGATCTCGTTGTTCCGCGGGTTGATCACGAAGTGGCGCTGCGTCGAGCGCTCGGCACAGCTCAGGTTGCCGTTGCTGCCCGCACAGGCCACGTCCAGCGGGGCAGTGAACGGCCCCGCGAACGACCCCGCTTGATTGAGCAACCAGTAGCGCGTCGATGCCGACGTGCCGTCGGCCAGGAAGAGTTCCTGCGTCGCCTCCAGGTAGGCCGCCGCCGTGTGGTATGGCCCGGCCACGCCGGGATTGCCCAGCCCTGCCCACGACCCCGTGCCGGCGCTGTTGCTCCAGAAGCGCACGCCGGCCGCGTCGGTCAGAGAGATCAAGCCGTTGCGCGCCATGTCCCAGGCGAGGGCGTTGGTCTCCTCGTTCGACAATGCCGAGTCGGTGGCGATCTGCGCGAAGGTCGAGGCGCCGCTCAGGCGCCGCCAGTACTGGCTCGTGCTCTTCTGGTAGATGTACTGATGGCCCGTCGTCGGGTTGGCTGCCGAGCTGGCCCAGCCGTGCGGATCGGTGCCGCCGAATGGCAGCGAGCCGACGGACCACGAGTTGGCTACCTCGTCGTAGTCGATGATGCTGGCGACGCCTGGATGCGCGCCGAGGTAGGCCGACAAGCGCAGCGCCGGCTCGTCGTCCATGCCGTGATTGGCGAAGTCCAGGACGCTCGAGCCGGAACCGTTGGGGCTGGCGATCAGCGCCCAGTTGAACCCGCCCATGCCGGTGAGTTCGACCCAGCGGCCAGGCAGCAGCGCCGCGGCCTGCGTGGCGAGGTAGGTACCCGCGCCCGAGGTCGTCAGTGCCGCCGTGGCCGCCGCGACGGCCTGCGCCGCGGCCGACAGCGGCACGCTGTGCGCGATGCCGCCCGAGACGAGCATGGCCCCGGTCGCCGCGGCGGCCATCGCCTTGGCGATCGCCAGCGCGGCACCTGCACTTGCCTGTGCTGCTGCAGAGGCGCCGAACACCGAGCGCCCGCCCGCGATCGGCCCTGCTGTGGCCCGCGTGTAGTGAACGTTGGTCGGCGTGGCCATCGGTCCGGTCCGTGGGTCAGGGCGATCCGCACGCCGCTGGTGCTGCGTGCGTTCGCATCACGATTGGGAGCGTCAGGCGCCCGGCGGCTGGGCCAGCTTCTGGTCGATCGCCTGCTCGAGCTCGTCGCGCGCGGCATCGTCGGCGCCGCGCAGCACGTCGGCAATGCTGATCTCCTGGGCGCCGGAGGCCTCGGCGTCCTTCACGGCCTGCGTCAGCGCAACGGCCACGGTTCGGGCAAGGTCGAGTTTCACGGCAGGGCCTCCAGGGTGTTGCGCAGGTTCTTCACGCGATCGACGGCGATGAGCAACATCACGTTGTTCACCGCCGCGCCGTTGCACGACGCGTCGAGCGCCGCGCGCGCTTCGTCCGCTGCGGCCTGCACGCGCTTGGCCTGGTCGGCCGTGTAGGCGCCCGTGGCCAGCTTCTTCAGCGCCGCGCGGCGCGCGTTGATGGTCTGCGTGTAGCCGGCCGCGGTGGCGGCCTCGCAGGGGTTGGTGGCGAGCGTGGCCGTGGCCACCGGCGCGATGGACTGCGCCGCGCCGGCCAGGCTCACCGGCATCGTCTGGCACGCCTGCAGCAGCGCGAGCAGCGCGAGCAGCGGCAGCAGCACCAGGGTCGACAGGATCTTGCGCATGGTGTGGCCTCGCGCTCAGTTGTCGATCTGGAAGGTGATCGAGCCGATCGGGAACGACACGGTGTCGCCCGAGTTGATCGTCTTCGAGGTCGTCAGCGACGAGCGGAACAGCAGCGTGCCGCCCGAGCTGGCGCTCATGCCGCAGAACTCCACCACCGTGCCCCATCCGGCGCTGGGCGTGGCGAAGTTCACCGCGATGTTGTTGGAGGTGGTGCCGCCGGTGCCCGAGCTGGCCGCCGTGCTGCCCGCGCT
>OFQX01000169.1_pt1 | contig 20657 bp, 32 predicted proteins | sample 1542951 | NCBI WGS metagenome assembly OFQX01 (sample SAMN07774215, study PRJEB24372) | wastewater metagenome | isolation source: WWTP Novara (Effluent) | place: Italy: Novara | collected 2015-12
GTAATGCTGAACAGGCTAAAGATTTTCTCCTGGCCGGGCTTGAACAAAATACTTTTACTGAAGTGGTAATCACGATCACAACTGCCGCGCTGCTTATCCTCTGCCTGGCAGTTTTTAACGACGTGGATCTTGCCGTAGTCGGTGCCCTCGCGCAGGTGGGCTTTAATGAACTCCTCAATCAGCTTGCGCTGCTCAGACTGAGTAGCCAGGGCGTCGCGCAGCTGCGCAGTCGTTACCGTGCCGACGATCGACATGGCTGAGTCGCGCCTGACGCGCTTGGCCTTTGCCGGTTTATCAGGAGCCGGGGCGTCCTCTTTTATGATCAATGCTTTTTCATCAACTGCCGGGGTGGTTTCCACCACCTCAGCATCCTGTGCTTTTGGTTTTTTGGTTGTGCTCTTAACCATGCTAGCCGCCTTTCTTAAGATAACTGCTTCATTATATTATAAGAGCGACTGTTAAGCAAGAGTTTTGTTTGTCCCCAGCCCCTGTATTACTACAATAATAATTTATATAAATAGTAGTTGTAGTAGGTGCTGTGGATAGTGTGGAAAAGTCAATCTTAAGAGTCGCACTTTGTTAGGCCACCCCAATCGCTAGCATTTGGCTGCAGCTGCTGTCAACGCGTGGAAAACTATGTGAACAACCAGTGCACAAAAAGTACCCAACTGTGGATGAAAATAATTTGCCCACTGCTAATGCACAACTTATGTACACGATATCCACAGCTAGGCTACTGGCTCGGGCGGCTCAACCTGGACGAGCTCAAGCGGGAACCTGATCACCCGGGCGGGCTGCTCGAGTTCCTGGTTAAACATAAAGCCATCGCCACGCTCCCGGGCAGCCTCCAGGATGCGCAGCCACCGATCGCGCCGGGCGGCAGCCATGTCGATAACATTGGACTCCACAATTAGCCCCTCAGCCTCGTTTTTTCGGGTCTGTGGCGCGTTTGAGCGCTAAGTCGCCTAACTATACGTTTTTTATGCTTCGGCCGTTCCTGGGGGCTTTCCTGGCCTACCACGATGCGCTTCGGCTTCACTACTCGATCCAGGTCCCGGTTGCCGCAGAACTCACAGGCGTGCGAACCACTCGGCTGTAGCCCGCAATACTGGCATGACCGGCAGAACCGGCAGATAGCTCGCTGCTCCTGCATGCCACGATTACAGAACCGGCAGATACTGGCCATAGCAACCTTGGCCTGGTGCTTCATGATTTTGAGCTTATGCTCGCGGGGGTGTTTCGGATCCAGGGCGTCACGGCGGCGCTGCTGGTTACGCTTACCGGCTGGCCGGAGCGCTACCGTATTTCGGTCGTCGTATAAAGGCAGTCCACTTTGCATATCTCAATTGTACCAACAGCCAAAGTAGAACGCAGCGAATCCGGCAGTTTAATCAGGACGTGGGTTTGATCGCCAACCTCATAGTCGGCGCTCCACAAGGCCGTGAAGCCGACGTCGTCGGTTTTTAATAGGCTGGTGAGATCTAGGAGCACATCCACCCGGCGATTGCCGTCAGCGGCCAAGTTGAGCTCAATTTTGCGCAACCGGCTGGGCTCATCGTTTATGAACAGCGGGCGCTCGTTGGCAATGGCAATATACTCGATGACCCGGTCGGCGCTAGCCACACCGGCATCAAACTGCATGCGCAAGTGAAAAAATATAGATTCAATCGACAGACAGTTCTGCGGCGGGACCGGGTACAGGTAGACTTTATCGGTGCAAAAGGTCGTGTCGGCAATGGCCGACGTGCGCAGCGTGTAGCGGTAAAACTGGCTCTTAGTGCTCTGGCTCATTGCTTGGAATCCTTGTCGTGTTTAACCAATGTGATCGGTGCGCTGCTGTCGTTGATAACCGTTAAAATGGCAGCTGCAGAAAACCCGCTCTCGTTCATCATAGTGGCATCGCCCCACCAAACATACACGTACACGATATTCTCCCAGGCGGCATCGGTAGGCTGCGGGCATTTATCTGCCGGGAACTCAATCTCATAGGGCAGGGCGCCTGACAGCTCCACACCGGCCTTTGCCGTGGTTTCCGGATCCGCGGCACTATCGGCCGACAAGCCCATCCAGAACGTGTGCTCGGCGCCATAGCTGTGGCTGCAGAGCCCATCGCTCCCGGCGTCCTGGAAAATGCGGAACCCAAAGAATTCGTTATTGTTCAGAATAATTTTGCGGTTATAGGTGATGTAGCGCGGCACGCGAATCGGAATGATGATGTGGGTCGCGCCCAATGGATCTGGGCAGCCACCGCCACCACCGCCACCACAGTAGCGTAGGATCCGGAGTGTATCCGTGCTGTCGGTATTTGGCCGACCCTTGAAGTTTTGTGGACCGGCGCTCATGTTCCAAACCCCATCTGTGCCGTGCACTGCAGCTTAAATTTATCTACCGAGTAGCCGTTTGAGCTGTCCGGTTTATCGATAAAGGTAATAATCAGATTGAATGCATCAGGCAAAAACGTGGCATCGCCGCGGTGATCAAGCGCCCGGGTTAAATCAGCATCAACAAACAGCGTGCCATTGGCGGCCACTGATAGCGGATCCTCGGACCCGGTGATGTTTTTGTGCTGTTCCTTTATGAAGCCATCGGTGTAACCAGTCTCGGGAATTATCGACAAATCACCGTCGACTGTTGTAAATGTGCCGATACCCAAATAAATCTCAAGCGACTGGTCGCTGGGTGCCTGGAGCTCCATAAACAAATACGCCTCCACCAGGTCGCCCTTTTCTGGCCGGGTCATTGGAATAGCCACTGTAAAATTATTGGCCGTCATAAACTCCGGTGTCGTAAAACGATAAAAGCCGTAGTCATCGCCGGTTATTTCAACTGCATTAGAAACAAAAGGGATTGCGTGGTCTCGGAGTGCCTTATTGCCAGTGCTCATGCCCTAATTATAGGCTATGAGCTCGAAGTGTATTCCATGATAATCGCGGCACAGTAGACGGTGCCAGATAGAGCCGTGCGGACGCCCCAGGCGCAAGCAATATAATCACCTGCGGCAATACTTGCCGCAGCGATTGTTGAGCTCAGGGTCAAAAGTCCCCAGGTAGTTGAAAAAGTTACGCCATTTTGAGCTACACTCGAAGCAATGTTCCAGCTCGAATGGACATCACCAACCGATCGACAAGTAATAAAGTGCTGGGTGTCTTCGGAACTGTTTGTGGTGGATGAACGGTGCAAGATCTTGATCGTGATATCAGTCCCGGCCACATAGTCCTGCGGTACTAGGCAGTAGCCGCGAGCATAGCCTGTCGGAGTACCAGAAAATGCCACAGCCGGTGCCTCGTTCTGGTCAGTGACTGCTCCACCGGCATTGTCGGCCTGAAGCTGCATAAATACCCGCCGGGTGCGGTTTGCGTGGTGCTCAGGATCGAGCGAGCCGTCGACATAGTGCCGGGAATCAATAATGCTGTCCTCGAGCCCGGTGCCGTCAGCTAGCGCGTAGTCGTTCTCCCACAGATAATTCCACTTGGTTGCGGATGGGGTCTCGCCGAACGTAAATGATTGGCCAGTGTGAAAACTCATGATTTAGCCTCCTCTAGTGCAAAGCCATCGTACTCGGCGCGGCCGTTAATAAACTGCAGCGGACCCTTGCCGGATTTCTGCAGGTTTTCGTGGATCTTAAATAGATCGTCCTGAGTAGGCGGGGTAGGAAAACGTGACTGCTTGAGCACGCCCTTTTCTTCGTCCGCCTGGATGGACCAGTTGCCGCAGTAACATCGGAACCCCTTGCGACCGTCAAAACGATCACGAGATGTCTCAATGCCAGATACCGGCAGCCCGGCTTTATTTTGCGTTGGGTTATCAATGCACTTGTTTGATTTTGTAACGTAACCGATGAGCACGCCAGGCTTGTGGAATGGCTTGCCGGTTTCGGGGTTGGTGCCAGGATTCAAACAGTAAACCAAAAAGCGGTATTTGCCGCTCAAGATGTTGCCGTAGGTCTCGCGCAAAGCCGGATCACTGATGTTCCGGAGCATTCCCTGTGCGACTGATTGGTTTACCTGCATGCGTTCCCCTTTATGGTGCTAATTCGTCCGAGCCGCCGAGTGAGCTGATGGCGATCGCAAAGTATTCGTGAATCGTCCTCTTTGTGACCCGCAGGAGCTGTCGGTACCCGCTTGAGTTAATAATATCATTAATGCGCGTGACAAAATATGTTTCGCCCGCCACGTTCTCGTCGGAATAAGTTATCACATCGCCGATCTGCAGCTGCGGCACGCCTTTGACAATGAGCTCCTGTTGGTCGTCGTCCTCGGCCCGATCGGCAATGACCATTTTTGCCAGTGAAGTAGCTGCAACCTCGTCCTGGATCAGATCGTTCGTAACCGGCGGGCTCAATGGCCGCTCTTCGTAAGCATCCTTTGTGCCAATGCTCGCGGCGTCGGTTTCGCGGACGTAGATATCGTTGGCCACCTTTGCCGGGGTTCCCCAAATCTCCAAGCGCGTCAGATAAACATCGACTGCCGCAGCGTTTGTAAATACCAGCTTCATGCCGGTAGAAAATAGGCTAGTGCTACTGAGCGAGATGCTTGCCTGGTAGGTATTGCCCGTGCCGTCGCGTGTTTCGTTGGTAGCATAAAGCGACGTGGTGGCACTGCTAACGTAATCAGGGTCGTCGGCAGTCGTAACCGGCAAATCGCCGTACTCGTCCTTAAAATCAATAAATACCTCAGTGTTGCCACTTTTTGCCAAAACAATCTCAGTGCTCGATTCCCACAGCTTCTGTTTAGCCTGGACCTCCCGGGCTTTGCTGAATACCTCCACAACGTTAATGACCGTACTGGTGCCCAGGGCTTTCTTTTCGATCACATTGTCCTTGTCGAAGTTCCAAACGCTAACGTTGTTGGCATAGCTGGCACGGTTTAAGAATCGTGAGGTGCCATCCTCCAGCATGCTCAGGTTGCCAAGCTCGGCCTCCACCACGTCGTGTAGACCATCGCCAATTTTAGAGCCCTTTTTGAAATAGGCGAACGGAATAATAACCCCACCATAGTCTAGGTCGAACTGGCTGATGCTCAGGCCTCCGGTCTGCAGCAGGGCGCTGACAATTTCGTCGGTACGGTAATCCACGTACATGAGCTCCTCGTCCAGCGGGATGTTCATGATGGCATTTAAAAAGTCGATGCACTGCAGCGTGACGGTTTTTGCCTTTTCGTCCACCACTGGCTTGCCTGTTGTAATACCCACAAACTTCGGAATGGTTTCCACCCCGAAGCCCAGGTTAATGCGGATCGGGCGCCGGGATAGCAAATAACCGGCGAGCGGGCTGGATGCATTGCCGGGCGTAAAAATGTCGTCGTGGTTGTCTAGGACCACCGTGGCCGTGGCCAGCGTAATCGGGCTGACAGGTGGATCCCCCTCGCGGTTTACCTCAACCGACAGCACCCGATCGGAATAATCATTAAAAGCATATTTGTCCCACTCCTGGACCACAGAGCCGTCGCCTTTAATGATATCGGTGCCGCCAATGCCGGAGCTCCCAATTGTGAAAAAATCAACAGCGGCGTCGTAGGCTTTATCCCAACTAATGAGTACCTTCCAACTGATCGGCCGGACGGCTTTGCTTGTGCGGGCGGTAAACTGCGAACTAACTGATTGCATCTTCGGGCTCCAGTGTGATCACCAGCCCAAGTACCGCTTGCTGATCCCAAACGATATTGCTCTCGGGCGGTAGGTTTAAAAAGACCTGCTCATAATCCCCGGACAAGCCGGTCGGATCAAACGTCAAAAACTCCTCGTTAGTAAACTGGTCCTGCCAAATGGCCCGCAGATCCGCGTATTGAGCGGCAGTGATAGCGTCGAACGTAAATTTGTGTCCGGCCCGGTTATTGAAAAAGTCGACATAGAGCTTGCCGGACAGCGTGATGTTTTTTGCCGTGTTAGGAGTGAGCAGCTTCTGGTAGCCATCCCGGGCGTAATTAGGCAGCGTGATTGTGCGCGACGTACTGATTAACCTCATGTAGTGCCTCCCAATAATTGCGGTTTACCGGCCCCAGCCCGGCGGCGATCAAGGGCCTGAATACCGCCCTCGATAAGATCCGCGAGCTCTGACTCGGACCGGGCAAATGCACCATTGAGGTGGATGTGGTAAATGTCGCCTCCCCCGCCCTGCTCCGACCTGCGAGTTTGATCGGCTGTAATAACTCGGGTGCCTTTAGGCAGCACCGCAGTCTCCGGACCGAACTCGTTCATAGTAGCCATGCCGCCGCGCCAGTTGGGCGTACCAACAGCCAGGTGCGGCATCTTCGGAATGCTCCAGCCTTTACCACCAATGCCCGGAACCCAATCGGGAGCCTTAAAGCTGACCGAGCCGACAGTGCTGTTCCAAAAGTCAGCAATGGCGTTGAACGCGGCCTTAAACGGTCCAGTGATAGTGCCGACGATGCCACCAATTACGCCGCCAATGCGGCCAGGCAGGTCGCCGAACCACTTCACTACAGAATTGACAATGTCGCCAATGGCGCCGGGGATTTTACCGAACCAGTTCAGGATGCCTTTAACGGCGTTAATGCCAGCGGCGTACATGTTGCCGTACCACTGAATGAGATTGGCGATCCAATTAATCAGGTTGGCAATGCCGGACGCAATCCAGCTGATAACCTGCACGATGATGTTCATGACATTAATGGCAAGCCACATCTGCGCAATCCAGATCGCGCCAATAATTGCGCCGAGGATTTTTAGAGCCTCAGTGAAGCCAGGGTTTATAGCATCCCACAGTCGCTTGACCGCATCCCAAATTTGCATCAGTGCGGGCAGCAACTGCGTCGTGAATGTGTTCCATAGTGCCATCAGGCTCGGCAGTAGGTATTTATTGAAAATGTCCACCAGGCCCTGCCACAGCGGCGTCAAAAACTGAATAGTTTTGCCGATCCAATCAAACTTTTGTTGTAGATATGTAAGACCTACAATCACAGCACCGATAGCGAGGGCAATTAGCGTAATTGGGCTAGTAAGGAATCCAATTGCGGCCACTGCCATGCTTATACCAACGAATGCTGCTGCAGCAATCCCCAGAGCTGCAGCAAATGGTTTGATCTTATCACCATTCTCCTTAAAGAATTTGGCTACAACTTTTGTGCCTTTCTCGAATTTCTGTCCGACATCAGTTATAAAATCACTGATTTTCTTTTGTCCGGCTTCAAGTGAACCGCCACCAATGGTGGTAACAATTGCCTGCCAAGATCGATCAATAGCATTTTTCAAATTATCGAAAGCGGTTCCAATACCACCAGTTGCATCCCGGGCTTGTTTTTCAAGTGATGCGATAGAGCCAGTGCCATCTTTGTTTAAGCGGATAAGATCGTCAATGAATTTCTGCGGATCAGTCGAGTAAAGATTAAATAGTTCTGATGCACTTTTGCCAGTTTCTTTCGATAGCGCCTGCAGCACAGTTGGCATTCGGCTTAGAGCTGCTTGCATTGTAGAAACATCGACACTGCCAGCTGATATTGCCCTCGTGAGGCTGTCCATAACGATCTGTGTGTCTTGGGCGTTTGAGCCACCAGCAATCATTGCATTATTCATTGCCAAGAATGCATCTGTAGCCTTTGGAACACTCAAGCCTGCTGCGACTAGCGATTGCACACCTTTTGCCCCGTCCTGTAATGGCGTAGGTAGTCCCTGCAGGGATTTTGCTAATTTATCGGTGGATGCTTTTGCCTCTTCTGCCGTGGACCCCATTGCCTGGAGCACCTTCGGGAAATTCACCAGTGTGTCAATACGATTAATCGCACTGCCGATTCTGCTGCTAATAAATGCGAGCGCTGCTCCAGCAGCAATACCAAGTGCCTGCCAACCACGCACTCCGACATCCTGCAAAACACCTATGGTGCGCCTGCCGAAATCCTTTATACGAGTACCTATCGAATCAACCGGCTCTTTAACACCATCTATTGTTTGTTTTGCCTTTTGGACACCGCGCTCTAAATCTTCGGTCTTAGCCTTGAACGTTACAAAAATGTCACCGAGATTGAATCCTGCCATAAGCTAATAATATCACTCTACGCGCTGCGGAGCCTTGCCTTTTCGTTTGCCCATAACCTTGCGCAGCTGTTCGAGCTTTGTGCGGTCCAGCTGGCGCTCTGGCGGTTTATCCCCGGACCCGGCGCGCATGCCGTCCACGGCAGTGAGCCACTTCTGACGGTCCTTACCCTCAATGTTTGAGTCGGTTAAAATTTGGATCTCGAGTTGATCGACGAACGCATTCAGCTGGCGGCTGGCAATGTGCGGGAATAACGAAAATGCCTCAAGCGGGTACACCTCATACAAGATGTAGTCCTTTGTCCAGCCGTACTCTGATGCGAGCGTGTCGACCACGTTCCAGAGCCAATCATCAACGTCTAGTTCTGCGGTGTTTCCGGCGCTGCTGGCTCTTCCGCTGCCGTCTGACTGGTCGGTACTTGCGTTGGAGCCATAATTTTTTTTATAGCGGCCGCGATCCTCTTGTAGTCGTTAAGCTCGAGCGCTGCGGCCAAACAATCGATGTTGTCGGCCAGGTCCAGCTGCGTTAAATGAAAATCGGCATCCTTGTCGGATGCTACTGCCAATACTGCACAAAACTCCGGAAGTGCGTCTGCCACAATGGTCGGGAGCATCGAGAACAGCGTCTCGTTATTCTGCAGATCCTCTTTGCTGGTGCCCTCAATGAATTTGCCAAGCTTACTCGGCAGTTTTTTGAGCGCGCGCAGCAGCTCTGCGTAATCGGCCATTGCTAATTTTTTAATGATCACCGGACCAGCCGATGTTTGTACTTCGATAGTTTTATCCATTATTAACTCCTGGCGGGGCATATACATCCCTCGATGCCTTAATTTTCTAGAGAGAGTCACCGATCAGACCAAGCAAGTTGCCGTCTGCGCGGGATTCGTCGACCAAGCCGTGGAACTCAGCCTCAATGATTCGTTCGCCATCGTTTTTGTACGGTAGCGTGATCTCATTGGAAACGTGCGCCTTATAGATATAGGCGTCGTCGCTTAAGTCGTCCGCAGCGTTAGCGATCGGGTGCAAACGCACCAACTCAGCCGCAGGGCTGGATCGTTTACCGGCATTGGATCCGACCGAAACATAATCAGCGCCGGTGTTAGCGTGCGTGATTGCTTCTTTGATGTTGGTTAGCGTGCTCTCGGCCATTGGAACTTTTGCATAAAAGTCCTCACCGATAAGCCAGCGTTCCGCAACACCCGCGAATTTGTCCACTTTGGTCTCATGAAACTCAGGGCTGTAAACGAGCTCGACTCCACCAATGGTGTGTCCAACGTGGCGACCGCCAACGTACACGTCACAAACTCCGAGCGGAACATTGAGAATGTCACTCATGAGATGCCTCCTTTAAGTTAGTATTGCCAGGAGCGTCCGTCTTCCGCTTCGACCGCCGCGGCCGGAACTCCATAATCATTATTCTACCGCACCTAAAGCACTTAAAGCGAATGCGCCCCTCACGAATGAACTCATCGCATATAAAAGCCCGGCAATTACCACACCGGACCTCTCGGTAGATCCGGCCCTTTTCGTCGGTCTTGGGCAGCATGATGCCCTCCTGGTGGCTATGGGGCTGGGTCATAGTGATGGTACTCGGCAATAAAGTTGCAGCTGAACTCGGTGCGCCCTTTATCATCCCGGCCGAGCGGCCCACCGTCAGTCTCAATATGGCAGCGCATAACCCGGATGTACGGATCCGATGCGGTGTTGGCGCTTGCCGGTAGCGTGCGGCCAATCATGCCATGCAGCGCACTGCGGATAGCCTGGAACTTATCGGCGCCATCGTTGTAGTCGGTATTGCGCACAATCAGCTGGAACCGCGGGAACTGCAGCCCTGGCACGTCCCGCTGCTGTTGGACCGTGGTGCCAATCAGGCCAAAAATGGCCACGCAGTTGGCTGGATCGTCCGGGAGCTCATTAACAAAAACGTCGGTCCCCTCAGTGACCAGGTTTAACACATCCAGGTGGCGTGCTATTTCGTCGAGAAAATCAAGATTTGCCATTAGAATAACCTCGTTTGTACATTACGGCCGAACACCAAACCCAGGGTGTCGGCATTATCGCGGATCGGGTCCTCCAGGTATTTGCCCTTGCGGCCTTTCTGGAAGTGATACTCGGGGTGCTCGTGTAGCCGAGCGGCATACACGGTATGATAGCCCAGGACTACATCGCCATTGGGTAGCGGCTCCACTGCTCCGCTGTTCTGCAGCGTACCCTCATCGTGCGGCACTTGCTGCTGGCTGAGTCGCAAAACCTCGTAAGCGACCGCCTCGTTAGAATTGGCCGTTACTGTGGGTAATTTAGCCACCAGGCGATCCAGGGCGGCCATTGGGGCCTTAGCATTAACCTCAGCGGCAATCATGACTGGAACTCCCACTCCTGCAGCATAAGCTCGTAGTGATGGATCGAACCATTTTTGCCCGGAGCATCGTTGCGGACCATTACGCGGTACTTATCGGTCCCAAACGTTACCTGAGCGCCGATAGACACGCTTGCTGAAGCCGGGACCACTGCCTGGGCCTGAATAGGCACTTTGTCGCGCTCGGCCGTGGTAATGACCTTATAGACACGCTCAAACCGGCATTTGACTGTCGCGCTCGAGCCCAGGGTCTCTTTGCCGTGCAGGTCCTTTGCGCCGGTCGGGTTTTTAACTGTGATACTTTGACGTAGTAATGATAAAAAACTCATGGATGATCGACCGCCAAGCTGCCGGTCGAATTCTTAATCCCTCGTAGCAATGTGCGCGCTTTCGGGCTCACAAATTTAACTGCAGCGGACTGACCGGCATTGCCGCCGCGGGAATAGCTATAGTTCAGGATCCGCTCGCTGTCCATTTCGGAATCGTCGCCTGTGAAGTAGTCGTCGCCCTGCTCGATAATGAACTCGGTCTGCGCAATGGCGGCCTCTTTAACTGCCTGGGGAATGAACTTATAAAACACGCTGGTGCCTGGGGGGGTGCGGGAATCTTTGCGGCGAGGGAATTTGGCCAGCTGGTAAATACGGTAGACACTCGTGTCGTCAAGCGCCGGGCTGAATGGATCGCCCTCAAAGCTGACAGAACGGTCGTCGCGATCGGAACTGGTAATAACGCGGCTCTGGCCGACGCCGGACCCGCCAATGATTTCAATGACGCACATCGCATAAGTATTGTCGGTAACGTAAAGCGGAGTGTTAGTGTTGGTGTCCAGGATCTTGCCAGTTAGGGAACTGGACACGGTGCCGACAACTTCGCCCTCAAAAAAGCGGCACTGGTAGCCAACGTAGTCGTCGATCAGTGCCTCGGCCAAAGCGACCTGCGCTTCGGTGGCTCCACTGACGTCTGACGTTTCCATGTAGTTCCGGCGAATCATAAGCCAATTATAGCACCCAAAACAAAGCACCTGCCATTCCAGAATTAGCAGGTGCAATGCGCGTTGGTTACGGTCCGGCTCTGATGGGTTACTGTCCCGGACGCTGCGCCGCTCTGAGTGAGCCCGCTGCCTCAAACGGCAGTCTTATCCGGCGCGTTTGGCTTCGGCCAACTCGCTAAAAATATCAAGTCGTGAGTTGGGTTGCAAGTAACTAAGCTACAGACACCCGCTCACGCGTAAGGGTGCACTCCCCCACTCCCCCGGTGTTTCGCCAAGAAAAAATAGTTACAGGGGTTAATTGACTTTTGTAAAAATTTGTAGCGGGGCAGGGGAGCGAACAAATGTTCTATTTTACAGGGGTCATAACAATTTCGCTGATTTTGCAAGAAAATAGCCCGGGGAAGGGGTCGGGGAAGGGGTTTGTATAGTAAAAACCGCCCCAGGGGAGCGGTTTGCTAGTGTACAAATTATTGGTTCGGACTGGTGTATTCCGGCTTTTTAGCCGAACCGAGTAACCAGCCAAGCTGCGGGAATTTCTTCTCGAGCAAGCGGACCGCCAGGTAATACACGGCCGATAAGATACCCGTCAAGAATGACGCCAGGCCAGCGGCAGCAGCCGAGTCCAGGTTAATGCCCCGGGTGGCCAGCCAGGACACGACCGCGCCCACGGCGATCGGTACATAGGTGCGAATTAAGCTAGTGAGAAAATCGCTCATATTTCCCTCCTTATGGGATCCGGATGGTTTGACCCGGATAGATTTTATTAGCGTCTGGAATGCCATTATAGGCAGCCAGTGATTGATAGGTCGTGTTGAACTTGGCGGCAATAGCGCTGAGGGTATCGCCAGGCTTCACAACATAAGCCCGCACGGCCGGAGCTGGGGATGCGCCACCGCCCGGAATAGTCAGGCGCTGGCCAACATAGATCTTGTTCGGATCCGGGATGTTGTTTGCTTGGGCAATGGCCTGGTAGCTGACGCCATAGCGCGAACCAATGGCACTCAAGGTATCTCCAGATTTAACGATGTAGACCTGGCCGCCGGTAACTGGTGCCGGAGCCGGAGTGGCCGCACTGACGCGCAAAACCTGGCCGGGATAAATCTTATTAGGATCGGCAATGTTATTGATGCGGGCTAGTTCCTGGTAACTGGTGCCGTACCGGCTAGCAATAGCTGATAGTGTGTCGCCCGGCTTCACAGTATAGGTGCCGGACGCTGGCTGAACCGGAACTGGAGTCGGCTGCGGAGCAACGCCACCGGCCTGCCACTGACCATAGTTCTCCTGGCGAGCTTCGCAATAATCGACCGCGCCATTGAGGTCTTGGCCGTTTTTGTACTGGTAAAGATGAATGTCAGGATGCACGTTGCCGCCGGACCAGGCATAGGTTTGCCACAGCCACTTGGCCGTATTGTTTTCTTTGCAACGTTTAATGACCCAATACCCGGCATAAACGCCAACACGATCAGCGCCGATCACACTAGCACAGCCGCGCAGATAGTCGTCAATGACGCCCTGCTGCGATTCGGCAGCATCGAAATCAACCGCAAAATAGACTGGAGTATTGGCAGGGAAGCCAAGTGCCTTTAATTGGCGATCAGACTCGGCAGCATCGGCCGCACCGGCCCCAAAGCCCTCTTTTGGCCGTCCGACATAAGACTCGAACACCATAGCGATCGAAACGCCATTATTAAGCAGATCGTCGCGCTCGGCCGCACCAAGCCCCTTGCCGCCGTGGCCAGGGTAGGGAATATAGCGCACCGCAAAGTGCTTGCCAGCATCCTTTAATGTTTTGCCGCCGGGTCGTGCCCAGCTGTAATCAACGCCCTGTAGCGCCATAGCCGCCTCCTTTAGAGATTAATAATGTCATGGGCTTAGTATATCACTCACTGCCTAGCGCATACATTCGTGAACGGAACGCACACCGGAACGCCTAAAAAACGCACAGGCGGGCGCTCCTGGGCCCGCTGCTGACCTTGCGAGTTATTATCCGGCTTAGTAGACGTTTGATCGGATTCGGGCTGTGTAGCGGCCGAATTAGAGCTCGTTGGCGGTACGATCACACCCGGGATAACACTGCCGCCGTCCTCATAAATGCACTGGTCCAAATCGGTCAGGATCCGGTCCTGCCGGTCAGTGGTAGCAAAAAACTGCGCAATGCACTGGATGTAGCCGTTAGTCTGCTCGGTCAGGTGCTTATTGTCCTGGGCCAATTGTTTATTGTCCTGCTGCAGCTGCTTCAAGCCGTTGGCGCGCTCGGCCGACTGGTCCTGAAAACTGCGGATCACCATAAACTGCGCAGCAATTAAACCGACCAGGATAAACCCGATCAAAGACATAAAAATAGTTTGAGCCATCCGGAACCGGCGATCGTTCTTCTCAATTTTGTGCAGCAGATCATAGTGTGTCTGCTTTTGCTCGTCGCTCATGATTTCCGCTCCTTGCGCAAGAACTGCACCAGGCCCTTAATTTCATTGGTTAATTTTACCAGCTGCGGGGAACCCTGTGCTAGCCCTTTAAGTGTCTCGATCTGTTCCGCTTGACTATCGCATTTCGCACTGAGCGCCGCATTATCTTTTTCCAACCGGGCAATCGAGCCATCGCGCAGCTCAATCTCCCGGGCTTGGTAGGCAATAATCGAATCACCTTTTGCCTTTGCGAAGTATCCGACAGCACCACCAGCAATGCCGACGACCCCGAAAATCGAACCGGCGATTGTGAGTAAGTCCATTGGTTAGATGCCACCTTTCATTGCCTCCATAATACTAATTATGCTTCGGAGTCTCAATTTTTGCAGTCAGATTTAACACAAAAGTTTCGCCTGTCTGCATAGCTGCCCGCAAATTCGTGTATGGATCCACCGGCCTGTGGATTTCCTGGGTATAAAGCTGGGTAAGAAAATCGTCGACCGTTATAACTTGATCGGGGATAACAGAAAAAGCCTGGTGCCAGGGCCCAAGCTCTTTGTTGCCGTCGTCAAATTCAACCGAAATAAGCATGCGGCCGGGATGCAGAGCGTCCGGCGCGATGTCCTTGATCTTGCAGTTTAACTTTTTCGGCGTCGGCTTGGGACCAGCCATAACAGACCTCCAACTCCCAGCCAAAAGCAGCTGGTAGCAATAATTGTGATCCGCGCCCAATCACGGGTGGCGCTTAAGTTCCAAGCAAAAAACATAACCCAAAACCCCCAAGCGGCCATGACTATAAAACCGACAATAATTGCAACCGATATGATGAACATTAATGCTCTTACGATAGTGTAGTAAGCCATGCTTGAATCTCCTGAGCCTCCAGCTCATAGTTTACCACTTCGTCGAACCGCTGCGCAGCCCTCCGGCCCATTTGCTCCAGGGCGTCAGGATCGAACATAAGTCGAGTCAGTATGTTTTTAACCTCCGGCCGACCGTATCGGTCCAGATCAATAAACGTGCCCGGGACCAGCAGCTGCTCGGCAAGCTGACCGCGGTAGTGGCTCGAGCGGGTAATGACCGGCCGCCCGACAGCATAAGCGTTGTGAATAATGTGGCCAAAACCGTCGCCGCCGGGCTTAACGTGGAATATGAACGCTGCCTCGCGCATTTTGCTGGCCAGCTGCTCCGGACCAGTCATGTTGCCGTCGTCACACTGGCCGCCAAAGGACCGGAACTCCCAGCCCAGGCGCTCCATCATGCGCTTAAGCTCAGAGTAATCGCGCCAGGCTTGCGGGTAGTTTTTGATGACGTTAACAAACGAATAGACCTTGCGAGCAGCCGGAACCGGCGTGTCCTTAAAAATCGTGAGATCAAACTCCTGGTGGTAATACATCATGTTCGCCCGGCTCAAAAGCTGCGGAGCAGTGGACGCCAGGACGTTGTGGCTCTCGTCCAGGTCCAGGGCCCAATTATTGCCCATCTGCACAATGAGCTTGGCATTGGGCTGATATTTAGCGATCAGATCCTTAAAAAGGGGAATGTGCGCCGGGATACTGGCGATCACGTAATCAAACTTGTTGTTCTTGAACCAATCCAGTGTGCATGCCTTGTGTAGCGTTTTCATGCCGGGGTCGTAGCACATCACGACCTCCTGGCCGTCAATGCCGCGGAGCTCGTTCAAAGCAGGGGTGTTGTCAGTGGGCTGGCTGCCCGGATCCAAAAACTGCCGGGCCGTGTCCTCCAGGTTATTAATTGCCCAATAGCCCTCGTGGAACCAATCCATGCCGATCGGCCGGTAAAGCTCCATCCCCAGGCGGTCCTCAAACAGCAGCACCAGGCTGCGCAAAAGCGAGCTGTGATGAAAATCACAAAACACCCGGCTCATACAAACAGCACTCCAATCCCGGGAGCATCAGACGGATGCGGACCATCAGTCCGGACGCCACCGCCCCAAATTTCCATTGTGTAGCAGCCACCACGTTTGCCGCCAAAGCGGAGCTCGTCCCAAAAGCGCCGGACCTCAACGCCCTCAATCATGCCCTGCGGCCGCATGATATCGTGAAACGCAACAATCCCACCCGGCCGGACGTACTGGCTGTAGAGCTCATAATCACGCTTAACGACCTCGTACTCATGGCCGCCATCAATAAACAAAAAGTCCACCATGTAGTCTAGGGCCTTGACTGCTTTGTCACGGACGGCCGTGTCGTTGCTGTTGCCTTTAACCTGAATGAAATCCTTAAACTCCAGCGGCTCAAAATCGGCGTCAACGCCCACTAGCTTGGCGGCGGGGAACACAACGCTCATAGTCTCCAGCATGCCGCCACGGTGCACACCAATCTCCAGGATCCTGAGCGGGTTTAATCGGTCCAGCAAAATAAGCAGCTGAGTGAGCTCAAACTTGTCCTGGCTGGCAATGCTCTGGTTGGCAATATCACGAAACTCAATCATCAGAGCCCTCCACAGTCGCCACAATCTGTTCCAGCTTCAAAGCAAACAGGGTGCGCTTATCGTCGCCCGGATCCTTGAAACCTTTCGGAGCATTCTCGCTAAAAATAACTTCCTGGTCGACCTTGAGCGGACCGTCGTACTTTTCTGGTAATGCGACCACAAAGCCACGGCTAGGCACGCCCTCAAAACTGTGTTTGTTGTCCGGCTTCGGGATGTAGAGCCCGGATCGCTCGTGCACGCTCTTGGCCATAGCCTCGCTGTGCAAAAACGGTGTGATGATCACGTGGCCGGATAGTGGTGTAAGCTTCATCGCTTGGGCCTCCTGGCAGTTAACGAGATCCAGGCAATCAGCAGCTGCGACTCAGCCCGTTTAATGAGATCACGGCGCTCGGCGGCAACCTTGCGGATCCAAGCCTTGTGCTGTGCCATATCCTCGTCATTTTGATATTCATAAAACAGCTCAAAGCCGTTTAAAACGCTCTCGGTGTTCACCTTTTGCCTCCCAAAAAATCTGCCCACTGTGCTTTTATTTTACTCTTGCCGAATAGCTCGATCGCGCGAGCTCGGCCGAATGCGCTGATAGATTTTGCCATATTAACGTCGGCCAATAGCTCCTGCGCATGCCGCCGCAGAACGTGCGGCTGATCCGAAACGTAACCACTGATGCCGTCCTGGATGATGTCCGGCACTTCAAACACGCTCTGGTTCGGGAACATCGGACCGTTGCCCAGGCCGCGGCCAACAGACAAAACCGGAATGCCGGTCATCATGGCCTCGATAAACGATAGCGTGTAGCTCGCCGGGAATGTGCCGGTGTACAAAAACGCCCGGGATTCCCGGTAGATTTGCATTTGTTGTTCATACGACACCAACCCGCCAGACAGAATACCCAAGTCCTCATTGCCCGGGCCGTAGACCTTAGCCGGAATGCCCTCGAGCACGCGCGAAACAGTCTTATAGCCGGTGAAATCCCCGCGGCTTTTAAGCGACTGTGTGAAATTTATCACACGGCGCTCGTCGCCGGTCCAGCCTTTGTACTCTTCCGGATCCTTGTAAAAACGAATCATAGCATCGCAGCCAACATAACCCTCGATCGTCTCTTCGGCTGGGGAATAGCGCACAATCTCCAGGCCCTCGGCAACCATAGGCGCCAGGCGGTGTTCGACGTGCGGGATAGACTGGCCAATGCTGCGCCAGATCACCCGGCCGCCCTTTTTGATGAACTCGCGGAATAGCGGCCAGTTACCCTCGCCAAACACTTCCTTGTCGCTCTGCCGGTGCGGCGCCAAAAAGTCCGGGGTGTGCATGATAATCACAATGTCAAAGCCCTCGAGCATTTCCGGGTGGATTTGCCGACGATCGTACTGCAGACTGAGCTCGATAAAATGCGGATCATAGGGCAGGGCAAGCGGCGGCCGTTTGCGGTGCTCCTCGCCACCGGGCTGGGTATATGCGCCCAGGCTGTAGCACTCATAGCCGAGCTCAGAAAACAGTTTGAGCTCGTCATACTCTAGAATCTCGTGACAACTGAAATATAGGATACGCTTGCTCATCGTCGCCTCCTGGACCCGTGACGGCCATGCCGAGCAAGCCTGGATGGTTTCATGTACATAGGGTTGGGTGGTTCATGGTGGAACCGAGCAGCATCGCGGTCCGGACTGGTAGGCCGGAATGGCCACGGCCCGGCAGTTTCGGGTTCGGGAACATCCTCGCCATTGGCGATCGCCAGGCCGAGCGTGATGGCCTCGTTTATTTTGCGCTTCGCGTGCATTAAATGCCCGGTAGCCTGTCGCAATGTTTTCTCCTGGTCAATCATAATTCCTCCTGGATTTGTTTTAATCGTGCAGCCAAAGCCTTGCCCACAGTGCCGAAATTAAACGATTTGAGCACGTTCTCGCGCGCCTTAGCGCCCAAAGCGGCCCGGAGCTCGGGTTTTTCGTAAAGCTCGCGCAGAGCGGCCTTAAACGCGTCCAAATCGGGCGCTGCCCATTTTTGATCGGGCGTGTACCAATTAGCCGAATGCTCCATGCCCTTGAGCTTAACGAGCTCGTAGGGAATAAGCCGGGCATTGGTGTCGTCGAAATACTCGTGGCAGCCGCCATAGCCCGTGGCAATCATTGGGTTGCCGTGCAAAGCAGCCTCAACCTGCGGCACGCCCCAGCCCTCCCCGCGGTGGGCGCTGACATAAACGTGGCCGGTCTCGTGCAGCCGGTCAATCTCGGCCCGGTCCATAAGATCCAGGTACAAAAACACCGGCGGGAATTTGGCCAGGCCACTCCGGCGCTTAAAGCCCTCGATCTGGTTGCGGATCAGGCGCTTATTAACCAGGCTGAAACCGTTAAAATAGGTCTTTATAACCAGGGCAACGTTTTCGTCGTTCTGAAACGCTTCCCAAAACGACTCAATCAGGCCGCGCGGGTTTTTGCGATCGGTCCACTCGAATATGCTGTAAAAAATCGTACAGTCCTCGGGCAAGTCAGCCACGATAAACGGCTCGGCGGCGGCACGCTCACATTCAATGGCTTGCGGGAATACATAGATCGGCCGGTCCACCCCGGCGTTGCGGATCGCCTCCTCATTTGCCTTAGAGCCGGTCCAGATCTCGTCGCAAAGCTGCAGACCATCAGCAAACTGCTGCGGCACTTTATTGGTCTCCCAAAAGAAATGCGCAACGTGATATTTGCCATCTTCCATGTGCTTCTTAAAGACGTTCGGGGTAGTGTGTAACACCTTAATGTCATAATCACCCTCGTGTGCAAATAGCGGCTCAATGCGCGATCCCAGGGTGCCAAAATCAGAGCTCTCACGGCTGTAGCTTACGAGCTCGGGAATAACATAAACACCGGCCTCGTCCAGCGCCGCGACAAAGTGGCGGTTAGCCTCACCGTAACCGGAGTAGTCCTTTAATGGGCCGAGGTAACAGACGTTCATTTTTTGTGCTCCAACGTCGCTCGCTCAATAAAATCAGCGATCTGCCTAAGACACTGCCAGTCGTAGTAACTAGGGCCATAATCCTCAAAAACATACTTGCGCCATGATCCCTGCCAGCGAATGTAACCAATCTCCTCGCCAGTATGAATGTTGTGTACGGACCACACCTTTGTTTTGCCGGACTTTGACAGCCCAGCCTCTCGGACCTCGATATAAGGACTTTTATCGCTGCTCACGACGGCGCTCCTTTTCTAGCTGCCGCCGGGCGGCACGGTTCATAGCCTTGCGGCCGCGGCGCGATCCGGACATCGCCACCATAGCCGACTCCGCCCGCTGGGCACGCTCAATCAAACGATCAGAGCCGCGCATGCGCTGCGCAGCTTCCGGGCTCCAGGCAAAGCCGACGCCATAGAGCTCGTCCATAAAGTCCGGTGTGAAATTAACCACAATGGGAACTTTTAAGATGCGGTGTGCATACCAGATTAAAAAGCGGTACTTCCAGTGTGTTTTTTTCATGATACCCTCTCGACGCGCAGATACTTGGTATCGTGCCGGGCGGGCACGTCCTTGTCCTGCCAGTTTTTAATGATAGCCGCTAGCCCCTCGGCGGTTTTGCGGTAAGTGTAATTTTTAACGTACTCAGAAGCCGAGCGGCCGAGGTCTCGCATCTCCTGTTGATGCTCAAAAGCATAGCGCATCTTTTTGCGCAGATCCTTGACGTCGCAAACGACCATGTCGCCAATGTTTTGGCCACGGAACCGATTATTGAGCGCGGGCATCTTGCGGCCGACTTTAACCGGCAGCATGTAGCGCTTGTCGAAATACTCTGAAATGCCGTGCGCGTCCGGCACGATCGTCGGCAAGCCGGTTGCCATAGCCTCGAGTGGGGTAATGCCAAAGCCCTCGCCGCGGGATGGGTACAGCATGCAATCGGCGCTGGCCAGGAGCTCGAGCAGCTGGCGCTCAGTGTACTCGCCGCGGATCACCTGGATGTTAGGAAATACGCTCTTAGCGATCGGCAAGCCGGTGTGCTCCTGGACCGTTTTGAGAATCAGCTTGACCGGCTCGTCTTTTGTGAACTCCTGGGTAAATGCCTCAAACACCTCCTGGAACCCTTTGCGCAAATTAAAGCTGTCGTAGTGCACGAACGTAAAAACATCACGCTTCGGCCGGTCCACGAACTTAAACGCCCGGTCGTTATAGCCGAGCGGCACAACGGTGCTGCTTATACCGGCATTAGCAAAAGCCACCTGGCAAAACTTGGATGGCACAATGACCTCGTTGGCCTCGCGCAGATAGTCCGGCCAGTCCTCCGGGATTTTATCGGACTCGAACATGGTGTAGATCAGCCGCACGTCGCTTTTAAGATTAGGCAATGAGTAAGGGTAGTTATACAGCAGCGCCACTTTTTGATCGGCATAAATCTCGTCCAGCTGCAGCCCCATTTCCGACAGCTCGAACTTTAAATGGTCCCGGCTCATGCCGTAACCGTCGGGCGTGCGCCGGACCGTTGAATAGAACACCCCGCCCGGCT
>OFQX01000170.1_pt1 | contig 20600 bp, 24 predicted proteins | sample 1542951 | NCBI WGS metagenome assembly OFQX01 (sample SAMN07774215, study PRJEB24372) | wastewater metagenome | isolation source: WWTP Novara (Effluent) | place: Italy: Novara | collected 2015-12
AGTTTGTAGTATCCTGAAACTTCGCGCCCGATGGTTCCAAGGATGATGGTGATTAGTGCGTAGATTGGATCGGCTGATATGACGATGGAGATGGACACGGCATCGCAAAGTCTAGCGAGAGCGGAGAACCAATAGGCTCTTTCCTCGTCCGTGTCGAAAAGTCCTCTTAGGCTCATTTGTCTTTATCAACGTATGTGATACTTAAAGTGCCATCTATCGCAGATTGGACTACCTTTGTGTATAGTAAACGATAGGCAACGGTGGACCTTCCGATAGTCATCTTAGCCTCATCCATGTCCGCCCCGACTAACAAACAGCCTTCTGTGTCCTTCTCCGTGTTCCCAATGTGAATCAGGATCCATTGGAAATTAGGCACGTTCTGAAGCCATAGCATCCCCTTGTGAATGTCGGGGAACTTGTTGGCATAGTGTAAATGATGTGTCCCCTCTGTCCTGAGTTTGATCTGATAAGTTCCTGCTGGTATTCTCGTTTCCGCCTTGACCTTAACGGCCCTAAATTCATCCTCCAAAGTATAGCACTCTAAAACGCCATCAATGTAGAGTCTGCCTAGCGTGGCCTCCGGGGTTGACTTGTATCGCTCCACGAGTAGTTTCATGAAGCCCCCCTCATTTTAGAAACAAGCAATTCCAGGTTCTTATTGATGTTCTTAAACTCTTCGGATGCCCTTTCGATCTTGTCTAGCTTATCATCATGCCCCTCGTGCCTCTCCTCGTGCCTGACGATTATTTGACCGTATTCATTCAGCTTAATATCCGTTTGATCCTGACGCTTTTCAATCCTGTTCAATATTCTCAAAAGCAGAAACCCGCAAATGGTGACCACAATCACCATCACCCAGTTTGCGCTTATTGCTCCGTCTGAAAGGATTTGAAGTATCATATTAATGACGGGTAATTAGTTTGAATTTGGGCCGCTATTTTTGCATGACCACTTTGATTCCAATGTATCCCATCTGAACCGTTATCCGTTGCCGCTACCCATGTAGGCGGAGGAGCAATACATTTCATTGGCCATGTTGATGTCAGATAATTATCCAATGTGGTCAGGTCTAAAGTAACTTCAGGACATGGGCGCAAAAACCAAACATCAATACCAGCCGCAGTAAGCGTGTTATACATTGATGTTAAATTTGTTGCGTAACTACCACCCGCCGGAGCGCCATTAAAATCATTCCGGCCAGATTCGATTATTACTTTTGATGGCCGTATCAAGTTAATAATCTCATCCATTTTCAGAAGAGATTGCGTTGTTAAGTCCCCTGAACTTCCACTATTGGTAAACCCAAGCAAATAGCACATTGTATTCACCCTCGCCCCGGCAAGTGATCCCTGAACTTTTGAATCTCCTAATACAAGAGTTTTTGGGTGATTCAAATATTGTGATTCCCACTTGTAACTCGTTATCCTTGTAGCCCCTCCGTAAGGCATAAAAACAAGCCTGGAAGTAGTTGGTAGGTTTTTGGATGGTGTCGTTGTTGTGTAGAAATCTGTCGCCGGCATTGTGTCGGTTGTACTAGCCACCACTACCCCCGCAACAATTCTTTGTCCGGTTATGTAAAAATTGTCGTAATCCCTTTCAACTATAGCCCTTATTATTGTTCCTGATACTATCCCCGTTAGCCTGGTTGCACTGTCAAAATGCGCCCTTAATTCATTTATCCCAAGATCGGGCGTGTCTGTATAAATGGAGTGCATTGCACTTTCATTAAGGGTGTTTGCCTTCGCGGCCAATAACCCAACCGCTAACCCGTATGAGGTAGATGATACCGTTGTAATGCTCCACTCGCTTGTTATTTTCCATTGTTCAAGTGAACTGTATTTGTTGTTCAGTTGATAGTATTTGCTCCCGTTAGTCGCTCCTGATGAAAAATCAATGTATGACCCTGAGTTAGTGGCCGCCCCTCCTGTTACGTCTGTAAATTTGGATGAATCGAAATCGTCCTGTATAATAGTCCCGATAGCCGTTCTCTGAACCGATGACCCACCGAAAACATTGAAAAGTTTACTAACCTTCATTGGCTCAATTATATCCTTTTTACATCCGATTAATCCCAAAAGTGGGAGCATCAAAAACTCCCTTCTTATCATAATCCTATTGCGGTCTTGTAAGTCCCCCAAGCAGTATTAAGTCCGCTCGCGCTTATCGAACCACTACCACAACCACCCATAGAATATATTTTGTTTGTGAATAGAGCGGCTGTTAGATTATTCCTAACACATAGGAACTCGAATGTTGTTGGTAATGCCGTTGATGTTACCACTAAGTTATTCCGTAGCGTACCACTCTGATATAGATTGTAGTCAGTGCTTGCCTGTCTTTGAAGATGCCATAACCCCAGGGCGGTTGTTATCCCTACTGCGTTTGCGGTGGCATTGTCAGTTGAATTGTTGCATCTTGAATATGTATTAGTTGCATCTTGATGTATTGATAACCCAACTCTGTACCCCCCGGCAATTCCTCCACCCATCTGAAGCTTTGCCTCATTTGCGCCTGAATTGGTATTACACCACATGAAATATGATGCACTATTCAGAGACAGATTAACTGCGTTTGTTGTGGGATTAAAATTATTATTCAAATATCCGGTTGATCCATCCCCGGCAAATCCTCCCGTCCCATAAGTAGGAGACCCGACGATGGTCTGTTGATATGAGGCTGGGGTAATCCAATTAAGTGTAGAAAAATTAGTTAGGTTAGTATCATTGGCCATTGCTACATAAAACACATCCAGCAAAGACCAAATCCCCGCCGCCTTTAATGCAACGATCAAAGAGTTCTGTGCCGTCTGTGTTGCCGCACTTGGTAAGGTATATCCTAACGCTGTTCCTCTTGCGAGTAAAGCGGTATATTCAGCCGTGAACCCACCACCACTATTGATATAAAACCAAAGTTTCTTGTTCATTGCGCCGTGAATAAATGATTGGAGTAAATCACATGGTCAAGACCTGACCCGTTCCAGTTGGTGAAGAATACCAAAGTGTAAACATTGAGTTTTGTCGCGTCTAAAGTCGCTGAGTTTGCATCAGCCTCGAACGTGCCGGGAAACGTCACCGCCGTTGGTTTGTTCAGTCGAAGGATTATCCCTACGCCGTTAACACCGCTTGCCGCTAAAGTGAAAGTTATGCTTTCCCCGGTCGCATCGTGGTAAATATCTTGGTCAGTATCGAAGGTTAACACGGTTGAATATGTTCCGCTTTTTAACGCCTTCGCCGCAAGTGTCGCCGGGTTGACATAGACAGTCGTAGCCGTGCCCGCATCTACTTGGCCCTGGGTGGCGGCTGTCGCACCATCACAAATTACACTTGTCAGGATAGATTTTATCCTCGTTGTTCTTAATGTGGATATCATCGTACTCATGACACGTAAAGCGCCCCGTACCGCAAAACAATCTCATAGCCGCTACGGATATAGCCTATCTCATAGTAGAATGTGCCCTCATTATCGAAAGTGCAATCTGATGCCGATAGATTTAACACCTGTACGTTTGAATTTCTTGTTACCTGTGAGGTGAATGATTTGATTTGATAGTTTCTTTCAGGTGAGTCATATACATACATGAACGAGGAAGAATATCCCGGAAATGTATAGGCCGTCTCATCGTCATCATCCAGGACGTAAGTAATAGCCAAATCCAGAACCGCCTGCCCGTTGTATAGGTTTAGTTCCTCATTGTCCGCCTCAAATCCGTAGACGCTCTCAATCATATCGCACCATTAAATGCATCTGAAACTGCCGTTGCTTTGTACCTGAATGAATTAACTCCTGTCGGAAGGGTGAAAATAAACGACTTATTAGAAGCCGCCGCGTATGCCCCTGATTGGTTAGAAACAATCGCCTTACCAACTGAAAACGTAATTGTCCCGGTCGTGACCTCACCGGCCACCACAATAGGGCCGTCAATATTTTTAAGGATAGATGAATCAAACTGCACCTCGTGTTCTGACGTGTCGCTTGCGATGATCCTGAATGGGTTGCTGTCAATCTTGTCTGCCATAATTGTAAATTTTAATAACCACCATAAAAAACCTTTTTAGAAATCTTATTTTGTGAATCGTCAATCTTTGAAACTCCTGTAATCCCTGAACCTCCGTACTTCTTATGACCGCAGTCATCGAGGTAAAGCGGGAAATTTGAGGTGCTGATAGCCTGTTGCTGGGTGATGTAATTCATCATCGCGCCCTTATAATATTGTACTTGTTCCTTCGCCAGCTTTATCCTGGTTGTCATCATGGAGTCGGTCGCCGGGATGGAATTATCTTCCTGATGCACCCTGAACCCTGACCGGCTGGAGTAGCTTTGTGCCTGCATACTGACGTAAAACTCATAAGCCTGCCATGCTAGGTACTGTTTTATGTACGGGTCGAATAGCGCGGTGTTGTTTGCGCTGTACGTGGTTGGCAAAGTAGTGCCCTGTGAGTAGATTTCATTGAAGAAAAGCGTACCCAAAAGAAATTTTAGCCTGTCCTGCGCCCATTTTATGCAGTTATCCAGTTCGGACACCTCCACATTCCCGGCGATGTCGGTTTCTTGCTTCAGGTATTGAAAATTTATTAGCTTACTCATTGATAAACGTTATTTTTTCAGCACAATAATCCAACATCGACGATCCGCCCCACCCTGAATACATCACAGCATCACACGAATCGGAAAAAATCTTGTTTTCGTGCTCCCTGTTGCGTTTCAAATAGTTATAAATGCGTTTTAGTTCCGCAAAAGACAATGGTTTGCCATCTATGATGTCCTGCGTCCGCTGCCGGCCCATCGGCTTACCACATCCCGGGTTTTCTTTCATAAACCGCATCGCATCTTTTGCGTTTTGCCTAGCCTTCGCGGGGTAATCAGTGAAAAGGACGTTTGAGAAATTTGCCATTGGGGCCGGGGTAGCGGAAACAGGCTTTGGACTGATAGGATAATCTGTGTTTTTCTTTATCCAGTTCATCCTATCTTCCGGTGTCATCTCAGCCCAAATCAACTCGTCTATCGCCTTCAATGTTTCAAAAGAATTGGTATTGACAATCTTCACCTCACCGTTATAGGGCTTGGCCATGTGGCCTAAAACATCCTTGTAGGTCACCTCCAGCATATTTTGAGTCTTTGATACCCTGTCGTGCATCACGCGGGTGGCATTAGCCATTTGATTACCATCTGACAGCGAAGTTTCGCCGCCCATGTTGGCAAGTATAGCCGGTATTTTAGTCGCTATCAATATATTTTTAGTGGTAATGGCTTGAAGGGTTTGGAAAAACGCATCGTTAGGAAGTGACGGGAATGACTGTATGTCCGTAGCCTCCTCTTTTGTTGAGGCCCAATCAATGAGCATTTTAGTAACCGAGTCAGCGCCGACAAAGGGCTGCATATCAATGTTAAAACGCTGCGCTACCGTTGTCCCGTTTGATTGTTTATTCCCCGCTGAGTCCGTTTCCTGATCGTCAGGGTGCATACTTGGTGCATTAGGATCGCCAATTTTGCGCATCAAAACGGTCTGAAAAAATCCAGCGTCAAGATTTCCGGCGTGAAACTTACCTATCTCCGCGTCGATGTCCATCCAATACTTGGCTGAATAGTAGTACGGGAGTGAGTAGAACCGGGATAGGGGTCTTGTAAAAGCCTTATAAAGAATCTGACCTTTATACTTTGCCCCTTGTTTGGCTATCTGCGACAGGACTACTTTAGGATCCGGGTTATAGGTATCAAATTCCTCGCTGAATTTCTTGTTATAAAGCTGTGTCCCGTAATATGGATTTACTTTCACCTTGCAGATAACACCCTTAGAATCCGGTTCACAGAGTCGTACGTTTTCAAAAGGGACGTTGTAAATCTCCGTCAGCTGGCCTGTCTTGGAATATTTTACCAATAAAGAAAAGCCCTCAAATAGTGAGTAGGCTTCAGAAACAAGGTTATGAATTTCGCCAAATGTCTGATTCTGACTGTTTATAATCAGGTTGTTAAGGTCTGGATTTGAAAATCCGTTACCCTCAATGAAGTCTGAAAGGATGGATATACATGAACTAGCGGCGGGTGATTCCTGGACTAAGGTGGCAAGTTCAAGCGGGAAGGCGTTATTTACGCCGTATGGCATTATTCCTTCCGAACGGTCAACCTGGTAGGTTTGTGCTGGCTGACGGATTAGGTTATAAACTTGCATCATAGATTTCAGGAAGTCCGAAAACGTTCGGCGTTTCTTCTAATTTCTTACCGTAAAATTCGCAGAAATAACCGGGGCTGGCGTTAAGGTAATCCTTAACGATAGTTGAACGTTCAATATTACTCCTCGCCGTGGAGTTGCGAATCTTCTTTTTAACGTCCGATCTTACCCATGAATAGTGAAACATTGTGATGTCTGACCATTCTACGCCCTTGTTAATATTCATCGACCGGGTAGGGTCTATCCTTATCTGCTTCCGTTCTGTGAAAGCTACGCCGTTCAAAGTAGTCCACGCGAAAGGGTAGTTTTTATTGAACTCAAACCTTAGCCCCGGAGTGATCTTATGAATGAACGGCACGAGCGTAGTATCGTATCCGATGGTAAGCGTAGGACTACGGAAATAGCACTTAACACGGCAAACAAGGCCCAAAAGGTCGTTTTCTTCAATGCGTTTCTTTTCATTTAAAAATTCAGTAGGGTCATAAAACTCATCTGCGTCCATCATGATAAAATGGGTGTATCCCATATCTTCAGCATTTTTTAAGCCCGCCTGCCTCTTCATCCTTTCGTTGTCGGCTGGTTGACTTCCGGCGATGGGTTCACAATTTAATGCTATCGTTCGGTGGTCCTGGAGCACGTTTGGAGCCTTCCCAACCTCGCCAAAGTTTGAGTTCCTGGAGTAAACTACAATTACCCCATCCACCATCTTGCTTATATTGTCAAGTGAATAGTAAAGCATCTCCATGTCATCCCAAACGTTATAGATAGCACAAAGTCTCATGGTGTTTTTATATTTAAATAATCCTTTTTAAATTTGCCTTCGCACACAGTCTAAGCCTTAGAGCCGCCATCTGATCAGGATTCGTTCCGGGATGGCGGTTGACTTTTCCAGTAACCCCGCGGGCATTCTTCATCCTCTACCTCTGTTTTGGCGTGTAACTCGCACCAACAAATCCCACAAAAGAAAGCCCTCCGTTCACGGCACGAAAGGCACATAGACATTCTGACTGTGGCCATCTCTGACCGTTTGGCGAATAGAAATCTATACCACCCTAAAGCAATAGACCTCAGTTTTTTGAAATTTCGCAGTATCGGCATATTATCTCACCCTCATTTTTAAGTCCGTTCATTACCTGTAAATATTCTACTGACTTGAATAAATCCTCGTAATCCATCGTTAGCAGATTCCCGATGATGTGCTTTTGGGCGTAGTCCATACAACAAAGCAAAACGTCACCATTCGGGAGTAGTATATTATGGTCTATTTTAGGCCCACAGGCGGAGCAATGCAAAACACCTGACTTCCGGGGTATCGCTAAAGACTTAATCAATCCGGCGCGGGAAAAGAGGCCATCTGAGCCATCCTGGACGGGTCCGGTGACAGCTTCGACTTCGGGGTGGAGTTTACCTATCACCATGCACGAGTGAGGCATCTTTACCAGTTCAGACAATATCCGTAAATACTGATCGGTGATGGTTAATTTCATCCGTCCGTGTGCATCGGGTAAATGAAGCGCAAAGAATGAGAAGGGAAGGTTTTTGATATACTCTACATCGCTAGGCTTCATCCCTGACCCGGTGGTATAAACTCCTACTTTGTAGCCTTCCTGAAAGGCGTGTAGAACCATATTAGTACACGAGGCATTAAGCCACGGTTCAGCCATCCCCGCGAATACTATCTCCACGTTCTTAGGGACTGTTGACAGACAGTCAACAAAGTCCTGAAATTGCATTGTAGTCTGACGGGACCGCTTGACATAATTAGCAACGTGAATCCCTTGAGGGCAGTAGTCACAACCCATCCGGCAACCTATTACGGTGGATATTTCTAGGTTAGGAGCCACCTGAGATAAGGGCTATTGAATCCGCAAAAGGTAAAATTCCCCTATGTTCCTCATAGGCAAAAAATGTCTCGTGTCCGGTCATGATGTTGAAACCGTGATCGTAAAGAAGGAAGCTCATCACTGTTTGATCGTGTCGATGCTCACTCCAGGGTCCCGGATAAAGAGCCTCTGAATAGCGATAATAGTCAGCAAACAGATTCCTAACGTATTCCTGCCGGAAGTCAAACCCCATGCAGCAGGCCATGATCTGATAGATTTCGTTGGCCTGTTCGCGTGTGTATCCGAACCAATCCAGACACTTTTGATTAGTCCATTTACCTAATGGGTGGCCGATGTTATTAAAAAACATGTAACCATATTCTTCAATAAACTCAAAAACAGGTGATAGGTCTTTGACTGCGTGAATCGGTGAATCGCACCATAGGACGATATCAGCACCTTTGTCGATAGCCGCCTGAATTGCATAGGGCTTAAATTGGTATGGTATTACATTGTGAGGCTTGCACCCTATTTGATCGTATGAGTTGAAGCCCATAAAAACGGCATCTGTTTTCCCCTTCAGGCTTTCTTCGAGTCGGGCCATCTTTGAGATGTACTGACCATTAGCGAATGATACTACGGCCCTCATCGTGCAAAGATTAAGTTTTCACCTGACATATAAATAACCTTGAACCCCGTAGCCAAACGGATAAACTCCTGTCTGCGTTCCTCGAAACTGTTCCACTCCACGCAAAAACATGACGTATGCCGTAAGTCAATCTGACTTAAAATCTCAAGATCGTAGCCCTCGGCATCAATAGAAATGAAATCAAATGTCTTTAGCTTGACACGGTTTAAAAATGTTTTATACCTGAAACATTTAACGGTAATTTCCTCAAACTGCGTAGATGCTTTCCACTTGTTGTAATCGGCTTCGTTCGCAGTGGATAGTAACCCGGTGTCACCTTTACCAAGATGGGAACCGGAGTCCATGAATTTAATCTCCCCGTTTGTCTCACCCAAAGCAAAAGGATAGAAGTAAAACCCATCCTTCCCTTTATAGTTTTCTTTAAGCAGAGCAAAGGCCTTCGGTGACGGCTCTATTAAAACCCCCCTCCAGCCCCGCTCTGCTAAAGCCCTTGTATTTGACAGGGTTACCCCATCATTCGCGCCAACGTCTAAAAATGTACCAATTTTTCCATCGAAGTAATTCAGGATTACTTCCTCTTCATTATTTTGTGAATATTTCATCCTATTGATGTGGTTAAGTTGTCTGCCCTTGATTTTTTATTAGAGTGGTTGTATTGATGGATGATAGCATTGGACTTTGACTCCGTCTTACATTTTACTAAAACCTTTTCAAACCACGTCCAATCTTCTCCGTAATTCGAATCGTTAAATGATTCTGACTGTGCTATATCAAACCTAACGGGACAGATATGCCACGGCGGACGCATTACAATATCATCCGGCCTTGCCTGTTCATTCGTTTTATTCTCCAATGACATATCAATGACTGTCCAGAAATTACCCATCTTGGCAATAGACCGGAAAGTACATACGCTAGGCATACAGTTATACATGAGCCTTAGGAGTGTCTCCACATAGTTAGGGGCTACATTTTCGTCATCGTCTAAAAAACAGATATACTCACCGCCGGCACTTTGTACCATCAAGTCTCTTTTAGCGCCTATCGATGGGCCGCCGTTTTTATATGTTTCCGTCAGTAAAACAGACACCTCCACCCGCCCCAATGATGGATGCACCCTATCGCAAAATCTTACCTGCCTTCTAATTTCAGCCCTAAGTGATGAAAATTGTTTATTCCTTTCTGGGATGGTCGGTATCAATATTGATAGTTTAAATTCCTTATTTACGGCTGACATAGATATAATGATAGAGTTGTTTGGGTATATGAACTTCAGTTTTTAATAGTCCCCGTTCGGCTATCTGCTTGCTCCACTGGTAATCTTCTCCCTGCCAAATGTCGGGAAATCTTATTTGGCTGGCTATGGATTTCCTCATGACGGCCAGGTGATTAGGCCAGCGGTATATATGATTCCCGCGAGCCTCGTATTTCTCCCCTAGTTTTATAGTCCAGTCCATCCGCGTAGGTGTAGGGTTGCAGGTATCAAAGTAAGTACCTTGAAAGGTTACACAGTCAGGATTGGCCTTTAATGCCTCTACGATCAAAGAAACATAGTCAGGCTCTACCCTGTCATCATCGTCAACAAATACCACCCATACGCCGCCGGCTTTCCGTATCAGATCGTTTCTTTTCGTTCCGGTGGGGATATTTCGCGCCCTGTCATCGGTTACAATCTCCACCCCTTCCGGCAGTGGGCCTAAGTACCCGCGCATCTTGTCAAGAAAATGCGCCCTTTCGGGTAGCGTTGCGATTAGGATGGATAGAATCATTTTATCAGGTAGAAAGGGTTCAATGAATTTTTAACCCACTTAGGTGTGTACCCAATCTCATTAAAGAAGTCATCACACGCCCTCACTACTCCTTTTAGATTCCCATCATCAATAATAAGTATTGACTTCTTTGGCATCTTCTTCCAAAAAGCACGTAAAGCGAAGATAGTAGGGTCATAAAGGTCCATATCTAAACGAAGCAAGGCGATCTTTTTGGGGCTGATGATCGGGATAGTGTTTTGCACCCACCCTTCTACGAGCTGAAAGTCCTCGTTAGCTTTAAATCCCCATCCATTCAAACAAGATTCTACCCATGCACGTGAGCAAACAGTAACGCCGGACGATACTAATAGATTGCCCGAAGTGTCGTGAGTGATTGGGCCAACTCCAGGTTGTTCGGTGTCCTGTGGACCGGCTAGCTGAATACCCTCAAAAGAGTCATAGCCCCATACGGTCTTTTCAGGACAGGCTTTTTTCATGGCTGCAATCCCAGATCCTGAGGCGATGCCACATTCTACAAGGTCGCCAGGTACGTCTATGACCATCAAAGAAAGGTTATAAACCTGGTCTAGTGAATCCCGATGCCCACAGAAGCACCATGAATAGTCATTTAAAATTTGTACGCTGTTCATATATCTCCAGTTTTCCTTACTCATAGTGGGAAGTTTAATTGTTTACGTTGCTGGTAAAATGCCTTGCCCGTGTCCCAATTTTTAGCGCTGTTGCGGTAGGTTTCATCATCCTGCGCTTTCCCTACTGAAACGTGGTTATGAGGGAACTTCAACCACGGGGCTTTGCGCATTACCCCTAATTTTTCGGCCGTCCAGTGGAGGTCTTCGTCAACAAACATACTCTTATACCCCGGATGCCAAAAGTACCCTAGCCTCTTATACAGAGCGCGGGACATGATCGGAATAGTAAGTACCGCAACCTCGAATCTTTGCAGGCAGTCATCTACCTTCATAAGCCATTCATCCGGGTATTTGCCATCTTTAACCGCGTTTTCTACCGCCTTTCCCCAATCAGGGAAGCAGTCAAAGTCATCGGAAAGGTAAACGAGTATATCCCCAGTTGAAACCTCAGCTGCCCGGTTAGTCGCCTGCACTACGCAGTCATTGTCATAGCAAAGGATAGTGGCGTCTGTGTCGTGATAAAGTTCGGTATAAGCCAACTTTAGCGGATCCGAATAGTCAATGCTCAATATCAATTCCGTGTCAACCCCGGCCATTTCTCGCCATCTCTGTGAGTTGTTGAAGGACTTACCAGCCCTTCCGCGTGATGGGTGAAGGAGCGTTATCATTTCGTGCAGATAAGAAGTTTATGGAATCCGTCGCCTATCACCGTCTCTCTTTCTTCATAAGACCTTATCTCTGCCTCCGTCGTATTACAGACCTGTTCATAGGAGCTTGTCTGCTTCCCTCCCTCGTATACAAGCATATTGCAAGACCAACAAAACCGCGGATAGGGGTCTTTTGTGGCACACGAAAGCAGGAGGATTGAAATGATCGCTAGTTTTTTCATAGGTATCTGATTTTAAGTTTTCTATCATTGATCCAACACGAAAAGCACCGCTCAAGCAAGAAAGTATGAAGTGGGACGTAATCCATGCCCAAAGCCTCCTTTATCCTTGCCGCATAGTGAGGGTTTCTTATCAGTCGATAGTATTGGGAGTCCTCATGGCATCTTTTCTTTAGTTCAGGGTCATTTTCCATGACATCCATCGCCGGAATTAGAAAATCTTTGACATATTCCTTATAAATGTCCGTCCGGGCCATGAAATGATTCGAATAAATAGGGTGTTTTGGCTCTTTGGGGAGGGTTTTGCCTATCGCTGACCATATTTTACCCAAAATCTCCCTCGCTCCAGGATGCCAGGTCTCCATCATGCTCAGCATATTGTGTTCTTTCTGTTCCCGACCCAAAGAAAGGACTTCATAATCCCATTCTATCACCTCCCGCGTGAACGGCTGACGCATTGGGACGCCATTACCAACCTTTTGCCGCAACTGCCACGAGCAAACCCCTACTTTGTCGCTCGTTTCATGTGGGATTATTTCCCTTATCACCTCGTTTTCAAAAAATACCGTTAACCGATCATTGAAATACGGCGTAGCGAAGTCAAACAAGTTGCCCAGTTGGTCGGGTTTATAGTAAATCTGATAGATTACTGTTCCAGCCATCGCTTGATTTTGTTCACACACCCTCCACAGTTGAGATTGGAGTTATAGTCTCCCGTAGCTTCGTGATATGCCTTTAAAGCCTCTATCCAAATGGGATGATCCTTTTTTATAGGCTGACTGAAAATCCCTGCCGTGATTAGTTTTTCCCGTAACGGGTGCATACCACAAATGAGGGAAAACTATTTTAAATTTAAAAATAGGGCAACAAAAAAGGGGAACATTTCTGCTCCCCCTTCCCCATGAAAAACCAAACCTATGCCGTAATAGATGAAGATGAGATGCTGTTCAGATAGAACAAAGTCTGCTGAACGCTGTTTCCACTCGTTCCGGGGGCTATAATAAGCCTCTTAGGAAGTGTAGGCTCAGAGCCGCTCAACTTAACCGTAGTGCTAGTGTCATCGCCAAGTTTCACGCCCGTCGGGTCTACCTGTTCGGTGCAAGTTAGCCCGTTCTGCGCCCCAAAGATGAAAAACTCGTTGTTGTTTGTCTGCACTATCGCTCCCAGTTCGGCGACTGCCATAGCCTCCAAAACTGCATCTTCCAAGTAGGTAGTATTGTTAATCTTCAAATTAACAGTATGTTCCCAGCTTACATTACCCGCCTCTGTCCTTACCAGTTTTGCTTCCGCGCTGTGGGAGTATTTAGCCCCTTCAAATTTGTAGAGCGTAGCGTAAGTGATAAGATTTAGCGTGGTAATGTAGCTTTGTGTAACGTCAATCCCCGTGCGTAGGTCGTCTATATTGAACAACCAGACACGTTTATTAACCCCACCGACCCGCTTGAGGTCGGCGCAAGCTATCCCAATACCGCTGCCTATACTGCAAGACATATATTAGTCCGCAAAAGCGGTAAGGTTACAGTTGATGTATTGGACACCGTAGCGGCCTTCAAATTGAGCGAAGGTAGTCAACAGGCGCTGATCGTAGAATACGTCAATCCTGTCAAGGTCGCTTGCTTTCTCAGTACCGAATACGAGGTTTGAATACCTGCTCTTAGAGCTAGGCGTATAGATAGCGAAGTGACGGACGTTATCATACCAAGGGCAAGTGCTGTCATCGGCCAGGTAGTTGTCAATCAGATACAGAGGCTTCACTGGGATGCCCCTGTACTTCAACTCGTAGTTACCGTCTACAACATTCTTAACAAGTTCGCTCGTTGCGCTGGTGGATGCACCCGTAGCCTCGTAAGAGGTCATCAGGTTTTCATACATCGATCCGGTCACCCAGAACACTTTCTCACCGGGAGCAAGCATCTTGAGTTGAATCTGCGCACCCTCATGCAGTCCACGGAGTGTAGAAAGTGCCTGTCCTGTGGACAATACGCTGTTGTGCTGGTTAGGCAGGTCGTTAGATACGCGCTTAACGCAGTATGAGGAGTTACCGTCATAGAGTTTAGCCAAAAGGCCCTCAGCGATGTTCCAGTTAGCGTTACCGGATGTATCGTTACCAAGAAACATGAGACGGAATATATCCCTGCGGATAGCGTCCACCATCTGATCTACCCACATTTTCCGAACAGCGGCTGTGACTTCATATCCATCAAGACCGTTTCCAACGAAGGAAGGATCATTGCTCAATGCTGAGGCGGTGGAGATAAAATCAGACTTACACCATTGCAAGTTAGCGGAGATTTTAGCTACGCTGATCTTACGGTCGCTCAAAGTTCCGGCGGTGGTGTAAGAAGGGCTACAACCAGTAGTTGCGGCAACGATCTTTTCCAGCGTGTTCACCAGTACGAGGTATTCATCCGTGCGGATGCCTTGGCGAACGCTGAAAATATCAGCGATGGCCGGCGTACCGATAGATGGGGCGTAGAATAGTTCCGTAGGCAAATTGCCAACGAATGTATACCCTGGGGCATACGAATATGAAGTTGCGTTCTTAAACTGCGACTTCATGTCATCGATCTGCTTTTGCAGACCTGTTACGAGTTTGTTTTCTGCTTCCATAGTTTATTTAAATCTTGATGTTACGAAGCTGTTACCGAGTGATGCGGCCATAGCCTCCAGTTGTGCGTCTTTTTGAGTTGCCCCCGTTTTGTTGTTCACGTCCTGCGGTACAGAGGTATCGCCGAAGGTTGTGTTTTGGATTTTTGAAAGTTCATCGCGAACCTCTTTGAGTGCGTTCTGAAACTCTGCTGTGCTTTTAGCCTGTGCGGTAACCTGTTCGGCTACGGCCTGCGCCTTTTCTGCTAGTTGAGCCTTCAAAGAGGCGTTTTCAGCCTCCAAAGCGGCTAATTTAGCGGCGGGGTCGTCTTTCTTCGCGTCCTCCACGATGGGAGCAGCGCTGTCAACTTTACCACCCTCAGATACCACCAAAGCGATGCCGTCAGCGGTTTCATAAGTTCCAGCCGCAAGCGGAGCGCCTGCCTCATCGGTCAATACAGAGCCGACAACGGAATTAACATCCGCCGCGTCTGAGTTGATTACTGAACCATCGGCCAGCGTGAGCGTAACCATGTTTCGGAACTTCCTCGCGATGTCATCGAGTTTCTTTCCGAAATTTTCAAACCATCCTTTTGTTTCTTCTTGTGTCATATCGTTTTTATAATTTGTGTTGAACCTGGCAACGGCTTTTAACTTTTCCCGCACCTCATCCACGAAGCCCATTGCTAACGCTTCGCTGGGACTCATGCTCGTTTCTTCGTCAAGCATACTGGACACTTTTTCAACTGAGACACCCTTCCTCGCTACGCGCTTCATGTACCGTGAGGTAAGCTCTGACTTTATGCGGTCGAGGCGCTCGGCACCCTTTCGCAAGTCTGTCGCTGTGCCCTGTACTGTTCCGGTAGGCAAGTGGATCATAAAGTCCCCCGCGGGTCCCATTATGACTTTGTCGCAGCAGTGTGCGCAATAAGTTGCGATAGAAGCGCACAACGCCCCTATGTTTGCAGTAGTGTGTTTAAGATTACTTAGGATTGACCCTATGGCATATCCTGTGTCCACGTCTCCTCCGTTTGAGTCAATATGTACCTCCCATTCGGTAGCCTGTGGATAAAGGGCGATATCAGCCCTTACTGATTCAATGGTGACTTTATCACCTACTTCGCCCTCAATGAAGATATGTCCTGTCATCGGGTGTAAAATTCCCGATATGACATTTAAAAAATGTTAAGGAATTACTTAACGCTGTGAACTATCTGCCAGACACGCTCCTTGCTTATGTTAAAATTATTGGCAGTTGTCTGTAGGTTACCACTTGATTTATAGTGTATTATAACCTCCCTGTAGTATGGTATTGAAAGTGATATAACGCCACAATCAACCATCATTTTAATCTTTTCTTTAGGAACATCGAATTGATTTGAAATGTCTTCTATTCCTTTGCTCATACTGAGGTGATTGATTCTTTAAACTGTATCGAATTCCCTACTGCCATGCCTTCAGTCCAAGAGGCAAATACCTGAATTTTAGACAGGGCGCTTGATATCCCGGCCATTTGGTTTATGTCCTGAACGGCGGTATTTGTCACCAGTCCACCATCGGCGTAACCTCTACGGGCTGACTCAAGGGCCGACAAGTGGCCTGAATAGACGGGGTTTTGTACTACGTGCTGAGGGACTACATATTCGCCACGGTGGACAATCCCTGCGGGTTCATACTTCCCTCCGTGACCCGTATAACCACCCTCGGCGAAGCCTGCAATCTTGGCCACGTTGGCAAGGCCCATAGCGATAGTGGTAAGCATCATGAAAGTACCTAAAGGAAATCCGCCACCCTCGGCAAGTGCGGCTGTTGCGGCCCGATAGGTGTCAATAGAAGTCCTGGAGATAGCAAAGGCCTTATAGGCGACTGAGGATTGTTCCATTAATCCAGCTGCCATTCCTAGTGTAGTAGAAATATTTGCTAGCCTGTTTTGGCTTTCAAGGAACTGAATCTTACTTTTATCAGATTCCGCCTTTTGGTGTGCGGCCAATTCTTTAGCCCTTGTTACCTGAAGTTGTTGAGATAGTTTTAATCCGGCCTGTATCTCCTTCTGTGTTGTTCCTTCTACGGCTTGTTGCTTTATAGCCTCCGTTTCAATATATGCCGCCGCCTCTGAGTTTTTACGATCTATTTCGTCAACGGTATGCTGTACTTTTTGCGCCTGAATTTGTTTATCCAGTGCCTCAACTTCCTTAGAAAGCCTCAAAGTATTTTCAAAAGCCGCAGTGTCCGCTGCAATTACAGCCGCCGCTAGTTCTGCCCTCGCCCTCGCATCATCATCATTTAGTTTCTTTATCGTGGCGTGTTGCTGATCGAAAAGCGTCAGTTTCATTTTGGCGTGGGCTACCTCCTCGGCGGCTAAATCCTTTTCTAATTGGATTGCCTTTTCAATCTGGTCTTTCTTCTCCTGCCCCTCTAATTTTATAGCCTCAGCCCGTAGTTTAGCTACCTTATTCTCAGTTTCAGCCCTTTTTGTTATTAACCTGGTTGCATCTTCGTCTATCTTGTCATCAAGAGCCGCAATAGCCTCGCCCGCCTTGACCGTTGCATCAATAGCCGCGCCCGCCGCCGGGCTGACAAAATCAATGATGTTTTTAGCAACCTTACCGATAAACTCAAGCGTCTTGAACAAGATCGCCCCAAGTTCTTCCACCACACGCATAAACACCTCAAAGGCTACTTTCCCGACAGACATAACTCGTGTCAGGTTATCCTGCCCCTCGGCTGAACTCTTGAAATACTGCGTTAGCGCCCCAATAGCAACGCCTAAAGCGGTTATAACTAGCCCAATAGGGGTAGCCACAAAAGCAAGCGCCTGAGTAGTCATGGCCTTAAATCCGGTTGCGGTGGACCCTAATCCGGGAACGAGTTTATCCAGCGCACCCTTATAGTCACCTATCCCGATCTTTTGTTTAGTGTAGGCGTCTACGTTCTTTTTTATTGTCTCGTTATTCTTGTCTAACTGCTGATTATATTCAGCAAGTTTCTTCCTACCCTCATCGCTGTTTATGTTTACCTCGTTGCGCGCCTTGGTGAGTTGTTTATTTTCCTCACGCAGATCCTTGATGGACTTGGTCTGTTTCTCTATCGCGTCAGACAGTTTAGCCGTAGATTGGTTGGCCTCTGTGGCTCCTTCTACTTCTATTTTTATAAGGATCGTTTCGTCTGCCATATTAGTCTAGGTAAAGGAGTTCAACATTACATTCCGTTTGCGGGTCTTTCCATTCAATTTTAGACACAAAGAAATAGCCCGTTAATTTTTCTGTCTTAAGATATACAAAACTCTTGAAGTCAAAAGATTGAAATGCGGAAGCCGGCAGGCGTAACTTTGCCTTCACCGTCGGATTGTTGTATATATTTTCAATGTATTGATGGTATTTCTCGCTCATGGTGAGATTATAGGTACGATTCATGACCGTATCCATAGCGAGTGAGTCTGTCAAAGAATCGATAGTTAATCCCATCTTTGGCTTATCGAACCAGGCCAAACATCCCGTTGAACTAGATACAACGCTACCCAAAATATCACCGTAGTAGAAGTACACAGTACTGCCCCCTGAATAGGCTAGGCTCGTTCCGGGATAGGCCAACAATATCCTGTTTGCGCCCTGAACGGGTGAATAGGTAACCTTACTAAGTTTACCAGTATCTGATGATAAATATGGTAAGGCTTTAATCTGTAAATCTGTGGTCGTTGCGGAGGAAACGATGCCATAGCCGGAATAGAAAGTCCCGGTAATCCTTACAAGTTCACCTATCTTAAATGTCTGATCTCCTGCCGCCGAGTTGAAGTTTGCAAATCCACCTGAGTTTGAAACGGTGGTGAAATCCCATGTTTTTGAGGTGTCATCCTGAAGGTCATAAAATTTGATGTATGGCATAAACCATCCCAACATATTATCCGGCGCTTCGTCATAAGAGCCGGCAAAAGGGATTTTATATACATCACGATAGGCAACCGCATCAAAGGATGTCCGAATGTCCCATCCTCCAAACCCGGCAACGTTCAGCTGATTGTATTGTATTATCCCTGGTTCTTCTGTGTCCGCGTATTTTATGAAGTTATTAGTAGCCGCCCCGGTCTGATAGTTGTCATAATGGGAGACGTAGTGCTTACTCCAATCTTTTGCGTCTTCCCTCTTTAGCTTTGAAATCTTGTTTATTGAAAGTGTCTTGCTCGTTTCGTCATAGGTACAATAAGCCCCAAACATTACACAAAGAGCCTTAATCAACTCCACTCCGGTAAGACTTGGTGCTATTGCATTCGGTAAAATGTACCCTACCGACTGAGCATAAATCCCGGCGGCATAGTTTCTTATATAATAAGGCTTTATGTTTTCTTCAAGGCTATATGTTACCGTCGTCCCGGCGGCAAGTAACCCCGTCCCTGTTTTACCCAAAATCAAAGTATCCCCGGCATTACAGGCAATGTTAATAACAGCGGAGCCATTCAAAATGGAGGATACAATCCACTGTCCCACAAAGGTCACCACGGATCCGCCACGCCTTTGTTCAATGCCTATCGAATCCACGTTAGTGCTATAAACACCGAATTTTATAACTATCTTATATTCACCCTTAATCGGGCAAGTGTATAAACCAGTTGAAGTATTGAAACTTGCCAAATCACCCTTTCTTACTATCGTATCAAAAAACAGGGGGTAAGATGCTGCCGGAAATTCATAAGTACTCATCTGCACCTGGCAGATCGTCCGGTCTATCAATGCCTGAGATATTGTCATATCCGGGCCTTCCGGTGTAATTATCATCCGGTTAAATATCGGATCAGTCAGCAAATCCCCCGCTATATTCACTCCTCCGTGGTTGCCCATCTCCTTTACGAGCGTAGACATATATAGGCAGGGGAAGGCCTCTTGAATGGCATCGAATGGTGATACTACGTTAAAATAGTTCATCACATTAAATGCCTGTGACCTGTGCTGACCGTTATAACACCAATCCACTATTGGAAACGTAATCCCCTCGGTTGCGCTTTTCTGTGTGTCAAAGTCCTCCCATGAGACGGTAAACCGGGAGGGAAAGAGAATATCCCTGACGTTAAACTGGAGCAGATCAAACCAGTTTGAATTACCAGACACGAAAAAACAATCTATCAGCGCCTCATCTGACCCCTTGATGATAAGGTAACCTTTTATCAGGGTGTTCCCATTGTATACAAGGTTAAAAGACTGCTGACTGAATGCCGGGGACGTTATCTGCTGTGCCCCATAGTATCCTAGTGTATCCCTGTTCTTTGCTGTATTGGGTATCTTGAAATCTACTGAATAATTACCCTTGAGTTTGAAGTCATAGAAAGAGGCTACCTGTTTAGTTATCTTCAGGTCTTCACCGGAATAGTCCAGGTAATTACCGCTATCGTCAAGGAACCCGGTCATAGGCCCTGAACAGGGAGTTCGTCCGTATAACTGACAGTAAAGCTGACCGAATAGAGATTATCCCTGTCTGCATATTTAGGGATAGTGGCAGTATCTACTAAAACCGTCCTGAGGGTAGGTACAGAGATAACCCCAAAGGTAGTATCCGTCAGGATCTGAACCAGTGGACTTGATTTAATCCATACCAGCCCATCTACTTGCGCTTTTGTCAAATATTGCGAATTAATCACGATCATATTGCGCGACTTTCTTACTGATTGTTTTTCAATCGAGTCGGCCATCTCCCCGTAGGACTTAGGATATTCGTTGAAAATGTTTACCGTCTGCGACTTGCTTTCTGTTACATCGACTGAATACTTCTTTTGAGCCGTGAAATACCAGTAGTCATGCCCGCCCAAATGGTTAAGCCATGTGAGATAAATACCCGTAGTATCATGACAGTCTGCTGGAACGATAACGTCTATCGTCTTTGTCTCACTCATCGAAGTTGACGAATAGTAGTTATATAGCGTCAGGTCTATACGATCTTCAAGTGATGCCGATTGACTTACACGATACCTGTAAACGCCCTGATCCATGTCAGGGAGAATGTCAATATTTGAGGAGATAAGAGAATAATTACCGTTAGTCTTACGGTAAAGGTCGCGCTTCATGTAAAGGTTAGGAGAGGCGGTATTTACTATGTAACTGATA
>OFQX01000172.1_pt1 | contig 20464 bp, 24 predicted proteins | sample 1542951 | NCBI WGS metagenome assembly OFQX01 (sample SAMN07774215, study PRJEB24372) | wastewater metagenome | isolation source: WWTP Novara (Effluent) | place: Italy: Novara | collected 2015-12
AGATCGACAGGGTGCTCAACCGACGCATGATGCGCCCAGACTGTTCCATCCGGGCCAAGTGTGGGAGTGATTCCTTGCGGAAGTAAACGCTGTGCATAATTCAATCTTTCCAAAACCCTTGTTCTTGCCCAATAGATGTCGACATTATCTTCAAAGATCACATACACAAAACTCATCCCGAACATGGAAGAACCTCTGATGTTTTTGATCCTAATTGATCAGCCCAATCCTTTTGCATTGGAACTAATTTTTTACTGCAGGCCGACATCACTGATGCCAGCATTGCTAAATAGATTACTAAATTTCTCATCGTTACTTATTTATTATTTTATTTATTGTTTATTCCTTTACTTCTTGTATAGGGTTTAGATTTTAACTGGTAGCCGACAAGCTAACACATAAAGTCCCCAAGATGAAAGTACATCTGGGTTGTTATAACTGGTGTACCTAACTTCTTTTGTGCCGTAAGTCATTACTCGGAAGAGTGTACCGACAGCACTATCTCTAATCTCATAACCCCAACCAGTTCCTTCAGTAGTGGCAAAAGTAAAGGGAAGAGTCACTATCAACGCACCCGAGGCTGTCCCAACAGTAGTGATAGTACAAGCAGGGTTAACATAACAAATATCACCGACAATTTTATAACGAGCATTTGCGTTTGTGTAAGCGGTGAGACTCCCTGCACTAGAAGAAGCAACAGCATTGTAAGCCAAATCACGACTCTCATAAATCGGTCTTTGAATAAGGTTTGAAGCTGTGAAAGTAGGGACTGTCCATGTGTACCCAGCACCAGCAGAGAGAGTAGCGGCGAACCGTCCGATGACTTCGTAGTAGTCGGTTGCGGCAGCGTTGGTGATGGTAGAGATGGCACAATACTTTTCATTGGTCGTGGTAGCTGAGAAGTCTGAATACTGGTTGGCGAACGGAATACGAGCAAACCCGATAACCACTCCGTCAGTAGCGTTGTAACCGAGATAAACAAAGTAATCTATTTCTTTCGTAGCCAGTTCAGCACTACCAGCATTGAACCAGTTAGTTCCGTCAGCCTTGGAAACTGAAAGAGCGGATGTGATAGTCCGAACAGCCCCTCCGAGTGTGATATACACAGGGTCGGAGGCAGAAGGGTTAGTTCCTGCGAGTGTTTTCAGCGCAACGGTTATTCCCGCGGCATCCGTGACGGAGATTTTGCCGTTCCACATCGTGCCTTCTGCGGGCTTAATTCCCGCCCATACTGCCATTTTGAGTCCAAGTATGGTAAGCCGTTTTAGTAGATAAGAAGCGGCGGAGTCCACGAGACCGAGTTCATCAGCATCAACTGGAGTGGTTTTTTCGGTTGAGATATGAATATTGTCTCCTTGGTCGGCATCTTTCGCAGTCATCACTAGAGAAACATTCTTCGTCCCAGCAGAAAAGTTTACGAGAGAGCCAGCGTTGGAAGAAGCATAGACCGTCACCCGAGTGAGCGTATCAGGAGAGCCGTCGGTGAAAACACCTTCTCCGACTTCCCATTCTGATTTGTCAGCTGATTCGATGTGGTAGCGAACAGTCGCACCAGAGGTCACATTTCCAGCGAAAATACGCGCTCCTGATTGCGCAACAGCAGCCAAAGAGAAAGTACCTGTTCCAGTCGTTGTAGAGGTATCTCCTATATTATCCTTTCGTTCAAGAGCCATACTCTATTGCTTTATGGCTTATGAGATAACGAAACTGTATGCTACTTGCAACTGGTCAGCTGAAACAACGTTGACTGCTGAGAAAACCCGACGCCCCAAAAGAGTTCCTGATGACGATGCGTTGAAGGCACCGACTTCCGTGACTGCCTTTGAACCGGTAGCTGTCCAGGTCTTTGTCAAAGTTGCCGTGTCATTAGTCGTTGTTGTAGTAGCGAGCGCAGCAGTAGCGGCAGCTCGTTCTAGACCTGAGTCAGTTATTTCAGTTTGGAGAGTCGTGTCACCGGCGGCAGCTGCGTTTGTCCCAACTCCGAGAGCCAGGTATGTTGCGGCAGCGGGAGCACCTACCCCGTTCAGTCGTCCGGCGAGAAGAGCCTTCCCGACAGTCGTGATGAGGTTGTGGATGTCTCGTTCACCAATCACTTTTCCGTCACGGATGTGCTTGATGTTGATGTGCCCGACAAGTTTGATGTTTTCTTTGTTCATAGTTTATGCAAAATTTTCTGATTTACCTGATATACGAAGTGGTCGCTTGAAGCGTTCCTTCATAAACTTTTTGAAAGCCGCTTCCAGTGGTTCCAATTCCTTTCGAATTTCATTCCGGTCAGCAGTGGTGTAATCGTTCCGGTATCGACGCATACCCCGGAGTGCTCCGCGTAGAACGTAGAGTCGATGGAAATTGGCTTCAATGGAAGGAGTATCAGTAGCGATGTTGGCGATAAGGAAGGCGGTCTGGCGCTTTTCGTACCAGATGTGAATACCGTTTGTGATGTTTCCGGCAGTAGTCTTGAGAGGTCGAACGAAATACGAGTCACGTTCAAAACGGACTTGAGGATTATCCTGGTTGAAGTCCGATTGCACCTGAGTCTGATTGTGTTCCGAAGCCGCGTGAGAAGATGCGATGTCATAGATGCCACATTCCCGGAAGGTCGTTCCGTCAAAGGACATTTCGAAGCGCAAAGGCTTGATGAGTTCGGATGGGAAAGGGTATTCCCCGTTGTATCCAATGTCTCCGTCTACCAGGCCAGAAGAAGAAAGGAGGTCAGTCCAGGCTTCGCCCAGCTTGAAGTTGTGGTCAGGAGCAGAGTTGAGCGCCATCATCACCAGTTCGGCATCGTCCAAGTTGACCCCTTTCAAAAGATAGGCGTCAGAGAATTTGGTGCTGTTGGAATTCAGCTCCGTGGTTCGGATTTCGTCGATGATGTCTGAGATTACCATGCCCCAAGTGTAAAATTACGAAAAGGCTAAGGCAACATGCTATACGATGTCTTTGATGAAAGAAAACTCCATTCCCTTCAAAGCGAGAAGGTGCGGCATGAGGTATTCGATTTCATTTGTATTGTGCCCGCCCATGTGCCCGATATGTCCGTGGATTTTATTTCCAGAGTCGAGAATGTAGGCTTTCAGTTCCTTTGGTCGTCGTTCATTGTTGTAAGATTGGTCGGCTACCCAATACCCAAGGTCGAGAAGCGCCTGGTAGGTAGGGGTAGAAATCTGCCATCCGGGGGCTTTGAATCCCTTAGTGAACCCGCGGTACATAAAGTCTTCTAGGTACCAGAAAGCCTCTTCATACGTCCAATTTTCAGCCTCGCGCGGTGTCGGGTGCATGAAACCGTGCGGGATAAGGTCTATCCAGTCGTACTTTTCCATTTCCTTAAGAAATCCTTTGGAACATTTCCCGGGAATAGTAAAAAGGTTCACCTTGAAAGAGGGAACCTCAGCCTTGACAAGTAGGAGTTCTTTCAGTCTGGTATTACCCTCACAGAAATCATCGAAGTCGACAATATATGAAGTGGTAGTCTCCGACGACTTTGTATTGGACTGTTCCATAGGGCTTAAAAAACGAAATAAGGTCTTCTGGTGTGAACTCCCAGAGGTGTTCTGGGTACTCACCGTGCTTGATGGCGTTCTCTGAATTGGTATCGACAGTCGAGAGAGCAATCCACCCATTCGGCTTGCAGATTCTTGCGAGTTCCTTGCAGAAAGCAGCCGGGTCTTCCATGTGCTCGATAATCTCACCGGCAATGACGCAATCAAAGGTATCGTCTTTGGCTTGTATTTTTTCTACTTCACCGACAACAAAGTGAATCTCTGGGCATCTCTTCAAAACCAGGTCTTTTGCGACGCTGGACTGGTCAAAGCACCAAAGTTCGGCCTTGGTTTCGGTTTCCTCAGAAAGGTACTGACAAGCACCAAAAACACCGGCTCCGACGTCTGCAACGACATCACCGTCCTTGACGTGCTTCAAGAGCGCTCGTTGGCGTACAGCGTCATAATACGGTCGTTTATTGGCTTCCTCAGCCCATATCTTCGTATCGTAGTATTCCGCGTCGTCTATTTTCTTTTCGTGGAGTCGTTTCATAGTTTAGTGTTTACAGAATGTGTCAGTAGTAGTGTGGCATGGCTTACAAAGCGTTCTTCCGTTGTCGATTGCAAACCTCAACTCTGGGTAATGGGCAAACGGTTTTATGTGGTCTGCTTCAACGTTTTCAGGGCTACCGCACCAAATACATTTCCCACCATCTCTTTGTAAGACAGCCTTTCTCCATAACCTATACTCGGCAGAGTTTCTTATTTTTCTATTTCCTTTTGTAATCCCGCCCTTCCAGTTATGATTATTTGCTCCACTCATAGAAGCTCTGCGCTCAGCAGATAGCTTCCTGCCACGAAACGCATCTCCAATGTGCTTTCTGTGTTCGGCGCTCTTTTTCTTTCCAGTATGAGACATGCTTATTTTTTTCTTATGCTCTTCCGAAAGAAATTTTCCTTTATTAATTAAACTTAACTTTTTCTTTGTTGCCGCAGAAACATGCCACCCTTTTTTATGTTGGTATACTCCTTTTGGCATATTATAATAACTCTTCTTGAAATTTTCTCTGGAAGTATTCCGGGTAGACCTGCGCCTGTTGGTCAGTCCCGTCCATGTGCCAGACAAAGAGTCCTTCGATGTAACCGAGTTCTCCTCCCTTGTCTTTGAACCACTTGCAGAAATGGTCATCTTGACCCTTTGCCTTTGGAAGCGTATCTGGGAACTTGTAGACAGCGTACACGGAAGCAGGAACTATGTGGAACAGTCCTCCGACAATACCGGTCATGCCAACTCTTCGCCCAGCTATTTGGTCGAAGCGACCTCTTGTTGGCTGGTTGTTGATGCCGTTAACGTAAGGAGACAGGATGTACTTTGGAGAAAACTCACCCAAAGACTGATACATTTCGACTATCTGGTGAATAATTCCTTCTGACTCCACCTCGCAGTCGTTGTCCATTTTGATGATGAGTTGATACTTCCCGGGCTCAAAAAGAATCATATTCAACGCCTGATTTGAGGCAATGGAAATACCCTGGTTTTCAGAGTTGTAAATGACTCCCGCGAACTCACTTTCGTGTTCCTTGAGCCAGTCTGCCGTGCCATCAACAGAGCCATTGTCCACGATGTAGTGGTCATAAGGATACGCTGCTTTGGCTTTCAGTGAATCAAAAGACCGCCGGGTATAATCCAGTCGGTCTCTCGTCAGTGTGTAGACAGCTACATTGAACATATTAGGCAGGGAAATGGCAGTTTATTTCTTCCTTCTCGACGATATAGACACTTTCTTCGTCCTTGAATGGAGCCATTCTTGCACCGGGTTTCAGGACAACTTCTGCTCCCACAGGGAACTTTGTGTCCCCTTGCTTCACGACAAAGAAGTCTGACGGCGGAAGGAATGTCTTGTCTTTCGACGCCTTCACTCCGTAACGAAGCTGAGACTTAATGATGAGGAACCCGGGTTCCAGAATCGCAAGGTCTACCTTTGATTCTACTTCTTTTACTTTAGCCATAGCTGTTGTTTTTTTGAATTACTTATGATTTTTCTGACTCTCTCTTCCGGCCAACGCTCCATGAGACGGGTGCGGTTGTCTGATGTGTGTTTGAACCGGTCGCGAGAGGACGAATGGTGATGGATGGTAGGGGTTTCGATAATGTCGAGCGTGTATCCTTTTTCGAGGGCAATCAGTCCGAGTTCCTGGTCTTCCCCACCGTTTTTGTATTCTTCATCAAAGCCACCGAGTTCTTCCCAGACCTTTCGTTTCACCCGCAGAAGGAATCCAGTCGGAATGGTGACGTCTTTCAGGTTGTTCGTAATCTCCTCAGCAATGATAGTCCCTGTCCATTTGTAGGCAATACCGTACCAGACCTTCTCTGGGTGCCAATTTGGAGTGATTTGTGCGGCTCCACAGATGTCGGCGTCAGATTGGAGGAGGGCACGGATAACATCAGCGTTCGGCTCGATGTCGTCATTCATAAAAATCAGGTCGTCTGTTTCGGCAATCTTCGCCCCGCGGTTGCAGTTCTCGGCGAAAGTTCCTCCGGTGATGACAAAGATATTGAACTGGTCGTGTGAGAGCGCGTCGAGACAGTTTTTTAGCATGTCGTGACGGTTCTGGTGGGGGATGATGATGTCAGCCAGTTTCTTTTTCTGGATGCTGTGCTTCTTCATCACTATGTCTCGGGAAGTATTGATGTCTGCCTGGTCTTTTCCGAAAGAAATACCGTCACGAATTTTTGTCTTGAAGAGGCACTCCCCGGAAAACAAACCTTCTTTCCCGGAGTCGAGGATGGTGAGCCACAAGTCCCAGTCCTGAAAGCGTTTGAGTGTTTCATCGAATCCTGGGAAGTCCTTTCTCCGAATGAGTGACATGGTGGAAATGTAGTTCCACTTCCACAGGTCGTGGGAGGAAAACTTCTGATTCCCGACGAGTTTCCCGTCAATCATGTATGACCCGTATGTGTAAGCAATTTTCTTGTCGGCGTTTTTGAGCGTCTTGAAAAGTATGGCAAGCGCGGTAGGCTCCCACTGTAGGTCGTTGTCTGAGAACAAAACAAAGTCTCCTTTGCTTTTCTTAAATCCCTTGTTTCTTGTCTTAGGAGCCCCCTCACTTTTCTTATCTACCTGAACGATAATCTCGATATTCTGGTAAGTTTGGTTCTGTAGGGACGGCAAAGACTCCACTGTTTCACCTTCCCGGGAAGGGATGATGATAGAAATAAGCGGAGCTTTTTTAACGCAGGATTGTTTGTGCTCTGTGAGGTCTTCCGGGAATGACTTGAAACAATACGGACATTCGTACTGGTCGACTTTTGGTTTTTCAGGCGTCTGGTCGAAGATAGTTGCCTCTCCCTTGCGAACCATTGCGATGGCGGATTCCTCGGATACGTCAACTACTCTTCCAAAGCGGTTCTGAATAAGCATACTGCGTTTGCGTTATTAGTTCTAGTCTGCCCCCAGAAGGGGCAGGAAGAACCAACAAAGGTTCGTGCTAGGTTAGTAGCGGACTTGGATGTCAACCAGTTCACGAGCACCGTCGGTAAAGGTCTTCTTACCGTAGAGGTTCCAGATAACGTACTGAGTACCCAATCGGATAGTTCCGTCCGTGTTCTGAGGAAGGTCTTTAACTTCGAGCTGTGAATTAGCTTGCATAGCGAAGGAGATGGCTCCCTTGCGTCCCATCAACCAGTGCTTTGTGTTGTGGTTAGACACAACGGAAGTACCGAGGTTTCGAGAAGCGTAGAAGTCGATGTCCAAGAGCCGACCCATAAACCCGTTTCGGAGTGTATTGTCCTGGTTCTTGTACCCGCTTGTTGCCATCAACTTTTCAACAACTTTGTAGTAGTTTACTTCGTCAACGATAACAAACCAGTCGCCGTTGTTCTCAACATCTTTCTGAGCAAGTTTTACCTTGGCAGCTTCGATAACGTCAAGAAGGTTTGATGTGGTAACAAGAACGGCCTGTCCGTCAGTTCCACCGGCTACGTCGCCTCCGTCAACTACTGAACCAGCGTTCGCGTATTCGGCGAGGATAGCTGCGTCGATAGTATCTCGGAGTTTGTAAGCTGAACGAGTCTTCAACTTACCTTGCAGATTGTACATCATCTGCTTTTCGTCCAATCGGTCTACATAGAACGAAGCGTACTTCGCCTGGTCGACTGAAAGGTACTCGTCCGTTGTAGCGATGTCCGTTGCACTTACCGCGCCAGATGTCGCGTTACGTGTGTATGAACCTACAGACGGGTCTGACTGGTACGGCTTGTGGTAAGTGTCGCCGTCTGGCATTGACACCATGTCCACAATGTCCATAGCAATCAGCGATTTTGTCGCGAGAGCCTGAACTTCGGGAGCCCAGATTTCTCGGATATATGCTGCTAGTGAGTTAGCCACAGAATTGGAGTTATGTTAATAATCCAACCCTTTGACAAAATACGCTTAGCGGAATCCGGCAAAGTTATTTGTCTTCAACCACTCGTTGTATTTCTCTCGTCTTCCTTCTTTGCCCTTAAGCCATTTTACGTGCTCAGGGTTATCAAGGTCGATGTCGGCGTAATTGATTTCTCCGCTCCCTGGCTTAGTCCCCGGAGTGGTGACTTTGTCGAGATTGGATTGCTCTTTCGCCTTTGCTTCGGCGCGTGCTTTGGCTTCGCCTTGGAAGTAGCGGGAACCTTCGTAGACCTCAAATGGGTCTCTCCCAGTGTCTTTCGCTGCTTGCAGGACGTCGTCCCAAACATGCTCAACTTCCGGATTTTGCTTGAAATAAATACCTTTGATGACGGGGCTGATTACGCTCGGTGCCTCTTTTTTGGGCTCCGGTTCACCACCTTTCGGTGGTTGCTTATCCTCATCGGATTTATTCGGCTTATCTTTCAGCTGCTTTCTGAGTTGCCCCAGTTCGATACCCAACTTGTCGCCCTCGCGGAGGGACTTGACGAGACCGTCAATGCCCTTGAAGTCCTTTTTAGTAGCCTTATTGACTACCTCAAGAACAGCCTCTTGGGTTTCCGAGTCGAGCGTCTCAATGAGTTCACTCAGCTCTACCGAATCGTCTGGGGCATCTCCTTGGCGGTTTGAGTCGTGCTCTCCGCTTCCTGGTTTGAATTCCTCTGACATAGAGAATTGTAAAGGATTAGGTTTCCAAGACCGACAATGTCAGTCCCAGAAGTCTTGCCCTTTACGGTACAAGATGAGAACGGAATTTTTCGAGAGTAGCTCGCGCTGCTTTCGAAGCTGCCAACATTCGCTTCACTTCATCAGGCGTCCCGTTAAGGTCGAAATTTCTGATGTCCGTCAGCTGTGCGACAAGTTTGTCGAGCAACTCACTGATTACGAATCGTTGGAACCGTTCATCTTTTTTAAGAATCGCAAGATACAGTTCACGCTCTTTTGCAAGCGTTTCCTCTACAGATTGCACTCTCTCTTCTTTCTGCGCAACATGCGCATCCTTCTTAAGAACCTTAGCCATAACTTACTGCGTTATTCGTTTTGGTTATCCTTTGTTCCCAGGAGACCCGGCGTTTCCAGCTTCCTGACCAGGTGGCAGGACTGCTCCGGTTGGTGCTCCCGTAGCTCCTGGTTGCTGTTCGCCCCTTGCTTGGAGGAATGATTGAAGCAGGGCTTCCTGTTTTTCTTTTTCTGACTTTCGGTAGTTTCTTCCCTGTAGTCCAAGAAGGTCGAGCAATGATTCGTTCAACTTTTCTCGCGAACCGGTGTAGTTTGGGTCTTGGAGCACTCGGATGATGTTCTGAATCTGTACCCCCTTGTCGAACTTTTCGTTGTTCACGTAGAACTCGATGGTGTACTGGGCGCTCTTGACGATGTCCTTTTTGATTTCCGCAAAGCGCATGTCGCCCATCTTTGCATGTTCTTGAAGGAGCCGGTCACGTTCCGCATCCAGTTCATCTTCTGTTGGGTAGATACCAAAAGTCTTTTTGTACTTTTCTGCCTCAGAGTATATGAGGTTATCGACAAAGTAAACATCCAATTCTTCCAGTTCGGCAGGAGACCCGACAATCTGCGCCATCTCTTTCTGAGTCAGTTCGTCCATGATGGTTTCAAAGTAGAGCTCGTCAAAGAGTTCCACCAAGAAAATAGACATCTGTTCGATGATGTAGTCGTAGGTCGTTTGCTGAGTCTTCTGGTTCGCGAGAGCGACAGTCGCGGTAGTAGTAGACGGCATGTCTTGTCCTACTCCCTGCGCGGTCACACCAACAACCTGACGGGCGATTTCGTAAATCTTGTCGATAGAAGCCAGGAACTCTCCCGTGTTCATGTTCACAACGAGACGTTCAATGTCTTCGTCTTGGTCAAGCTCCACAGTGAATCCGGTTTCCAACTGGTCGAGCCACTTCTGTTCCAAAGAGGAACCAGTGACGCCTTTTTTGTGTTTGAAAATACCTCGCAAGTCAAGGATGTCCTTCTTTCGGTAGAGGTGCCACTTTTCGTTGTAGTATTCCTGTAGCCCAGCGATAAGTTCGAAGACACCGATACCCAACCATCGTCCCTTTGGACGCATAAAGTCTACCTGTTTGTAGGGGAACATGAGTTCGTATTCTCCGAGCTTGGCAATCATATCTTTTGACTGACGCTTTCGCTTGTACGGAGTCACGAATCGGTCGAGTTCCAAGAACGGAGACCATTCACCGGCTTCTCTGTCTTCTTCTGGCCGGATGAGTTCACGGTCGAGGTACTTGATACACCCCTTGGTGTATTTTTTGAGTTCCTCAGTCGTCCCGTTGTTTGTTTCGGTCACATCGAAGTCGTCGTATGTCCAGAACTCATACCCGGTAAAGAGGTTCTGCCCTTCTTTCTGCATCTTTGCCCAGAGAGCATTGACGTCGGCCTTCTGAGAACGGTTCAGGTTCATCGCGAGCACGTCATCCATTGTCCAAAATACGCGTTCCACGATTCCAGACTGTTGAAGGTCAGCAATGTGCGGAGGTCGGACGATGTTTCGAAGGTCTACGTGATAGAGTTTTCCATTTACAATCTTCACGACCGAAGACCCGAAGGCAATCATGTCGTGTCGGACGTCGTCGATGAAACGAGAAAAACCAGTCACCTTGAGGTGATGGTTCACGGCCATGCGGAGCAAATAGGTGACAGGAATCGAGTTGGCGTTCGCCGCTCGCATCTGCAAGTCTTTGGTGTCGATGTCTGAGGCGTAGAAGAGTGAACGGTGAATCGCCAGACCCATGTTCACGAAAATCTTTTTCAGACCAGTCGAGTCTACCGGTTCTTCGAACTTCCCGGCGTAGAGTCGGTAAGAGGTGTTGATGACGTCTTGGAGGTTGTAACTGATGGAAGGAGTGACCTGAACGCAACCACGTTCATACTCGGTGATAAAATGTCGGATGTTTGCCATAGTTTATTTTGGCTTTTTAGGCGAAGGATGTTTGTTTGAAAGGTCGTATTTTCGCTCCGTCCTTCGGGAATGCTTGCTGAGAAATCTGCAACTGGTAGGCGGTAGCATCGAGAACGTCATCGTGTTTTGCTTTCGGGAAATCGAACATTTCAAGTTCCAGGTCACGGCAGGATGTTTCGATATGGTAAATACTCTTGGATTCGTACCGGGGGATGAGTCCTCGGATACGGGTCTCCTTTTGCGTGTTCATGTGCTTCAAAGGAACCACGTGCGGGAACTTTCCTCGCTTGCGCATTTCCTGTTCAAAGAACGGTCGTATCGCATGGAGGTAGGTCGTCTCTTCAATACCAATCTTCTCGATGTTCCAATCTTCGTAAAGCTGGAAGAGGGTATCAATGAGCTGCTTCGGGTTGATGCGAAGTTTCCAAGATTTGAAGTACCAATTGTTTTCTCCGTCAACGAAATTGAGACAAAGGCCGGTACTGTCCGAAGTATCCGTTTTCGAGATAGCAGTGTCAACAGTCAAAAATCGCCTTGTATTCATCTTCTTCACTTCGTTCCATGTTGCAGTCTGAATCCACTCAGGTTTGAATTCCTGGTTCTCGGAGGTAATCGGGTTCTGTTGGTAGAGCGCAGAGAATTCATACGTCCCCATCATTTCTTTTTGCATTTCGAGCATGTTCAGTGGGAACTGTTCTGGCCAGAGGGCTTCGCCTTCACGCCGAACAATCTTCCCCTTGTAGAGTTCGTCTTCGAGAGCGATGGCCGGGAAGTTGATAATCGTCCACTGTTCTCCGCCCATTTCCATCTTTTCGATGAGACGTCCGGAAAGGTCATCTTTGTGCCAACGAGTCTGAATGACCACTATAGCGGTTGATTTGAAGAGACGGGTGTACACGGTCGATGCCATCCAGTTCCAGACTTCGTCGCGAATCAACTTCGAATCAGCCTGAGCACGGCCTTTAATAGGGTCGTCGATGATGATGAGGTGGGCGTCTTTACCAGTCAAAGAACCACCGACACCGACGGCGGTGTAACCACCACCTTTTGTGGTAATCATACGGCTTTTACTCTTCGAATCTTCACGAAGAGTATCACCGAAAATATCCTTGTAGGCTTGTGAAGAAACCAGTTCTCGGAATTTGAAGCCGAACTCCTGCACCAGTTCCGCGTTATACGACGCGGCGACGACTTCACGGTCGGGATGCTTTCCCATGTACCATCCGGAAAAGTCGATGTTGGCTTCGGCAGTTTTCCCGTGACGAGGAGGCATGAAAATCATCAGGCGTTTATTCTCACCGTTTTCAATCTTCATCAGTTCCTCAGCGATGCGTTCGTGGAACCAGGCTGGCTGATAGTCTTTGTGGCACCACATAGAAAAGGTAAGCAAGTCCTTTTTCGTCATCTCGACGAGAGCTTGTTTTTCCTCCTCTTTGTATTTGTTGAACTTTCGTTCTTCTGTTTGCGTTTTTGTTCCCATTTTATGAGGCAGTTGTTTGTATGGCGGTCATCCGGCGAAGGATTCGGTCGACTTGCTCGTCGTCGAGTTGGTGCTTGACCGTGTGTTGGTGTTCTTCGATGTGCTTCGGAGAGTAGTGTTCTTTCCCAAGAGTTCCAAGGAAAAACTTAACCATGTCAGCGGCTACTTTGTCAGACCCGGAAGACAGGAGCGCGAGACCTTTCAGTTCAGCGGTGTTCAGAATCTTCTCACGGAGTTCTACTCGGAAGTCTTGAATCCATGACTGAGCGTTTTTCCCGATGATTACCTTCGCGTAGTACGGCGAAAAACCGGCTGACAAAGCTGATTTGTAGCCGTTCGAAAACGTCTCAGAAGCCGGGTTGAAATAGTAGTTCAAGAAGGCTTCTTTTCGAGGGTCGTTGATTCCCCTCTCTTCGACGTACTTGCTGATTTTTTTCGTCACTGCCTTTACGACAGCCGCAGGAGCGGGACGACGATTCTTCGTTATTTGTGGCATAGTTGCATTCTTTGCAGGGGACTCTTCGAGGAAACGCAGTGAAACCTCTAAAATCCCCAGCACAAAATGTTACTATGCGTAACATTCTGTTCCATTTATGTAACAAATTGTTCACCGGTGCAACATCCAATCAGCACCATTGCCAGGTATCGGCGCACGGAGCCTTCTTCCATTGGGAGTTTTTGAAATCGTAAAGACGGAGCTTCCCGTTCCGAAGCGCCCGATTATACTCCTGTTTGTTCTTCTTCCCAGGGTTGCAGCTGTGGCCAAACTCAATATACCGAAAACTCTTTCGGGTAGTGTAAGAGACCACCTCTCCTTTCCAGAGAACCGGTCGTGCTTTTCCGTAGAACATAATGATGTAAATAATAATTACCTACATCATATTTGTGGAATTGAAATTAGATTTGAGGAAAGTGTCGGATTCGAACCCACGTCTGGTATTTCACAGATACAGTTTTCAAGACTGTCGCCTTCGTCCACTCGGCCAACTTTCCTGGTTCCTTAGCTGGGGAGCTTAAAAGTCTCCACCATTAAAATTTGCGCCTCTACGGTAAATCACTAAGGGCGGAAGACGATGTACTCGAAACACATTCCTTTCGGAACCCTCCGCTTAGCAAGCGGGTTCAGCGCCCTGGCTGATACATCTTCCAACTTGTGAATCTGGATGGAGTCGAACCATCAATCTTCTCCTTAAGAGGGAGCTACTCTGCCAATTGAGTTACAAATTCATGTTCGTGTCAGTTCGAGAAGTAGGATTCGAACCTACGCATAGCTGGTTCCAAAGGCCAGCGCCTTACCACTTGGCTATTCTCGAATATCTGTTCCATCCCAGGGACTCGAACCCCAATTGACTGATTCAGAGTCAGTCGTCCTACCTTTAGACGAGGATGAAATACACTCTGGGGTAGTCACTGAGAATCGAACTCAGGCACTAAGGTTCACAGCCTTCTGCTCTTCCATTGAGCTATGACCACCACAGAATGTACTTGTTCTCCCGGACAGAATCGAACTGTCGTCTCCTGGGCTTCAACCAGGCGCTCAACCATTGAGCTACAGAAGAATTTTTGTGAACCCGGATGGGATTGAACCATCGACCGTTCGCTTAAAAGGCGACTGCTGCTGCCACTGAGCTACGAGTTCATCTTGCTCCACAGGTAAGAATCGAACTTACTATCCTCGCCTTAACAGGGCGTCGCTTAACCGGTTAGCTGCTGTGGAATAAATTTTCTTGAGCCCCCACAAAGATTCGAACTCTGTTCAATAGTTTACAAAACTACCGCTTTTCCCATTAAGCTATAGAGGCACGACGACTAGCAGTTCTTATTCGATGGCAGTTCGCGCAAACGACTTCGCACTTTTCAATCTCAACAAGTATTTTCTTGAGACTGAGACCGCCAATAAAGGCACTGCTGATGGAAAATTTCTTATCTCTCAGATGGTCGAAATCGAGAGCTTCTGGATGAGAATTGAATCCGCAATCTGCGCATCCTCTTTCTATCTTTAGAGCGTTTACTTTCTCGGCTATAGAGTCCTTCCAACGCTTATTTATAATATAGCGCTTTTCTTTGTTTCTATAGTACCACTCACGATAGTAACGACGCAAATTTTGTTTTCTTTCTTCTTCCATGTACGACCACCGAGACTCGAACTCGGTTCTGCGGAGTGAAATTCCGACGTCTTACCCATTGACTATGGTCGCATCACATCATCACTTCTTTCGTCCGGAATGTCGCTCGGCACTTCCCACAATATCGTCTCCTGACTTTTATGTAAAGAGGATGATACCTGGAATCTTCGACGCTCGAATTAGGATGACTGCAAGTAGGCGAAACTGGATTCGAACCAGCGGCCTTGGGCTTAGAAGTCCCCTGCTCTTCCGCTGAGCTATTCGCCTTTTCATTGGCCTTTCTCCAACACGCAGGACATGCTTTGAAATAACTCGTTCCGCATTTTGTACAAATCTTTCTTTCCATATTGTCGGCAAACTTGGAGTTGAACCAAGAGGGCTGTTAGGCAACGGGTTTACAGTCCGCTCACGCTCCCTACGTGACTACTTGCCGGTAGGCACAGTCAGAATCGAACTGACGACTTGAGAGATATAAGCTCTCATTTCTTCCACTGAATTATGTGCCAGTACCCCCGATAGGATTCGAACCTACACTGTGTGCATTTTGAGTGCACTGCCTCTGCCGTTGGGCTAAGGGGGCTTATGTACGCAAGGAAGGAATTGAACCTTCTACCAATGTCGTATCAGGACACTGCTCTGCCGATGAGCTACTCGCGTATATTGGTACGCCGGGAGAGACTTGAACTCTCAATCCTTTTGAGGGGAAGTCGGTTTCTAAGACCGATGTGTATGCCATTCCACCACCGACGCATTTTTAATCTTGTGAGCGAAATGAGGGTATCGAGCCCTCCCCTTCGGTTTGGAAAACCGCCGCGCATCCGTCAACGCTTATTTCGCTTGCCAGTACGCTCAGAGGGATTCGAACCCCCGACCTTCTGTTTCGAAGACAGATATTCTTCCGCTGAAATATGAGCGTATCTTGAGCACGCCACTGGAATCGAACCAGCCTATTCAGGGTTTGCAATCCTGAGCCTAGCCAATCGGCCAAGCGTGCCTCTTGCGGGAAATACGGGAATCGAACCCGTACCTGGTGATAGACAATCACTTGCGCTGCCACTACGCCAATCTCCCTTTTTCAAATTCCTTCAAAAGGAATAACTCTTTGCTTTTCCAGCGACACATTCCTCGTGTCTTCCACGGCTTACACAGTTTACAGGAATGCTTTTTATTTTTCAATCTTTTTCTCATGGAATTCTCATAGGTCAGGGAAGAAGGAATCGAACCTTCGACAAGCGGTTCCAAGCCGCACATGATGCCATTTCACCACACCCTGAAATGAGGACAATCATGTACTGCGTTGACGATAGGTTATTTCGTCTGTCCTCAAATAGCTCAAAGAGCGATAAACCTGTTGCGCAGGGCGGATTCGAACCGCCGTTCTACGGTTTATGAGACCGTTGAGATGCCGCTTCTCTACCGCGCAATATCTGAAACATCTCCGTACCCAGTAAAGGACTTGCACCTTTAGCCTTTCGCATGTAAAACGATTGCTCTTCTATTGAGCTAACCGGGCATAAATTGAAATAGTGGCTCGGGAGTCCATGAAGGAGCGACCTTCGTTATCCCTTGCGTCTGCTCCCGTGCATTGACCAAGGTGTTGTGCATATTTCAATTTGTGGAAGTAGTGAGAATCGAACTCACGTCCGGAACAGTGCTCATTGGCTTTAAGTTCCGTCGAAACCATTGATACCCCCTGGATACTCACCGTCGCTCTTCACTCTGAGTCGGAGCTGTTAACATAAAGAGTCGTCATGTCTACTCGGTGTACTTTCAAGTAGCTTGTGGAGCCGAAGAGAATCGAACTCTTCACACGCTCATTGCAAGTGAGCATCGCCAGCCTTGGGACATGCAACCCCAAAATTCACTCATTGGCACCCACGGAATAGAACGCACGTGACCTCGCTCTCCGTTACCATGCAGCGCCAATGAAATAACTTTTGCAGGAAAACTAGGACTTGAACCTAGACAAACAGGTTTGGAATCTGTTGTGCTGCCAATTACACCATTCTCCCTGATTTCAAGGTAATCTTCATCGTTATTTTACCACCCTATTTCCGACTGTCAAGGCCGAAAAACTTTGTAAGGAAATCTACTGCGTCTTTGAAGTCCGGGCACCACGACTTGTGGTCGTCCGATTTTTCAATCTTCACGAAACATTTTTTGCAGTAGTAGGTCATTAGAAGAACTTTTTGAATAACTCTGTCGCGACATCTACGAACATGTGCCGCTTCATGTACTCCATCCGCTTCTTGTAGTCGTCTCCGAGTCGGTCTGCTTCCCACTCAGAAATCATATTCCTGTAAGCGAAGACTTCCTTATCGGGTTTCAACGTGTACAACCCTTTCTTCCAAAACAGCCACCACGGACGGTATTCATGCAGGTACACGGCGTTGGCTCGGAACTCGAATACCTTGGCCTGTAGGGACTGGTTATCGAACGAATCAAACTTGAAATTGAAAAGCGTTTTTGGTTTCATGTTCTGAGTATAGCAGGTTAAAGTCTGTTTGTCAACTACTCATCATCTTCGTCGTCTTCGAAGTCTGATTCGGTCGGAATCTGAAAGCCAATGCAGGATTCAAGCTGTTCCTTCTTGTCCTCCTTCTCCTCAAGGCTGTGAAATTTCACGGGAATTTTTTTCTCCTTGCGGACAGCCGTTAAAACATCCTTGGCCTCCAATTCCTTTTTGTACCAGAAAATAAACTTAGCCATTTCTTTTGTTTTGATAACCGGGTTTCAAGATGTACTCCTCTGGAATCTCCTCCTCGGAAACGACAGTCAGCTCTTCCACCTCCGGAACAGACGTGGCCGAAGTCTCAAGTGTTGGCGGAGCCAAGAAATTTTTTATTCCCAGTGGGTCTTTATTGGCAGTGGACACTTTGAATGGATAACAGTCTTCACATCCAGATACTCTCCTCATGTGAACCGGACACTTTGAAATCTCAGTGGATTTTTTTTCAGATGCCGGGACATCTTCTGGGAATTCAACGTCGATAAACCCCGCCTCGACAAATGGCTCGACAATCTCCTTCGGTATAAGAATCCCCCAAGAAGTTCCCACCCTTCGTAGCTTGATACGCATTATAATGTAGTTGTTATTATAATGGCATTATAATGGAAGATATTATAATGTCAACTTTGAAAATACCCCGCTTCTAAAAATAGGGAGAATTGCTGGGAGGGATACTATAGAATAAAAACCAAAACGATTCCCCTCCACCTCCCCCCTCTATTCCTCATGGTCATTGTCCCAATGTCGCATAATATATCTTATCTGACATTGTATCATGTTTATGGCTTGAATAAAGCACAAAGGCGATATAAACGAAGCGTTATAATGACGTATAAGACCCCTTTAGCATGGAAGTGATACCTTTACACCTTGAAAAAGAGAGAAAGGCGAAAGAGAATAAGAGAGGGAGAGAGGTTTTGACGTTCTTCTATCCTTGAGCATATCAATCCTTTTTCCCTTTTTTTATTGTCCTCTTTCCTTCTATTGTCCTTTTCTTCTTCCTTCCTATAATGTAAAGCTCTTCTCTATCCCTATAGTGCCCAATTCCAGGGCGGTTTTATTATTTCCCTTTTATAAGCCTTTTTTCCTTTATAAGCCTCTTTTCTATTATTCTTCATTCTCTCCCTTTAGTAATAGAGAGCTTGTCCAATTGCTAGGCGGCGGAATATACCTGTTTCGTGGCTTGTTTTAGCCTTGTTTCTGTATTCTCTTTATAGGCTCTTGACTTAATCCGAAAAGTGCGCTATACTGTACTTGTACCAGTGAAGAGCCAAAGCCCGCAGGATTCTATTTATACAGTCCAGAGCGAGGCGAGGGCAATTCCGAGCAGGTACGAGGAAAACGGGTGTACCCTTTAGGGGCTGGCAAATCAAAGTCCAGTCCCCGCAAAAGGGTGTCCGTTTTCTTTGTTATTAGGGGATTCAACGGGTGGCGTCTACTCTTGCGCCTACAAGAGAAAAATAAAAGTATGTTGAAAATCAAAATCGCAATAGCACGAGGGAAAATCATTATTTCGAAGTTGTTTCTTGTAGCCTTGGGCGTTTGTATCGGTGGAAGTGGTGTCTTTGTATCACTTACAGCCCCCGAATTGCTCAAAAGCGAAACTGTGACGTTTGAGAACACTATAAATGTACCAATTGTAAAGGCCGAAGAGGTAAAAGCCGAAGAGCCCGAGACAGTAGAAGAGATAATCCGCAGAGTGTCAAAAGAAAAGGGCTTCCAATACACTGATAGACTGGTGAAGATAGCAGAGTGCGAGTCCAGTTTTGACCCTACGGCCGAAAATCCAAAGTCAAGCGCCAAAGGCATTTTTCAAATCCTGAACATGCACGGGCTGACAGTCTTGGAGCGTTTCGACCCTGAAACAGCTACAAAGTGGGCAATCGGTGAAGTGGAAAAGAATGGTTTTAGTGCGTGGAACGAGTCAAAAGACTGCTGGAAGTAAGCAAAGCAGAGTCAAAGAGAGTCCTTTTATAGGGCTCTTTTTGCTTTTGTAGTGCCTTTATATAGTATTCTCTTGACTTCAAGACAAGAAAGGTATATAATGGACTTGTAAACATTAAAGCCAAAGCTATGAAAAAGCGGGTACTCTGTACTTTCAACGGCACCAAGAGCCAAGCTCGCGACATTGTCGGAGCGTGGAAAGAGGAACAAGCCAAGAAAGCACGAAAGGCCAAAATGGAGCGCTTCTTCACGAAAACAGCCCAAGTCTGGGCAGAGCGTGAAGCATGGGAGCGTTCCTATTTCGCCGAAGCAGTCTAGGACATACGAAAATAGGGGCAAAATTGAGTTTTAAGCCGTTTATATATCAATATGAGCACAAGAGCACAAATCGCAGTCTATCAAGCACCAGAGAGCAAATTGCCCAATTTCGAGGCGCTTCTATATCGACATAGTGACGGCTACCCGTCGGGCGTGTTGCCTGACATTATGCCATTTCTGGCCTTTTGGAAGAAAAACAGAGGCATGGACGATGTAGAATATCTTTCCGCACGTCTCTTGCAATATCTTTGCAATGAGTACGATGGAATGATGGAAGAGCTGGAAAAGGGAAAGAAAGTCTATACTGGTATTCTTGGAAACGGTATCTCGAAAGACTTTCATGGCGATATAGAGTATCTTTACGCCATAAGCCCCGAGGGGGTGAAGGTGTACGAAACGAGCTTCTGGCAGAGCAACAAGCCAACGAGCAAGAATTGCATTCTTCTTGGTACTGTACCAATTGAGGGCTACGAAGAAAGCGAAGACTATAAAAAACTTCTTAAAGACTAGCCTATGTATACAATACTACGCTACTACCGAGACCAGAGACCTTTTGAGGTGATACAAACAGGGCTGACACTTTCACAAGCGCAAGCCCATTGCCAAAGAGAGGACACGAGGAAAGAGGGGGAATGGTTCGACGGCTACGAAGAGAGCAAGAGAGTCCGAGACCATTTCAAGGCCATTGAGAGAATGAACAAAGCATAGTTTTTCCTCTTTCTTGCCCCTTTACGGGGGCGGAAAAAGGGGCGGAACCTTTCTAAACCCGTTTCCCTTCCGTGCGTTTCTAGTGCGGCGGTATCTTAACAATATGACCGACGAAGTTATTGTTTCCCTTCCCGAAAAGGTGGGAGAATACGACACCCTACGCCTGAGCGTTAGACACTCAAAAGCTGGTTATGGTGGGATGGACTGGACTTTGCGCCCCGGTGGGCTCAAGCTCAATTTTTCCCCTTGTACCAGAACAGAGCACGGCTTCCGTTCTACTTTGATGGGCGAGAAGTGGGAAAGCGGTTTTTTCATGGTTATCAATGACGATGCTAGAAAAAACCCCCACAAAATCAAGCGCATCCTTTCCCGTGTACAAGAAAGAGCGGAAAAGTTTGCAAAAGCCTACAGCGCCCGCGATGGCGAAACGCTGAGGGCTCTCGCTGATGAAGTAAAGGAATAACCCTATGAAAGTATCAAACGCATGGGGAGTGCCGAACCAGTTTTTGCTAACTGAGGAGGGCAGGGGCGCAAACGG
>OFQX01000175.1_pt1 | contig 20321 bp, 29 predicted proteins | sample 1542951 | NCBI WGS metagenome assembly OFQX01 (sample SAMN07774215, study PRJEB24372) | wastewater metagenome | isolation source: WWTP Novara (Effluent) | place: Italy: Novara | collected 2015-12
GAGGTAGCTCGCGGGCGTACCAGTGTTGCCGTCGTCGCCCGGGGACGTGAACTGCACGTCGTAGCTCGTGGTCGTGACGTTGGAGATCGCCGCGTTCGTGATCGCCGCGGGCGCCACCGCGTCGGCAGCCACGGTTCCGAACGCGCCAACGTGCTCTCCGTTCCACAGGTTCGTGGAGAGCGGGAACGATCCAGCGAGGGGGCGCAGGTCCACGTTCGGGCGCGACGGCTTCGTGAACCCCGGGTCGAGCCAGCGCGAGTTGCAGTCCATCCCCGAGCCGACGCAACGAGTCGACCCGGGCCCGACGAAGCCGCCGTCGGTCGCGTTCGACGAGTCGGTAGCGATCCTCGAGTAGTACAGGTTCCGGTTGTAGACGATCGGGGTCGGGATTCGAGACAGCGGCGTCCAGTTGTGAACTCCGGCCCCGCCAGCGGTGTAGAAGATGTTGTGGTGCATGTCGATGTTCGGGGACGGCTGCCCGGCGTCGGTGTCGACCATGAGCGAGGCGTTGCGGACGTAGACCGTGTTGTGCGCGAACGTCAGCGAGTCGCCCCAGAGGTACTGCAAGCCCTGGTCGGAATAGAACGAGTTCCCGACCACCGAGTCGCCGTGCGTGAGGTTGAACATCGAGAACCCGCCGTCGATGTCGACTCGGTTGTCGCGATACGTGTTGTGCCTGCAAGATCCCGAGCCGACCCACTCCTGGGCTGCCGGGCAGTTGTCGATGGCTCCAGGGTCTCCGGGGTTCAGCCCATCGAACCCCGTTCCGCTGATCGCGAACTCGAACTTCCCGAGCCCGGCTCCGGTGGTGTCGACGACGAACGAGTTCCTCTCGATACGGTTGAACCGCGACGAGTCCCGCATGGAGAAGATGTAGTTACCCGAGCCGCTCATCGTCGTCTGAGACTTGAGCGTCAGCGTGCAGTCCTCGAGCACGCAGTCCTTCATCCTGTACCAGATGACTGGGTGCGACTGGTCGACGCCGCTCGCCATGTGGAAGTTCATGGCGATGCGCCGGAAGAAGATGCTGTGCGAGTTCGCCGTTCCCCAGGCGTTCGACTCCTGGCTGTTCATGACGCCCGCGTAGACCGTGCCGTCCTCGAAGGTCGAGAACTGCGAGATGGTCCCGGTCAGCCGCTTGCACGCATCCTCCGTAGCATCGGCCGCCACGACGAACCTGGTGCCGCTCAGAGGCGTCCCGAACCGGAACCTTCGGACGTCCCCGTACTGGAAGCCGGTGAACCCGGCAGACCCGAGAACAACGATGTCGGATATGGAGTCGCGCAGCGAGATCACGCACGACAGGTTGCCGTTGAACGTCACCCCGCGCAGCGTGACGTCGTTCCTGCTGTTCTTGGAGAACGACCCGGTGAACACGACGTTCGCGGGGTTCGCGAGGTCGCCGACGATCATGACCCTGTGCCCCGACGTCCCGCCGAGCGTCACGTTCACGCTGACCGGGTAGGTTCCGGCCGTGAGCTGCACGCGATCGTTGTCCACCCCCCAATTGTTCACGACCGACGCCCACGAGCGGGCGTTGGCTGGAGTGGACCCGTCCTGTGTTCCGTTGCCGTTCGGCGAGACGTGGGTGACGGAGTTCGTGGCCCACGCCGGGCTCGCCAGCAGCATCAGCGCGAGGACGAGCCGCTTCACTGGACGGTCTCCCACGGATAGACCCACTGGTGGATCGGGTGCCCCGCGATGCGGTTGAGCGCGCGAAGCGGCCGGAGGATCACGGTGCGCTGCGCCTCGATCTCGCCCTTGCCGCCCGGGCCGGTGGTGTTGAACAGCGGGTGACAGTAGACGATGCGGACGCGGCCAGCTCCGTTGCGGATGATGTTCGTGTTGCCCGAGATGATCCCGTTCGGATCGGCCGAGAACGCCTCGCCGTAGTCGCTCGCCGGGCCACCCGCGCGCTGCTGCGGGTTGCAGAATCCGAGGAGCTGGTTGCGGATGCGCTGGCTCCCGGCCCACTCCGAGAGGATGTCGGACTGCGCCGCGAGGTTGATCGTGCCGATGTTCTGGACCACGCGACGGAACCCGCCACCGGCGCTGCTGCCGTAGTTCATCCGCACGTCGGGGTCCAAGAAGAACATCTCGGCCGCGAGCGAGTCGCGGTCGAACTCTCGGTAGCGGTTCACCACGGAGAACTGCGGGTACATCACGCCGCCGAGCGAGTGCGCCTTGTTGCGCGCCTGCACGTCCTTCCACTTGATCGAGTTCAAGATGTGGAAGTACCCACGCACGTAGAGCGTCCCACCTGAGTACGGGAACGCCTTGGTCGCCTGCCCCATCGCGGTGAAGTAGTTGTCCATCGAGATGCTGCCGTTGCCGACCATCGGGGCGTGTCCGCCGCCGGGACGCTGCTTCCAGTCGAGCGGGATCATGTCGTTGTTCGGGAACGAGAAGTACGGGGGCAGCGGGCACGACGGGCAGTAGACGCGGCGCAGCGAGTCGGAGCGCAGGAGGCGCTGGAAGATGCCGTACTTGTTCGGGTCGTTCGCGGCGAGGAGATTGTTCGGGTCGAAGGCTCCCGCGAGGTTTCGGTGCGTGAACGCCGACACGTCGTAGGCGCCGATGATGACGTTCTGGCCGTTCGCGGGGTAGTAGCCGCCGAACTTGCCGACGAAGTTCGAGCCGACGAACGAGCTACTGTCGTGGGCGTGATAGATCCACGGCAGCTTCTTCTCGAAGTAGTAGGAGTGCGGCTTCACGCGCTTCACCGCGCTGCCCTCCCACTGACCGGCGGGAGTCCCGCGCGCGTAGGCGATGATCGAGTCGGGGGCGATGTTCGTGGCGAGGCGCATCCCCCACACGTTCCGCATCTCGTCCACCAGGTCACCGAGTTCGTCGCCGTCGATGCGCGCGTACTGAGGCGAGTACGTCCCGGCGCCGACGATGCCGTCGGTGGGGGTGTAGTTCGCCATGTCGTCCCACTCCATCGCGATCTTGATGGGCGAGAGCTTCGTGTACCGAGCGACCAGCGAGTACGCGATGTCGCCGAAGATGAAGCGCGTGTTGACGCTGCTCACGGCCTTCACGAAGTCGACGTGATCCTTGCCGTCGCCGTTCGTGTCGGTCCAGTAGACGCGCCACGCCAGAGGCAGCGGCTCGTAGGGCTGGCGAGCCACCGAGTCGCGGCTCACGGCCCACCACCCGGATCGGTAGCGGTACATCGGCACGCCGGAGCCATAGGTCGCCGCCGCGTTCGTGTAGCGCGACGAGTCGGCGCCAGCACCCCAGAACAGCGACGAGTCCGAAGCCGCGCCCTTGAGCGTGTTCATGACCGGATGGAACAGGCGCACCACTGTGCATCCGGCGGGCAGGGAAACGGGCCTCACTCCGTACATGCAGCGGTCCATCCAGAGCGTATCGCCGAGCCCGCCTTTCCCGTCGTAGGGAGCCACCGAGCGGCCAGCCGCGATGCTCTCGTCGTCGTCGCTCGAGCGCGTCGTGTCGGCGGAGCCGTAGAGCGGGCTCGATCCGTCGTCGTAGCTGGCGTAGTTCGCCTTGCCGCCGACGTGGATCATCTGGACGTTCGTGCTCTCGGCGCAGAAGAACTTCTTCTCGTGCGTCGCGTTCGCGCGGAACAGCGCGCGGAACCCGACCATGACCGCGCTCGAGTAGTAGTCGCCGAGCGTGCGGAACATCTCGTTCGACCCGAGCATGAGGCGCACCTCGGTCCGCCCGCTCACGATCTTCCACGGTCCGCTCGCCACGCCGCCGATCGTCAGCGTCGCCGCCTGGTTATTCGACGTGGCGGCCGTCGTCAGCGAAAAATAGTCGCGAGAGGGAGAAATGTACGCGACCGTCGGAGCGCCACCCGCCCCGGTCACGTTCTGCCCGACCGCCACGCTCAACGGCACCATCGCGTTCGAGTCGGCGAGCGCGTAGTAGTCCATCTGCGTCACGAGCGCGCCCTGAGCCCGAAGCACCTCGGCCAGCTTGCCGACGGATGCCGTGAGGTCCTGCTCCATGACCTGCCCGTTGCCCCAGTTCGAGTCCTTGAACTCGCGGTCGTAGACGATCACGACGCTGCGCGCTTTGGTCGCCGCGTTGGGGAGCGGCGGGCGCGTCTGCTGCCAGCGCGCGAGGCCGCCGAACTGGGCGGGTCCGGCGAGCGCGGGGGCCGCGACGAGGAGTGCGAGAAGTGCGAGGGCGATCTTCTTCATGGCCTCACTCGTAGTGGATGGAAGCGTCGATGGTGAGGAACTGGATCGCGCGGTTCACGTTCATGTTCACGGCGCGCAGGAGGATGAAGTCGCCCATGAGTGGAGCGCCCGAGTCGTCGACCAGCGGCGCCGTGAAACACACCGGGTTCGCGAGCGACGGATGCCCGGTGACGGCGCTCGTGCCATAGACGCGCCTCGTGAACTTGAATCCCGCCACCGACGACGTGGCCCCGTTGGGCTGCGGCTGCTGATTCCTCGTGAAGTAGAGCGGGGTCATGAAGGCGTCGGTCTGATCGGCGTCCCATGCGAACGACACGCCGTCGGCGAGCTGGTCCGTGCGCTTCGTCACCGCGTAGACCGCGATGTTCACGGAGTCGGAGTCGGCCGCCGCCGCCATTTGGCACTGGAGGATGAGCGTGAGGAGTTTCGCGCCACGGATCGGCACCGGGTACTGCTGCATCACGACGCCGCCGTTCGCGCCGAGCGGAGCAAAGATGAGGTTCTGCACCTGATCGCGCCACTCCGGGTTGTCGAGGCTGCGGGTCCCGATCGAGCCGTCCGGGTACACCCTGACCTGGTAGGCCAGCGAGTCTCCGCCGGGTTGCATGTCGGAGCCGCCGATGGCCCCGAACTGTCCGTTGAGGTCCTTGGTTCCCTGCTTCTTGAGCGCCTGGGTCTGAGCGAAGGCCCCAGAAACGACGATCGCCGCCCCGACGACTCCGAGCGCGGCAAGAGTGACGAGACGACGCATCTTGTGTCTCCTGTTCGGCTCGGGGCCCGCCGCGCCGACCTGCATCGGCGCGACGAGCCCTCTGCCCGTTGTGGGTTACGACTGGCTGACGAACACGCCGAGGTACGTCGTGCTGCCGGTCAGCCCCGCGCCCACGCCGTTCTGCTTGACGAGGATGCCGAGGCGCCGGCCGGCCGTCGTGGCCGCGGCGAGGGTGTTCGCGTCCACGCTGCCGGCCGTGGCCGACGGCAGGACGTAGTTGCCGAGCGCGTTGCTGGCGGGGGCCGCGAGGCACTTCACGAGCATGAGGCTGCCCGTCGAAGCGAGCGGTCCCGCGTACTTCGTCTTGACGAGATCCGCCACGTCACGGATCGGGATGGTGTTCAGCGCCACCCCGACGAGGCCGACGTTGCTCGCCGCGTCGATGCGCTTCACGTAGATGTGCTCGACCTGCGCCGAGGTGGCGCTCGCGCCGTCCATGTAGGCCGGCCCGATGGTCGAGTTCACCGCGTCGAGATAGACCGCCTCGCCGCGGTTGATGGTGTTGGTGGCAGGGGTCGCGGTCGCCGAGTTCTCGGCGAACTCGATGATCTGGCCGAACGTGCCAGTCCCCTCCCAGATGATCGAACCGTCGCCGCCCCGGATCTGGACGGCCTGGCCCGCACGAACGAGTGCCATGATGAATCTCCTTCCGCGATCGCGGGGCTAGAGGATGGTGGACGGGATCGTCACGTTGCCGATGACGCCCTGCGAGCGGCGGCTCTTGAAGCACAGCTCCGAGCGCAGGTAGATGAACGCCACCTTGCCGTCCTGGCCCACGACCTCGAGCGACATGAAGTCGGTCTGCTTGAAGTGGCGCTGCGGGTGGGCGGCCCACAGGATGTGCGGCTCGTGGAGCAGGTACGTCTTTTCGACGCCAGCGGCCGAGCGCGGGGCCTTCGGATCGGCGACCCACGGAGCGGTCCGGTACATCAGGTTGGTGAAGCCCGACTTGGCGAGATCGCTCGACTGCTGCGGGCGATCGTACCGCTCGTTCTTCGCCATGTTGTTGTGGAAGTCGCCCCACGAACCCCAGTTCGAGAGGATGAGCGTCGGCTGCTTGCCGGAGCGCGAGGCGATGTTGTTCCACGCCTTCGCCACCGGGTTCTCGGCCGTGTTCATGAACGTGTTGCCGATCCCGGCCGTGTACGCGGTGTTGTCCGCGTAGTTGTGCCAGAAGCCGTTGGGGTCGACCGTGTACGCGGTGCCGTTGCACGGGATGTTGCCGTAGGTCTGAGCGACCGTCTCGATCGTCTCCGGCACGGCGAACTGGAGCCCGGTGAGCCCCTTCGGGTTCGACGCGGCGTTGTAGAGCTCCGTGCCCAGTCCGTCCGAGAACGTGTCCGAGGCGTTCTCCATGCGAGCCTCGGTGAGATTCATCCAAGACTCGGGGCCCGTGGTCTGGAGCTCGGCGTCGGCCGAGATCGTGACGGAGGTGCGGTAGTTCTTCGCCCAGTAGTTGCAGGCCTCGAACGGGTTCACCTCGGTCATGTTCGCCTTGTCCCACCCGGAGTAGGCCTCGAAGTTCTCGGCCTTCGTGACGAGCGGAACGGTGATGAGCCGACCCGTGAAGTCGGTCTTGATGCGCGGGCGAAGGCGCTGGAGCAGCGCGTTGCCGCGGTAGACCTGATCCACGAGCACCGGCAGGTACTTCTCGCGCGCGAGCGCGGACACCATGTCGTAGATCGTGTTGATGGATGCCACTGTTGGCGCTCCTTACGTTGAACGTCTCAGCGTTGTGCGAGCCTGGCCAGCCACCCTTCGTTGCGGGCGGCGGCGGTCGCGTCGGCGAACGTCGAACTCGGAGCGGGATTCGACGGAGCGGGCTTCGCCTGCGGCTGGCCGGCCGCTGGCTTCGCACCGTTCTTGTGCGCTCCGCCTTCGGCGGGCCGCGGGGCGGCCGGACGAGGCGCGGAGGTCGCTCTGCCCTTGATCGAGGGGTCGGCGAAACCGATCACCTCGTCGAAGGTCAGCTTGCCCGAAAGAAGCGATGTCTCGAGGCCCTTCGTGGCCACGTATCTCACGAGCAGCTTCATCTCCGGCTTCGTGAGCTGGTAGGCCTTGACGGCCGCGTCGATCTGATCGGCCAGCCCGTCCTCGGCGGCCTGCTGCTGCTCCGCCTCGCGATCGAGGGCCGCCTTGGCGTCCCGCTCGCGGAGCTGCTTGAGTTCGGCGTTGATCTTGTGCTGGTTCAGGAGGATCTGGCGCTTCACGTCGGGGTCGTCGAGATCGAGGCTGTCGATGTCGAGTTCGTCATCGGCCGGCTCCGCCTTCTCGGCGGGCTTCGCGGCAGCCGCGGGGGTGGGCTTCGCCGGTTCCTCGGCGGCCGGGGCCTCGTCGTCGAACAGGTCGGACCAGTCGTCGTCGTCCTCGTCGGGCTCCGTCGCGGCCGCGGCGGGCTCCTCGGCGACAGGCTCCTCGACAGCGGGTTCTTCGGCGGCGGGCTCCTCGGCCGGCGGCGGCTCGAATGCCTTGACGAAGGCGGCTTCGGCCGGGCCCGGGGTCGGCTGCTGGTCTGACATGACGGTCTCCTGGTAGTGGTGGGCTACTGATACGGCATGGGCTCGACGCCCTCGTCGGGAACCCCCGTGGGCTCCGTGCCTTCCGCGGCGAAGGCGTCCTCGGTCCCGTCGCTCATCCCGGGCTGCTGCCCGGCCATCGCGGCGGCCTGTTCCTGCGCAGCGTGCTGCGAGAGTGACTCGAGCAGGCCGCCAACGGCGCGGCGCTCCTCGGGGTCGACGATTCCGTCACGAAGGATCGCCTGCTGGAGCTTGAAGCAGAGTTCGGGAACCGACTCGGGCTGCTGGTCGGGCGGGGCCGCGCCGGAGAGCGCCGGGGGGCCGTTGAGCGTCAGCATTTCTTGCTCCTTCCGGCCTTCGCCGCGGCCACTCGGCCCGCCGGCGATCGCCCGGTCTTGGCGCGCGACGTGGACATCGCGCGACGCATCCCTGATTGACGGCGCCCTAGCATCGCCCGGACCGCGGCGTGCCCGATCGTCCCGCGCTTCTTCATCGCTTCGTCTCCTTGCCGGGCTCGCCGCCCTGCGCGGCCTGCATTCTCGCTGCCATCGCCATGCGCTGCAAGATCGCTTGTGAGTTCGGGTAGTCCGTCGCCTCGAGAACGGCCTGCGGGTCGATGATGCCGGCGCCGGCGAACGCGAGCGCCTGGTCGGCGATCTGCCGACGTCCGGGCGCCGTCCCCGAGCCCATCGTGAACTCGATGTCGTACTCGTGGCGCAGCGCCTCGGGGTCGAGCGTGATGATGCGGCCGTCGGCGGCCTTGAACGCGATCGCGCGATTCAGCTTCCTGCCGGTCGCGTTCATGCACTTCTTAAGCAGCCGCTTGAGCGTGAAGAACAGCGGATTCTCGTTCGCCCGGACCCGCGACTCTCCGCCCTGCTGGAGTTCGCGAATCGCCACGCCCGTCTCGGCGCTCCCGGGCTGGCGGCCGATCATCGCGTCGGAGACGCCTCCCACGCGCTGCAAGTTCGTCTGGAACGTCTCGACCAGCTCGAAGTGCCCCTGGCCCGGGGCTCCGATCTTGAGCGGGTCGACGGCCGCGCCGGGGTTCGCCTTCACGATGTCGCCGGGCTCGAGCGGGGCTTCGTCGAGATCGGTGCCGGCGTTCTTGTCGACTCGCAGCGTCGGGATGGACGCGAACGCCGCGGATCGCTTGAGCATGGTGAGGTGCTGGTTGTAGTCGCGGTTGATGGGCACCGTATTGTCGAGCAGCGACGTTCCCCAGTAGCGGCTCGAGACCTGCCGATATCGCTGTACCTCGACGGCAGAGCCCATGAGCGAGGCGTCGACCGGGAAGTCCGGCAGGAGCAGGCCGCCAGCGGTCATCGGGATCACGCGCCAGCCACCCTCGCACACGTACTCGGGGCGCCTGGCCATCGCCGCGTCGTTGGTCACGACGAACGCCGAGGCGTCCGGGTCGTAGCGCCGCGTGTTGCCGGCATACGTGACCCACGTGCTCGTGTGGTCCTTGATGTGAAGCTCGAGCAGGAACGTCGTCTCGCGCCACTCGGGGCCGGCCGTCAGTCCTTCGACGAACCGCGCGCCTCCGGGCAGCGTCGGTGCGCCCTCGGCGCTCGCCGGGCCGATCATGTCGCCCATCACGCCGGACATCGAGAAGCGCCCGGTGATGTCGCCGGCCTCCTCCATGAGCGGGCGCTCGATCGCGTCGTACTCGGGAGAAACGAGCCCGTCGGGGAAGATCAGGTTCGCGAAGTCCGGGAACTTCGAGCGCAGCAGCCGCGTGCTCCACGGTCGCGCGATGAAGAAGAACTCCAACTCGTCGTCGTTGAGCGCAGCCGGGTCCGGGTAGTAGTGGTAGACGGGGATCGCCTTGGGCCAGCAGATTCCGAGTTCGTCGAACACGAGCAGATAGGGAGCGGTTCCGAGCCGCACCGTCTCCATGATGTTGAGGGAGACCGCGGCGTCGAACTGGTTCGCGTTCATCATCCACTTCGCCGCGCTCTGGATCTGCTGCGCCATCCCGGCCTTCATGCCGACCGCGGGGACGACTTCCGGGCGCGGGCGGCCGTCGGTGAGGATCGACCACACGAGATCGGCCTGCTGCTGGCAGAAGTTCGTGGTCGAGTTCGCTCGCCGGCGCTCCGCCGTGTCCCAGTGGAACCCGTGGAAGTACATATCGTTGCGCTTCCACCGCTCGAGCTGTCCGCGGCGCCCGCGAACGGCCATGCGCCACAGGTCGTTCACCATCGCCCGGATATCTTCCTCCTCGTGGTTGCCGTAGGGCACCCAGTCGGGATCGAGGCGCTTCTCGGCCAGGAACGTCTGGCCGTCGGGCAGTCCGTGGGTGAACAGGCTCATGCTGGAAGCGGCCCCAGGTGCTCCTCCATCACAGAGTCGCTTACCACCTCGAAGCCGTCGGGCTGGAGCGTGCCCTCGGCTCTCGCGTTGAACTCTCGCGAGTCGTAGTCGGTGGGCACGAGGTCCTTAAGCTTCTTTGGCTCCACGTCCTCGCACCCGTACTTGCGCTGGAGCTTCGAGAGGTGCTCGGGGGACTCGACGTAGCAGCCGAAGGCCGTGCTCTCGTGCGGCATGAACCGCTTGCGCGCGTTACGGGGGACGTGCGCGGTGAACCGCTCGCGCACGGTGTAGAGGGCTCTCTCGGCGCCGCATTTCGGGCAGCGGAGAGCGGTTTCGGACGGCCGGGCGGCCCACGATCGGGTTTCGACGTGCCCGCAGTCGCAATCCCTGACCCTGTAGGCGGTGATGATGCTCACTTCCCCCTCCCCAAAGCCACCTCCTCCACCGCCTTCCAGTAAAGGGCTATCGCGGGCTTGCCGTCAAGGCAATCCCGATGAGCCCACAGCAGCGGGCCGGCTTCGCACACCATCGAGACGGCGGTTTTCGGGTTGGTGACGCGCTTGCGGCACGCGAAGCACTCGACGCCCGAGCGAAACGCGACGGCTCGCGGGTCGTCGAAGGCAGAGCGGTCGTAGTCGAACTGCTCGACGCGCGGATCGTTCTCCGGCTGGAAGATGCTCGGAATCAGAGTCACACAGCCCCCGTCGCGAGCGCCTTGCGCTGCTTCCGGTCGCGCTTCTCGAGGCGCTCGTCCATCTCCTCGAGTTCCTCGGCGCTCATGTTGAACCCGGCCTCGATCATCTTCGCGGCCTCGGCGTCCATCTTCCCGACGGAGCGCAGCGAGCGCATGGTGCTGACGGCGTGGACGACGCGGGCCATGTCGGTGTGGGCGAGCGGGGCAAGCGTCTCGTCGGGATTGCTCTTGTGGGCGATGATCGAGAGGCAGAGCGCGATCGCGGCGTCGCCGTGGTGGCGGCGGTCGTCCTTGAGTTCGGACTCCGGCCACACGGGCGTGTCCTTGTCGTCGTAGACGGCCGAGGAGAGCTGGCTCACGATCACGCGCGACTCGCAGCGTCCGGCGCGCAGGCGCGTCCACTCGCGTCCGCAGTTGATGAGGTGGCGCTTGTTCGCGACGCTGGTGTAGTAGCCGATCTTGTCGGTGACGCGCTGCGCCACGGTGTCGGCGGAGGCGCGGCGCATGTAGAAGTTCGCGTAGCCGAGCTCGACGGACTTGTAGATGAACAGCGACCCGTCGGCGTTCGCCTCGGGGTTCATGAGCGCCTCGTTGTAGTACCAGCACAGGCCGACGGCGGTGACGGCGAGCATCTCGGGCGGCTGCCGTCCGTGCCAGATCGCGTCGACGTCCATCGTGTGACGGTTGAAGATCACGATGTCGCACGGGTCGGCGCCGCGGTCGCCGGAGGAGATGTCGACGCCGGCGGTGTAGAGGTGGCGGCGCACGGGCGGGCGCAGGATGAGCAGGCGGCCGTTGGCCACGGGCTCGATGCGGGGCTTCTTCGGGTCCTCGGAGACGACGATCTCGGACGGGCGGGCGCGGAGTTCGATGGCCTGGCGCTCGTACACCTCGAGCGACTGCTGGTAGTGGTGAACGTGTTCGGCCTCGAACACGCGACGGCCCGAGGAGAGGAAGGTGCGCTGCTCGTCCTCGCCGTACTCCTGGTCGAACTTGTCGCGGTCGGAGTTGCACTTCGTCGACAGGCAGTAGCGGCGCCACGAAATCTGCCGCCCGTCGAGCGAGTGCTTCGCCGCGAGTTCGCGCTCCTCGTCGGTGTAGCGCGCCTCGGGGACGGCGGGCGAGCGGCGGTACTCGGGCAGGTGGAACCACGGGATGAAGATGGGCACCCAGTCGGACTCTCCGCTGCGCGCGTTGAGCCAGAGCTGGTGAAAGAAGTTGCCCCACCCGTTCGGCGTCGACTCGGCGATGACGAGTGACTCGAGCGTGTCGGGAACGGTCTGCATGATCGCGGTGAACGTGTCCTCGGCGTTCTCGTAGAAGGCGAGCTCGGAGAGGTGGACGCTGGTGGCGGTGTAGGAGCGCCCGCCGCCGTCGCCGGCCACGGCGACCTCGATCGACGAGTCGGTGTCCTTGAAGCGGAGTTCGCGCTTCGAGCGGTTCGCGGTGTCGAGGCGGAACGGGAACGCGGGGATGGAGCCGGCGGGCGCGGGTGGCAGGTTGTCGTGGAACCGCTTCGTCATGTTGAGGATATTCTGGGCGGCCTCGGTCTTGTGGGCGACCATGAGGTTGTGGACGTTGCTGCGCCGGTGCGAGTCCCAGAACATGACGCCCTGGCCGTAGGTGGTGACGCCTTCCTGCCGCGACTTGAGCACGACGATGCGCGGCGGGATGCCGAGAGCGCGCTGCCCCTCGACGGCGCTGTGAATGATGCGCTGCGGAGGGTTCAGGACGAACGGCTCGACGTGGTTCCGCTTGGTCTCGATCTTGAGTAGGTTCTCGGAGTAGTAGTCGAACTCGTCGTGGAGCCTGGGGACGGAGACCTTTCGCGTGCTCACTTGCGGGCCTTCGGCGGGGCGGGGATGTCGACGGTGCCGGGGTCGCTGGTCTCGTCGTCGAGCAGGGTCCCGGTGTCGGCGTAGTGCTTGGCGCGGCGAATCCACCGCCACTGGTCCATGCGCTCGCTGTTGACGGCGTTCTCGAACATGGCCTGCGCGAGCATCGGGACGGACCCGCGCGACCACTCGAGGTTGCCGGCGACGGACTGCCAGAACTTCGGGTCGTTCTCGATGCGGTTCACGTCCTCGATGGGGAGGTCGTGTTCCTTCTGGAAGTCAGCGAGGGTCTTGAGGCGGCGCTGGTCGGCGGGTGTGGCCCGCCATTTCAGATAGGCTTTCCGAGCACGGATTCGAGTGGGGTTTCCCTCTTCTCCGGTGCGACTCCACTCATCGCCCTGATCGTCTCCTCGCTGAGCAGTTCCAGCAGGTCCTCCGTTGGTCGCGGGGCCGACGGCGTGAGGCTCGAGCGGTCCTTCGCCGCCTGCTCCATCCGCTCGCGGGCCAGCACCCGGGTCTGCGTCGGGACCGAGAGGATCGCGTCGGCGAGGAGTTCCTGCGACTTCTTCATCGCCGCGAGTTCCTCGTGCTGATCCCGGAGGATCTGCACGAAGCGGCTGTTCCAGTCCGACAGCTTCTTCGTGTGGGCCGTCAGGTCCAGGGTCGCGAGCATCGTCGACGAACTCCACCTCAGGGTCGCGTCCAGCATCCGCAGCAGGAGCGCGGCGACCGCGAGCAGGGCGAGGAACGAAACCGTCGCCAGGATCGAGGAGAAGATCAACACGGGGATCTCCGTTGGTCACGGGCGTGTCCCCGTGAGTTCGTTGAGGAGTTTGGCGCGCAGGTCGTCGACCGAGAGGCCGAGCGTGGAGGCGATCATCGCGAGCACGGGCGTGTCCGCGGGTGCCGCGGTCGGTGCGGCGACCGGCGTGGTGGGGAGTCCGGCTTCGGCGCGGTCCTTCTCCCAACAGAAGCGGCAGTAGCCGCCGCCGGCGGGGAGTTCGGGGCCGTACTCGACGTAGCGGAACGTGTGGTGGTTGTCGGCGGTGACGGTGATCTCGCCGGTCTTGGGGTCCTTCGCGACGGAGGCGGAGGGCACCATGTCGTCGACTCGGCGAGTCTTGCGGTAGACGGGCGGGCGTCCGGTTCGCGGGTCGATCGAGGGGGCGCGGCCGTGGTGGAAGCAGTCGACGTGCTGCGCCGGCATGTCGTCCGGTGCGTCTGCGTCGTGGATCGACACGTCACCACGCTCCCTGGTAGCGCGGAGGCTGGTGCTTGCGGCCCTCGCGCTTGCTGGCGTCCTGGGCGCTCATGGTGGCCTCGTCGGGGCGCTCTTTGCGGTCGAGGAACTGGAACTCGTCGACGACGAGCTCGTAGTCGAGGTGCTTGCAGCCCTGGCGATCGGTCCACATCTTCTGCTCGAGGTGGCCGGAGGCGTACATGCGGGTGCCGGGGTAGCCGTAGGTGTTCATGGTCTCGGCGCTACGGCCGAGGAACAGGAGGTTCATCCAGTACACGTTCTTGGAGGCGACCTTGGTGATCGGGTGTCGGGTCCAGCGTTCGATGGTGAGGCGGGCGGACGCCATGCGCGCGGTGCCGTTGGGGTTCTTCTTGACCCCGACGCGCACCGGGCCGGTGATGGTTCCGACCACGAGGGCCCGGAAGTGTCCGCCCGCGCTCGCCACGATCAGCTACCGGCGGTGTACAGGGCGTCCCACTCCGCCTTGGGCCACGCGCGGACGAACGTGCTGCCCGTGATGTCGGTCGTCTCGATGTAGTCGCCGGGGCTGGCCTCGGGGAAGGCGTCGGCGATCACGTCGATGGTGACGCCTTCGGGGACGACGATGGCGAACTTCGACTGCGTGGCGATCGGAACGTAGGGTCTGACTTCGAGAGCCATTGCGTGTCTCCTCGTGTGGTGGTGGAAGATCCGCGCCCATGCGCGGGACAGGAAGCGGAGCAGGGAGGTCAGTTTGCGGACTCGGTAGGGACGAAGCCGCTGTCGGAGATGGTGAGAACGTAGCGCGTTCCGACCTTGAACAGGTCGGGTTCCGGCGAGAGCAGGACGAGCGGGGCGCCGAAGCCGACGGGGGCCGGCGTGTCGGGGTCGGGGACGAAGCTGTACTGGTGCTGGATGTGGTCGACGTGACCTCCGACCTGGCCCTGGGTGCGGACGAGCTGGGCGGCGGAGACGGTACATGCGACCTTGAGACCGACGAGGGTGGGCATCAGGTGGTGGTCCTCGCGAGGCTGGCGTGGGTGTAGGGGGCCTGGTCGCCGACGACGGTGTGCCATGCCTCGTAGCCGGCGGGGGAGATCAGCATGAAGATGCGGGTGGACACGGGGAGTTCGACGAGGGCGCCGTCGAAGGCGCCGCCGACGATCTGAACGGTGTTCTTCATGAGCGGGCCTCCTTTCCGGCAGGTGCGGGGTTCACGTCGCACGGGGCTTCTCTCGTCCGCGGGCCCGCCATTCCCGCATGTAGGCGGTGTGACACGAGGAGCAGTTCTTCGGCCCCACGCAGTCCTCGAGCCCGCACCATGAGACTCCGATGCGAACGGGGCGCTTGCGCTTCCGCCCGTGCTTCGGGTCATCCTCGCGCACGAGGCAGGGTTCCACGTGGAACAGAGGCGATTCACTCACGGGTCTCCTCGAGGCTCACTTCTTCGCCACGGCGAGCAGCATTCTCGTGATCCTGCCCGTCAGCCTGTTGACCTCGAACAGCCGCAGGCAGTCCTCACAGATCGGGGCGTCGATTCCGGCGCGAGCGAGGTCTCCGATCAGCCACGGCCTGCTATTGAACCCCGTCATCTCCGTCTTTCCACACGCCGAGCACTCCACCTTCGGCTTCTCGAGCGCGAGCAGGGCGCGCCCGGCGTCTCGAACTCGCTGGTCCGCATCGAGCATCCCGAGGTACGACTGAGAGAACACGGATCTCTTGCACGCCTCCACTGCCGCCTCGACCTCCGGCGTCACGATCAGGCCCGCCTTCAGAAGGGCCTCCGCGACACCGAGGTACGGGCTCGCACCGAGCGACGAGACCTCTCGACGGTTCCTCGCGACCGCCGCGCACCGCTCGATCAGCGCATCCCTCTGCCCCTGCGTCATGACGCCTCCACGAGCCGGATTCGACGCAACCACTCATTGGCCCAGTCGCCGCCGACCGAATCGCTGATGATGTGGTGAATCCGGGTGACCAGTCGTTCGATGTTCGCGCCGCTCTTCCGGGCTTCTGAGAGCAGGTCGAGCCAGGTCACAACGATCCCGCGCTCGAAGCACGCGGGCAGGCTGACCTCGAGCAGGACCCCATGCGTCTCGTGCATCTCCCACACGACGGCCCCGCTGACGATCCCACGCGGAGACCACCATTTTTCCTGCGTCATGGCATCCTCCGCCAGCCTGTCCCCGAAGGGCTCCGAATCCCCCACCGGCGCGCGCACCCTACACCCAAGTTTCACGCCCCGCAAGCAGGTTTTCGCGCCACCCACCAACGCGGCATTCCGCCCCACCAGCGCCCCGAAACAGAGCGGTGTCCACTTCCCGTACAGCTCGAAGCTCATCCCCGCGCACCGCAACAACATGCGCCGCAAGCATCGCCCCGCCGAGCCCCATCTTCTGCCACCCCCCCTTCACGCGCGATCCAGGCCACCCACGCCGATTCCAGACCCGTCCAGCGCGCTCGCAACCTTCCTACCAACTTCGCACATCGCCCATCGTCGATCAACGATACGATCCCGCCCCATCCAGCTGCCCCGCAACGCCATAGAGAAACAGTATTGACAAACTCTCGCCACGCCCCCACTCTCCTGCGTCGCGCGCGGGGATAGCACTACCCGATTCCGCTCCGCCCTCCGACGAACACTCCTGCCGAAGCGGGACCTGCGGTCGCTGAATCTCGCGCCTCCGATTCACAGGCCTCCGCGCGACCCGCAGGTGACGTTCTCCCCCACAGGCCGATACACGACCGCCTGGGGCCCACCTACCAGAGTCCCGCCACGCATGGGACCCGCCCACTCATGGGACCCACAGCCGATCCCCGGACCGTGTGGCGGAGGCTACTCCGTCACTCACGGGCACCGCGGTACGGGAGTCCCGGGAGGCCGGGTCGATCGTGCTGGCCGATAGTCGCGGAGCGCATCGACCCCCGCGGCGGACGGAGAGCGGGCGACGGCAGGGCCGACGCACGCGCACGTACCGCTGATGCCCCGCGCTGCGACCATCGGGGGCCGGGAGATGCCTCCTCGGCTGCGGCACGTCGATGGGTGGCGAGCGGTGGTGCCGGGAAGGGTGGCGCGATGGCGTAGCACGGGGGTTGCGGTGGGGGGCGGCGGGGTTGAGCGAGTCCGCCGGAGGGGGCTGCGGTGGCGGGTCGTGTGGTGGGCTCAAGTGGCGGGGTGGGGGTGCCGATGATGGGGGCGCGTGAAACCGCTTGACAGTGGGAAGGGGCGCGCATAGATTGGGGATAGCCGCTGCGGGGTGGTCTCGCGGCGGGAGGCTTGGAGGCCTGAGATGGAGCGACTTGGGATGCCGGGCGCCGTGCTGGCGTCGTACGGTATTCGGCGCGCGTTCGGGGTGGACACCCTTGACGCGCTGAGCAGCGCCGAGGTAGGCGCGCTGCTGTCCGACGTGGAGGCGCTCGCGGAGGCGGACGGGCTGTCGATGCACGGCGCAGCCTTGGAGCTCAAGCGGCGCATCGGGGGGCTGGACGCGCTGCGGGGCTATGCGGCCTCGCTGGTCGCGGAGTCGAATCGGATGCGGGGCCAGTCGTGACCGCGCGGGCCGGGCATCCGGTTTCGCGCGCCGTGCGTCGGGCGATTGCGGCCCGGCGGGATGCGCGGGCGGGGTACTTGGAGCGCGGCACGCTCTGGCGCTACCGGGTGCGCTACGTCTCGGACGATGCGCCGGAGCGCGTGGGGTGTGAATGCTGCGGGCGCCAAGTGACGGTCTCTAACGACGCGCGCGAGCGCGGGACGTTCCTTTCTGCCGACTGCGGCGGGGGTGTCGTCGTCGCGTGCGTTGACTGCGCGCGCTTGGGCTACGGGAGTGACCCCATGCTGGTCGATCCGCCTTACCTGCCGGGCGGTCTCGCTGGCCCGCTGTCCGGGCCGCGCGGGGTGCTCCCATGACCGCCGCGCGCTGCTTTGAGTCGCTCGCCTACGAGCGCACGCCGCCGACGCCCGACGATGTGCTGTCGGCGCTGAGGGACGCGCACGAGCGGTGGGACGCGCTCCCGGACGGCGGGGAGGAGATGTGCGCCGCGTTCGATCTGGCGTGCGTGCTCCACGCGCTGACGCTCTCCCGCAAGTGCCGCGATGCGGCGTTCGCCTCGCGCGCGGGCACGCTCCTGTGGGAGATGCGTTTCAAGCCTTCCGATTGCTGGCGCAACCAGCGCGACGCGCTGCGGGACATGCCCGCGGGCCGCGCTGCTTTCTTCGCGCTGCGGGAGCAGGTCCGATGAGCGCCGCGCTCGCGTTTCTCGCCTTGGTGATCCTCGCGGCATGGGGTGTGGCGCTTCGGCGCCGCGCCTCGCGCCGTGTCGCTGCTGACGACTGGGCGCGCGGCATGGCTTCGCTGCGCCGCGCGCGGAAGGCTCTGAGATGATCCGCACACTCGACACGCTCAAGGGCCGGACGATTGTCCGCGCCTCTCTGCAAGCAGACGGGACGCTCGTTCTCACGCTCGGACCGTGCAACGCCGACGCACCCGCTCGCATCATCGCCGCGCAGCCGAAAGAGGACCAAGCACCGCTCGTCGTGGCCGTCATGCGCGACCCTGAGGGCAACGGGCCGGGCGCACTGCATCTCATGGAAGCGGCCAGCGGCGAGTTTCTCGGCATCGTGGGAGGGCGCTAGCGTGGCCGTGCTTTCGCTATTCGACCGCTCGGGCGCATGGCCGCGTCCCTACGCTGAGGCGGGGGATTGCGTCGTGACGGTGGACCTCGCGCCCGCGCTGCCCGGCACGATGTATCCCGGCCGCGAGCACATCATCGCCGACGTTCGCACGCTCGCCGAACGACTCATCGGCACCTATCGAGTCGCCCTACTCGCGCCGCCATGCACGGAGTTCGCGGTCAGCGGGGCGCGCTGGTGGGCCGCGAAGGATACGGACGGGCGCACGGCCGCTGCCGTCGCGCTCGTGCGGTGCGCGCTTGCCGTCGTGCGCGTGGCCGCCCCGTCCGTGTGGGCGCTGGAGAATCCAACCGGGCGCCTAGCGCGCCTCGTGCCGGAGATCGGGCGCCCGCGCCTCTCGTTCGACCCCTGCGACTACGGAGACGCCTACACGAAGCGCACGCACCTATGGGGCCGCTTCAACGCGGATCTGCCGCGATCGCCCGTCGAGCCGGAGCGCGTGTGCTCGCAGGGCTCGTGGGTCCAGCGTCTCGGCGGCACGTCCGAGCGCACGAAGGTACTTCGCTCCACCACGCCAGAGGGATTCTCGCGGGCGTTCTGGCGGGCAAACCCATGATGCGGACGACGACGCCCGCAACGCGCCCGGCGCCCCTGTTCTCGTGCGACTGGGGACCGCGCCACGGCAACGCGCCTGCCGGGCTCCACTGCGGCCCGTGCGCCTCGTTCTGGCACCTGAGGCGCGGCGCACGCTATTCGGACACGCGCCCGGCCCGGTGCCTCGACTGCGGGGCGCCCGCACTTCCGCCGGACATGGAAGCCCCGGACGCAGCCGAGGACTCCGCCCGCAAAGCCGAGACGCGCGCGACCCGCGCCGCCTTGGGCCGGGCGATCCGCGAAGGCCGCGCGCTCCCCGCGGCCGGAGACCTGTTCGGCGAGCCTTCACCTTTGACCGCGACGCCACCGCCGGAGCCGCTCGACCTGTTCGGGGGCTCGGAGTGACCGCCGCCGCGCTGCTGTTCGTTGTGGCGCTCGTGCTCGCGTGCTGGCCGACGCGGGCGCGGCGCCTCGTGTACCTCACCCGCTGCGGCTCGCGCCTCGTGACACTCACGGGGCCGAGACGCGGCAAGTTCTAGGAGGCTTGGAGACCATGGCAACGCACTGGACGGATCGGCGCGCAAGCAAGGCCCTACTCGCGCACGCGCTGCGCGATTCCGGGTGGAAGCTCTACGGCTACCACGCCGAAGCGAGCGACAGCATGACCGACTACTATTCCCCGGCACACTGGGACGGCATCGCGACCAAGGGATCGGCCGTCGTCGTCGTCGGGCAGTCGTCCGCGTCGGACTCCGGCAAGACGCCCGAGATGCGCGACGCCGAGCCGAGCATGGGGCCGTGCGGCCCGTGCGGCGGGGGCGGGAAGGAACTGCGCGACTACGCCGGGTCGCGCTCCGTGGAGATCCTGACGGGCGCGGTCCACATCGACCCGGGGCACAAGGCGGGCGATCCGTGCAGGTGGTGCAAGGGAACCGGGCAGCGCGAGGAATGGCGCACGCACCCCGGCGAGACCTGGCCCACGTTCCAAGCGAACCCGAAGGCCCGCAACTGGCACGTTGAGATCGGCGGGCGCATCGTCGCATCTGGAACGGGCGTCATGGAGTTGCACCGTGAGGAATACGACGGGCGCCACAAGGTCCGCGGCGACTCCCCGGAACCTCCCGAGCACTGGGACGAGGTGACGTGTTCGGCGTGCGGAGAAGTCGGGGCCTTCGGCGAGATGATGCGCGCCGATTGCTCCAAGGGACGCCCCAAGACGGCCGCGCTGGTCGCCAAGATCGAAGCGGCCGCGGACTACGCCACGCCGCGCCCACTGACGCTGAAAGAGGGAATCCCGAGCACTCCGACGCCCCCCGATGGCGTCACCGTCCGCGAAGGCAAGCGGCCGGGCTACGTCGAACTCGTGTTCCCCGCGAAGCCCGGACCGGAAACGCGCGCCGCGCTCAAAGGCGCCGGGTTCCGGTGGGCGCCGTCGTCCGCGTGCTGGTACGGCAAGGCCGACGCGCTTCCCGCCCTTCCCGCCGCGCACTGACACCCCACGCCCCGGAGCGCGCGGCCCGCTCCGGGGCTCAACTTGGCCGCGGAGGCTTGGAGCCTATGAATCCCGCCA
>OFQX01000176.1_pt1 | contig 20199 bp, 19 predicted proteins | sample 1542951 | NCBI WGS metagenome assembly OFQX01 (sample SAMN07774215, study PRJEB24372) | wastewater metagenome | isolation source: WWTP Novara (Effluent) | place: Italy: Novara | collected 2015-12
CTTTAGACAACCCACCTTCACGCGCCATGAAACCATGCGCGTGCTGTGGCATACCGGCGTCACCAGTGACCCGGCTGCAAGTCTTGCTGCTGCCCTGGCTTGTGCTGCGATCTGTGCAGGCGTCTTCTCGGTCAGGACGTAACCGCCCTTTACCTTCTTGACGCGCATCATGGGCTGCAACCGCTTGGCGTCATCGGCTGCACGTTTGGTCTTAAATGGTTTACCGCCTTCTGTAAGCAGTCGATGGCCAGTGCCGTAGAAGACCGGTCCTTCTGGTTTGTTGACCGGTAACGTTACCGGTCTAGGATTGTCTAAGGTTCCGTTTGAAACAGAACCTTCTCCTGTTTCTCCACCGATCTCCTGCTTAACATCATTTCCCCTGCGGTTTGCAAGTTGTTCACGGTTGTCAATCAACACCCAACCTCGGTCGTAGACGTTTCCGGTTACATCCGACTTTGGCTTTAATTCAAGCCCATCAACAACTGGCATTCTTCCATTGACAAAGTGCTTGTTCCTGAACTCGGGAGAAACAGCCACATCGTATAGTCGGCGTCCGTTGCCATCGTCACGCATCAAGGTTGTTGACTTGAGCGTCAGCATTTTTGACAGAGTTTTTACCCCAGCGGCTTCCACTTTTGAAGCTCGCGCACGCCTGAAGGCAATTCCATCTTCGGATTGCCCTCCTGATTCGGCCAATGGTTGCCCGGTTACATCCTTCTCCAAGAAGTCATAAATTGCCGATGCAACACCTTTTCGACGGAATTTAGGATCAACATCAATGCCTGTTACCCGGAACCCACCGGAAGGTGTGTCTGTATATACAACGCTACCAGCTGGCTCCCCGCCAATTGTTGCGTTGTACTTACCGGAAAACTCACGCTGTAGAGTTACCTCCAAGCCTTTCGCTGTTTTCAAATCTGCCTTGACGGGCATCAGTGAGCCGCCTGGCCCTGGTTTTTTCAGCCCAGCGGCTTCCACGGGGCTAGACCTAGTGACAAGTGCTTTAAGCTGTTCCTTTGCAGCACGGCGCTTCGGGTCACTCAATGCGAGCTTTCCCATTCCATCAAGGATCGCAGTTACTTGGTCTGCCGTTTCCTTGTTGGGCGGAATCCACAACTTCTCACGGTCTTTTGTTCCAACAAGGTTTAAGTCATCGGCGTCAATCAGCCCGCCGTCTTTCCCAACATAGAACGTGGCGACCGTGCCTGCTGGAAGCCGCTTTTCAATGGTTACACCACCAGTTGCACTGCTAACTCCAACGCGGTAACGCTCGCCTTCTTGTGGCCCGCGCTTAAACCCGTTTCCAACATCTGATCCTGGGCCATCTGCTACCCCAGCGGCTTCCACGGGTGCGCTTCCTGGCGCTGCGGGTACAGCTTGGGCAACTGCTGCAACTCCAGCATCTTTTGGCGCTTCAACTGGCGCGGCTTGAGCTTGGGCTGGGGTTCCTGGCGTTGCGTTTTGGACATTAGGCAGTTGTGGCGGTTGATATGACTGCTCACGTCGAGACATTGGAATCAGGCGCGGGTCTTGTCGGCGGGTGTTGGCCGTGAGTTGTCCGGGTGTTGGTTCTATCGGCGCAGTTTCATTCGGCCCGGTCAATGCACGCGGCCCACCAATGGCGCGTTGTCCTGGTAATTCATCGACAAAGCGGGTTTGCCCGTCGATGGTGTTGGGGTCAAACTTCATCCCTTGTACGGGTGTTGCAAGTGCGCCGCCCTGCTGCGTAGCAAGTGCCGTGCTGGTCGCTGGTGCGGGTTCTGCCTGTTCGCCTGGCATCGTAAACCCGGTGCCGGATGTCATTTGCTCGATGATCTGATTTACTTGATCACGCGCCAAAATACGCTGATCCATACGGGCGACTGGGTTTGATGCAACACTTAGCGCATTCAAAAAGTCATCAATAGAAACGGGAGAAGCATCTCCCATGTCTCGCAGTCGCTGAAGCACACCGCCCGTCCGGGTAGCATCCTTCATGCTTTGTAAACTGGCCAAGAAGTCATCAACCTTTGGCCCAGCGTTAACAGCTTCCTCTGCCGCCTTGATTGCGCTGTCCACATCGGGCGCGTTGGCAATGTCGTTGACTGCTTGTTGTGGGGTCTTTGGTTGTGCGCCAGTCAATGCGCCACCAATGATGCCATGCGCAGACCCACCTAATGCGCCAAGTGCTGCGGCATTCTTGGCTTGCTTGAATGAGGCTTCGGAAAAAGGATCATCGCCTTTGCCGTACTCTTCTGCTAGTGTCTGCCCAAACTCCTGACCATACTCCAATGGAGCGGCCATTGATGCACCAGCAACGCCACGGGCAAACCTGCCACCTAATCCGGTAGCCTCCGCCAGAGTGCCACCAAAAGGCATCTTCCCCTTCATTGCAGCAAGTCCGGTCAGCTTCTCGCCATACTCCAGCAGACCGGCAACGGTAGTTCCAACACCAGCGCGGAACAAATCATCTCCAGTCAGTTGGCGTCCTTCTTTAGTCGCTTTCTGAACCAGATCACCAAATATTTCGCCGCCTTCCATGCCAAATGAAGTACCAGCAAGTGCCGCTTGTTCTCCAATATGACTAGCGACTTTGGAGACAGCCATTCGGTTGACTGCTTCGGCGCTTAGTTTTGCCCCGGCTTCACTTGCTGCAATTGATGCGGCTTCTTTAGAAACCAAGCTTGATGCAAGGTTTTCAGCAATCCCCTTGGCGGCTACCTTCCCGAAAAGAGAACCAACGCCAGCGGTTCCTACCATCTGTACAGCTTGACCACCAACATACCCCAACCCATGCGCGAGCCAATCACCTAAAGCGCCAATGTCTCCCGCCTTCGCTTTATCGTAGGCAGTGGAAAACTCGTCATTTGCTTGTGCGCCTTTGGCAATGTCAGCCGATTTCTCTTCATACTTCTTGACGGCAAAGTTTTTTATCCCGGTCGATAACCCGCCTTCTCCAGCAATGTTCTCAGCAACGGCACCAGCACCGGCCAAGACTCCGTATCCAAGTTGCGGTAACTGCTTAAAGGATTCGACCGCGCCGCGTTTGAATGCAGCGCCAGCAGATTCACCGGGCGGGGGTTGATAGTCAATCGCTTGTTTGAATACTTCAGGTGTTGTCCCATATTTATCCGCAAATACGCCAATAAGCTGATCGTCAGTTAGCGAATCAGCGCCTGGATATTTTGATCGGATGTCCTGAAAATTGAGCATTATTTCTTCCCGTTTACGAGATTGAAAATCAATGTTTTTGTGGATCTGTCAAGCGAAGCAAATCCCGGCATACCCTGAACTTTCAAAGCTTCTGCTGGATCGCCGGAAAAGATAGCCTTTTGCGCTGCATCATTAATCACAGCCGATAAAACGGCAGATTGATTTGCAGCGGTTTTTGCAGCGTTATCGCGTCGTTCTTTTGCTTTTGCCGCTGGGCTACCAATTGGTGGCTCGTATGGTGTTGATTCTTCTTTTGATGATGAAGGCGCAGCGCTAGGTGTTCCCGCTTTTTTGTTCTTGGCTGCAATGTCTGCAATCCTGGCGGCTAGATCAGCGTCAAGTCCATCAGCAGTTGGCTTGGATTCAGTCTTGAATGCATCCCCCGCAAAATTCTTTAATGCATTCCTGTGTGCAGCAAGATCAGCACTAAGCGATTTAACTCTGTCCGCATACATCTTCTGGGCGGCTGGGTCTAGGGAATCCTTAGCAAGTGTCATGCTTCGTTCAAGATCACGCTCAATGTTCTTCATTCCTTCGACAACTGCGGTTCTTTGAGCAGAAGTCTCTGCACGCTTCGACGCTTCATCACCTTTGTTGATGCGTGCCCATTCAGCGCTAGAAACACTGGCGTCAGTCAATGCCTTTTTCTGGTCAAGGATGGCTTTCTTGTTGTCGGTAAAGAAATCAAGTTTGGTTTGCTCTTCGGATGTCAATGCACGTTTCTTGGCTGCAATTTCCAAGTCTTGCAACTCAGGATCAAGTGCAGCCTTCTTAATCAGGGTTTGGCGGTCAGCCTCAACCTTTGCCAATGCTGGTGCGTTATCAATCGTTTCTTTTAATACCTGACCACGAATAATTGCTTGGTTGGTAATAGCGCGTTGCTCTGCACCGGCCTGCGTTTTGTCTCGGTAGTCAATCAGTGAAAGCTCTTTTTGCTTTTCAAGTTCTGATCGTAATTTTGTGAGATCGACATCAGCGTCTATCTTCTTTTGAAGCTCTGCCTCTTTTTTCATTGAGTCGGCTTCGTTGACCATGCCCTGACCAAGGCCACCCATTGCGCCTGCGATGATTCCAAATCCCATGATCAGGCTCCCATTGCTTTGCCGATGATCCCTTTAGGGGCGGCTGGTTGCGCTGGCTTGGCTTGCGCCTTTGCCGCTTGAATCTTCTCTGGCGTAATGCCAAGAATCTGCATCAAACTGCTCATCAGTTCCTTTGTCGCAGCGGCCAGGGTGTCAGGCGTGACTTGCATCTTCCCGGCATTCTCTGCAAAGTCCATTCCTTCACACAATAGGATAAGGGATGCAGGAATAAAAGCCTCCATTTGAATGGTGCCTTTTCCCTCTTTCCACAAAATACCCATCAACTTTGCAATGCCCTCACCTACATTGATCTCGGGCGGGTTTGGCGCATCAAGTTGAGATCGCATCATGCTGTGCGTTTCATCGCTGTACATCAGCTTTTGACCAGCAAGAACAACACGGTCAAATGATGTTTTGAACTTTGCCGGAACCTTGCTTTGTGTTTGCTGTTCCGTCTGCTGAAGGAGTGTGTTTGTGGTTTTTCCAAGCATGTTCAAGCCTTGAAGTTGTATTTAGGTGTCGAGTTTCCCCAAGCCATTTGCTGCTGTATTAGGCCGAGTTTGTCTTTTCCGAGTTGGTAGTTGCGGTCAGCTTCATAGCCTTTCGCAACGCCTCCCAAGACATTCCCGCCCAAGTTCAGCAATGTGTCTGGCTTGGCGTTTTTGAACATGCTTGCAAACCAGTTATCAGAATTCACTTTCTGTGAACCTGGATACCCATTTGCGCCAACTGATGCAAGCGTATCCTTGCCTGCGGATGGATCACTCCATGCGGCTGCGGTCGAGTTGTCATAGGGGTTTGAAACACCATTCGACATTGGATTGACAATCCCAGCATCAGCGGCTGTGGCGACTGCACTGTTATCCATGGGCATCTGATTGGCAGCAACCGGAGCGCTGGCAGTGTTTGATGCAACCTGCCCCATTGCCTGCTGGTCTAATTGCTGGGCCAGTGCATCGCTGCCTACTTGTGCTGTTTCTGTTGCGCCAGTGGCCATTGCGTTAGCCCCCTGGTCAAGCGAGGCGGATACAGCGTCATTTCCAACTTGTGAAAGCGCCTCATCCATTCCAGATGAAGCCAAAGTCTCACCTGCGGCTGCACCAGACATAGCGCCAGCAGCCATGCTGCCAACACCACCCACAAGCGCCATCGTCCCGCCAATCTTGATCAGGTCTTTGTTGCCCGTCACTGCGCCAACGATTGACATCGCCGTGCCTACTTCCGCCACTGCGGTTAAGACGGTAGCGGCTGTTACTGCCGCTTCTCCTGCGAAAAGCGCAACAACTGCAAGTTCTGCCATGATGTTCCTTAAAGTGATTTGGTGACAATGACTTCATCGTCTACGTACCCAAGCGGATACAGCAGTGGCCTGAAGTCTTTTTTGATCTTGATGTTGAAGCTGATTCTGTCAGCCAGTGGCTTCAGTTCTGCTTCAATGAACCGGATAAACCGCTTGAATGCAAAACCGTTGCGGTATTCCGGCTTGAGGTACAGCACATCACAGATTGCGTTTACCTGTGTTTCGTGGTGAATGTCTGCATCGATAAAAAAGCAGGCATACCCGGCAAAGTCTTTTTCGCTTCGTACTGTGAAGCAGATGAGGTGTCCAGATTGCTCTAGCGCAGCGTACCTATCCCACCTTGGCGATAGCGGTCTAGCTACATTTGAAACTTCTGCTTTGTGCTGGTCTGCCAGCAAAAGAAGATCATCTAGGAAGTCGTAAATCAACTCCCGTTTGAAATCCATCAGGTCTGAAGCCAGTCTGCGTTATTGGATGGCGCTGGTGGAGCAGCTTGCTCCTGTACCCATGATTGCCTTGCCTCATCCCATACATATCCGGGTCCGGGCGGATTAGTCCTGTCGCGCAACGCTTCAGCGCTGGGCGGTGGAATGTAGTATGGGTTGGTGCCAACATCAACGCCAAGAATTGACGAAAGATTAAGCTTGCTTGTCGCGCTCAACACCTTGATTTGCGCCTGAAGGTTTGCCCATACCTGTTCGCTTGCGTCCTGCTTGGTCGCTTCGTCCATGGTTGTTGACATGGTGATGTTGTTCAGTGCTGACGTTGCATTGTTGAACAAGCTCGACGCTTGCGAATTTGTGTTCAAAAGCACCTGATTTTCATTCTGCAGGGTTTGCAGATTTGTCCGGGTTGCAACATCCAGCGTAGACAACTGCTTTTGAGTGTCATCGTTCATTTTTGCGATGCTGGTTTGCGTGTTCGCAGACAGGTTAGATTGCCCCGCCTGGTTCGCATACTGCGCATTGGCTAGATTGACCTGATTCTGCGCATCAGCGTTGTAGCTCGCAGACTTGGCGTAGGTCGATGCATCGGCTGTAGCGATGGGTATCGCGGCCCGGTAAGCAGCATCATCGCCTGCTGTGATCGCCATGCTTGAGTTTGCAAGGCCACGGCTGTTCATCTGCTCCAGTGCACCCGTCCGTGCTTGCTGCATGATCGGGCTGTTTGGGTTGATGATGTCCTTGATCTGGCTTTGAACCGTCTGCGGTGCGGTCACGTTCCATTGTGTCGGTGTAGCCACTTGCGCAGCTTGCATCTGTCCGCCAATGATCCCGTTTGAATTTGTTGAGCTACCACCAAACGACGCCCCACCGATACCAGATTGATTGCGCGTTACTGATTCATTGCCACTTCCCCCAGCTAGCCCAAGCCCAGATTGAGCAAGCTTTGCGTTGTTTGCTTTTGCCTGCTCTTGCGATATTCCACCGAAGTCATTGGGGTTGTAGACATATTCATCTGATTTTTTAGGCGCATCGACACCTGTAACGGTACCGCCCCAAGCTGCTGTTGCCATGTGTTTTCCTTATGGGATTGAGTCGGCCAAGACAAATAACTCATTAACGTATTCGTCTGACCATTTGAATGCGCTTGCAAGCACTGCGACAAGTGGAGCACTGCGGTTCACAAAAGGCTCCTTGCTCCACTGAATTCTTGCTTCATCTCCAGCAGTGCCTGGCATTTCCTGAATTGCCGCATCAACTGCTTTGAGTACGCCTTTTCTGGACATGGCAATTTGAGCCTTTGCCATCGTCACGCGAGTGGGGATAGGTTTTTTTCCCTCAATTGGCGGCTCATCTGGAACCGTTATCTGCGCACCGCCAATCTGCATGGTGATGTAGCTCATACGTGAGTCTCTGCGTTGTAGTAGAGAGCCTGAGAACTCGATGCACTTGAGCTTGCAATCTCCACAAGCAACGATGATTCAAACTGAATCGGTTGATGCATCGCCAGAAAGTCACCCGTTGCTACGGCTCCTGCTCCATAGCCAACAGCAATAACGCCATAGCTTTGCGGTATTGAAACAGTTTTGTCAAAGATCACTGTACCGTCTAACGTGACTTTGACCTGATTGTTATAGGGGCCAACTCCATTCTCCAGTGCCATCAAGAAAGCGACCGGGGCGAAGGCCTCGCCCGCCTGGACTTCGTAGCGCGTCTGGATGTAGTTCGACACCGCCGCCGTGAGCACTACCGCCGTGAGCGTGCAGCGCAACATGAGCCAAGCGCCCGCCGTGCGTGTCATGGCGTCTGCACCGGACAGCGGCCACAGCGAGCCCGCCAGGGCTGCGAAGACGATCAAGGCATACGGCCCAGCCAATGGCCCAAGGAATGCGACAAATAGCGCGGCAAGACCGGTGCCTGTTTTCCCACTACCGGATGTGATGGCGGCTGCTGCCGCGCTTGTAGTTGTTGGTTCTGGCATGCCCTACCCTTTTGTTAGTACTTCGATAGCTTGCTCTTTGGTAATCCCCAGCCCGTAATGCGCGGCCAGATACTCGGCATAGTCATCCAGGCGCTGCGGGTATTCGTAAGCCGGGTAGCAAGTTAATTGCACACGATAGGCTTCCGCTTCAGATTTGAATCTGTAGGCGTTTGAAAAGCGGTACAAGAACACATGCAGGCCACACGTACGAAAGAACTGGTCTACGTGAACTTGCTCATGTGGCACTAGGCCCGGGTCGTCTTTGAACTCGGGATCGACAAAGATCACGAAGCCACGTGTTGTGGCTCTTGCACCTTGGGACACGCCCCATTTTTGGTAAAAGATCATGCACCCACCTTTGCAGCCACGCCAGCCGCAATGAAAAACGCCAGTTGATCAGAGCGGAAAGCATAGGATTCACCCGCTGGCCGCACCTCTTTTACACGCTTCCAAACCTGTACGGTTTCCATGACTGGCACGGCGTGCATCATGGGCACTTGATGCGCCGGGATTGCGGGAGTCGCCTCGTTGCCCTCTTCGTCTAGCACCGCTGGGACTTCTGGCACGTCTATGAAAACTGGTTTTCCGTCAGCATCGACCACTTGGATTTGCTCAGTGATTGGCACATCAGATTCAACCGTTTCAACTTTCAGAACAGGCTTGCCGTTGACGATTTCAACCGTTTGTTTTTGGCTAGCTTGCTTCTCAGTCTTTTGACGTGTCACCTGTTCTTGGTATGCACCATCATCATCCTCAGTAGCGTCCACAATCTCTGTGACAGCAGCCCATTTGTCGTAGCCCATGAAGCCGTATGACCAAGGCTTGAGGCCGTGAGACTCCATGATTTCGGCTGCGCGTTGCACAGTCAAGCCAACATGTCTGCGCGCCTTGTCGCCCTTCTCTTTCACACTGTCGATCCATTGAAAGGTTCCTAGTTCTTGGGCCATCTGATACCCGGCTGCAAGCTCCTTGGCTTGCATGGTTCGGATAGGAGTTTTTAGCGTTGCGTCCGATGTGTTGAATGCGCCCGCTGTGCACCAGACTTGTGACCATCTGAGCGATGTAGAGCCAAATTCCTGCCAATCGTTTGCGCCAGGAAGCAAATTACCGCTGGCGTCGATAACCATGCGCTCTGCGCTAGCAACGTTATCGTTGAAAAACAGTGAATTTGAATGCGTGTAAATTCCCCACTTTCCCGTTAAGCTTCCTGTGCGCTCAAGTATCAGCTGGTTGATTGAACTTGCGACGGTAGCACTGACAGACCCCGCCACCGACACATTGCCGCTGATCGAAGAGCCGCCTGTGATTACGGGGGCAGCAAGGGTTTTGTTTGTCAGGGTTGCGGTTGCTGATCGCTCTGTGACGATTGCGCCTGCTGTTGCTGCTGCGCTTGCCGCTGCTGCAGATGCAGATGCTGCCGCCTGGTTTGCGTAGCTGATGTCAGTATCAAGCTGGAATCCGTTGTAGCTTGAGTTGTAGGTCAGCTTCAGAATTTGATTCGCAACAATGTCATTCAGTTGCACCGCTGTCCCGTCAGGCCGGACAATGGCTTTCAGACCTAACGTGTTGACATTCAGCGTTGATGCGCCAGAGTTGTTATGGAGTGGCTTGAAGAAGAACGAGAAACCATCTGAATATGCGGTGACTGCGGAACTAACTGAAACGACATAGGCGTTTGTCAGGCCAGTATCAAGCGCGTAATTGATTGAACCGCTGGCCAGCGCCGTTGGTGAGGGCAGCAGATCAAAGCTGGCAGCAATTGAGTCGAGCTCATAGCGGACCTCTGAAGCAAGCCCGCGTGTCTGGTTTGCAGGTTTACCGGTGGCATGCGTGTAATACGATGATGGCATTGATTTCCCTTATCTGTCGAGTCTGCGAGGCGTGTAAAGAAGCGTGACACCCTGAACCGTGTGGCTTTTGTCTTGGGCGCGGTTGCTGTAGAACAGGAATGAAATGTTCTTTTCGGTTCCGTCAAGCGAGAGATTGATGCTGTTCACAAGTGGGGTATCCCATGTGAAGGACTCCCAATAGAACTGATCCCAAAACCCACCGCCGAATATCTGGTTTGATGTGGTTTGGACCGGGGCCATGATGTCGTTAGTTGCGTAGGCCAGGTCATAGCCCACAGTGACGCTCGAATAGCCTTCGGGCTTCACTTCAAAGATTGCGCGTCTGAACCGCTTGCGCAGCATGGGCGACCTGATGTGATTGAAGGATGGCCGAATCCAAGACTCAATTGATCCTCCATCGAAGCTTGTCCCGGTGTAGTCTTTGTAGACATACCCATCGTCTGAACCAAAGTAGGTGACTTCTAGGCCAGTTGTCAGCGTGGCGGTGCAAATGCACTGCACAACTCGCCCGTAGTTGAGTGGCATCAGTCCGTTTGTCTTGTCGCCAGTCAGCCCAACAACCAGCGCCGTGCCATCGTTGAAGAAGACCCGGTATTGATCCCGTGTTTTGTTGGAGACTGATGCAGTTTGCATGCCGCGCCGGGCGGCAATGTACGGCTGCACTTTATGGGAGACAGATGAATAGTCAAAGTCTCCATACGTCAATGTTGTGATCAGCGATTGAATGCCGCGAGCAGTCAGGCCGAACGTGTTGTTTGACACCAGTTGCATGGTGTAGTCGGCATACCCCATCTCGAAGATGGAAGGCACTAACTTGAAGTCTGCGGAGCTATTGCCGTAAATGGTGTGGGTTTGACTCAGTGTGAAGACGGTCATGGACGCGCCGTACTGCGTACCGCCGTACACCAGCAGGCCGGTGATTTGCTCGCCCGTCGAGAATTCCCCAGCGCCAAGAATGGCAGTCCATGCATAGGGGTTCGTGACTGCGGAGAACTGCAGCGAACCCCGGAACGATAGCCACAGACTGCTTTTGAAGAAGGCGATATGCAGCGGGGTATCCGTTGCCATCCCCGTGCGGATTGGGATGTAGTTCGTTCCGTCAAACTCGAAGGCATAGTTCACGCCGTCAGCGCCATACACCTTCTGATCGTTTGTTGATCCCGAGAAGTTCGCCAGGATTGCTTCAACCCGTCCGCCAGGGTTACGGGTGATTGCAGTCGCCAAGCTGGACGATGTAGCTTTTGAAGCCCCGCCCACCTTGAGCCCTTCGCCGTTTTGGAATGTTCCAGCAACAGAACCGATGATCAAAGTCCCTGCGGCTGAGCTTCCCCACGATCCTGTCCTGATCAATACCTTGATGACCGTCGCAGTTGCCGCGCTTGTTGCGCCTGTGATCGTGTCACCAATATTGATTGCCGCCGTACCCGATACGAATTGGATTTCCGTTCCGAAGTTGACCTTCACCCATCCTGAAGACGATGATTTGTATAGATCGCCAGCGGTGCCGCCTGCGTTGTTGCGGAAGGCGTACACCACATCGTTATAGACAAATACGCCTCGAATCTTCCCGGAACCAGGCACGACCAAGATGTCTGCCCGAAGATCATTTGCCGCCAAAAGCGCAAAGTCTGCATGGTCTGATGGCGAAGATGCGCCGTTCTGAATCGTGCTTGATGTGGTTGTTCCCACCGTAGACCCGGATACTTGGAAGCTCTCGGAGCTTGAGAACGTGCCCGTCAATCGGCCAATGATCAGTGTTGTCGAGTCTGGTATGTACAAGACTTTCCCAGTGGCTGCACTTGTGACACCTGTAATGGTGTTGCCCACCGCAACAGATCCCGACAAAGAAACACTGATGACGTAATAGCTCGCTTCGCTGGGGGAAGCCCTGCCGTCAAACCGTTCATACCCATCAATTCGACGGTATCCGCCCGATATTTCCGGTTCGTAGTTCTGACTGTCAATGCAAAAGCCCGGTGCAAGCTCAATTGCAGGCGTCACAAGATCAAGCCCACCCTTCATTTCATAGAAGGATGACTGAATGGGGGGCATCTTCATACGAGTGCCGGCCCAAATTCAAAGTGACTCAATTGCTGTTTTGAAATGTCACCAAGCAGCTTTTGAAATTCGTCTTTGCCTTCTTGGTAGACCTCCGGTGAAGCCTCCGAGACTCCATAGAACATCATGGCCCGGTACACAATGGCCATGTGGAACTGACTTGGCATGGCCGGGGTATCCGCATCTGCAGATAGCTCCGTCGCCACCCTGTAATAGTCACCGATTACCGTGTACCCCTCAACAGGGACAGGGCCAAGACCCACAGAAAACACCGGGTCATAAGTGAATTGGATCGGCCTGGACTTGGAATTCCTCAGTGCGCCAAACTGGTACGAGTTGCGCCACACGTCATAGGCCAAGTAGTCCATGAATATCTCTGACTGGATACCTGCTGATGTGGCGTAGTTCCTGAATGTGTCCGTCGCCCAGTTCCCAAAGTCTGTGATACCGATTTGGGCCAATGTGTAGGATGCTTGACCTTCTACAGTGGTGAAAGACATGCTGGTTCGCATCCAGCGCCAGTCTGTGCGCTGACGTTGAATAGCCATCCATGCTTCATTGATCCAGTCAGATAAACGATTGACCTCTTCGTTTTGAGCGTTTTGCAAAGTGACTGGGACATTGCCCGTCACCCGGCACTTGCGCTTGAGTTTCTGGACCAACTGTAGATAGTTCATTGGCTATCCGATCAGTGGTTACGTGCGGAAAGTCTGCGCAGCCATTCGCTGCCCTTGGGATTGCGGTCTTCAATCACGCTGAACACCACATTTGAAGATGTCATGCGTCGGATTCGGTTGTGCGGATTGGCCATCGACTCGTCGCCAACTTCGGTATCAATCGAGTCAACCTTGGAATTAGCCAAGTTCTCTGCGTACTTGCGCTTGGTGATGACGGGCATATCAACCGGCAGGCAATTGAATTCGTGCCACTTGCCATTCACAAACACTTCAGCGCCCTTGCCGTTCACCCAGCAATCGACCACCAAGGGTGGATTCTTTTCGCGGGAAGGATGAATCAGGATGGTGATTGGCTCTTCATTGAAGGCCAGTTCAGCCATCGCGTTCGAGTTCAGTTCATCGCCACGCGCATGAACAATGACTTGCTCACGGTCAAAGCTGCCATCTTCATCGGCCACGATGTCGGGTTTCTGGCCGATTGGGAAATCAGCATTTGATGTCTCGCGGCGTGCGCGGCGAATTGGGGCATTGATCGCGTCTGTCATTTTTTAATCTCAAAAAAAAAGCCCTCCGAAGAGGGCGGGATGAATGGGCCGAAGCCCACTCGGTTAGGACACTTGCGGACGATCCGGCAATGTCATCACATCCACAAAGGTATGTGTCACACCAGCAGGAGGGCCAGCCAAGTTGCTTGATCCAAATGTCCATGCAGCACCAGTCGAACCCACCTTAGTAACCAGGTAGGCAAAAGGCGCAACGGTATCGGGAACCATGGGCATCTGAGGCGCAACAATGAAGCTGCCAGAAGAGTCCAAGGCTTGCAAGCCACCTTGGGAAACCTTCAGAGTGCCAGCAGCGTCATAGCCCAGCACGTAGGCGCAGCCGTAGTTCACTGGTACAGCCACATAAGCCGCGCCAGTGGTCGCGTCAGTCGTAGGCGTAGCAGCATTGGATGCGCCGGCTTTTGTGAAAGCCTTGCCTTTGATTGCGTACAACACAGTGTTGGCCGTGGTCAGGGTGGTAGTCGTACCAGCGGCAGCGCCTGCCTTGGTAGTCGTCATCGTCAGGGGATTTTGCTGAAGAATGTCCATTTCTGGGACTCCTTAAGAAACAAGAAGGGTTGGGTCAAATGCGCCGACTGGCGACACGTAGACGGTCGTAGCGGTATCGAGTGGCGTTGTGCCACCGGTAAACGCAGATGCGTAGGTGATGATCAGATAGCCGACCAAAGCCTTGTTACGTTGATCAGCGAAGTCAGGGAACTTCACTGCAGCAAGCGTTGCGCCTTCAGTGCCTGCCACTGCCGTGACGACAGAAGCGGAGTCAATGAAGAAACACACCACGTTGTATTTTGCTGCTGTGATATTGATGCCTGTCAGGGCGGGCATATCCGTTGAAGCAGCAATGGTCACAGGCACACCACCGGCAACGCCTTGGAATGCCGTAGCGCCAGTCTTGGCGAGTACGCCACCGCCAGCCTTGATGACAAGGCCAGCCGTTGCGGTAGCTTGAGAAGAAAAGCGATCAACAATGGCAGACAAGACAGGGCGCAATGCGTCCTTATCGTTGCCGTCGCGCATGTTGGCGAGTCGTTGGAAGAGATTGCTTTGCATAGGTATTCCTTAACCCCCGAAGGGGTCATGGGTTATTAGGCAGGCAGGTTCTTAGAACCAACGTAACCAGCGGCCATCCAGCCGTTGTTCTCGATCATCACAGCCTTCCACCAGATGGTACCGGCGTAGCCGCGTTGACCATGTGGATCGCTCTTCGACTTCTGACCTGGCGGCAAGAAAGTAGGATCGAGCGAGCTCAGGCCACGCACTGCGATTTGGCTGAATGCATCAGCGGCCAGAACGATGAACGGGTAAACGTCCAGATTGGAACCACTGGTAGAAGACAGGTTTGTCGCGCCGATGGCCGCGCCGCCGTTCTGGATGCTTGGGAAGTCAGGCGAAGTGATGAAGCGGAAACGCTCCACCTTACCGACTTCATTCGGCATTGGGGAACCGGAAGCGTACTTCTCTGTTGGCACGAAGCCGGGCAGATCGCGAATGTCAGGTTCCAAATCGGTGTGGACATACACGAAGTAGCCAGCAGCAACAGGGTCAGTCGCAATGCGGTTGCTTGCGGCCAGGATGTTGGTCACGGGCTTGGCGTGGTTGGCCTGCAAGTTCTTGACGATCTTGCGGATCATGCCCAGCGTCAGGCCACCATTCACGGTAGACAAGCTGGTGCCAGTGCCGCCGTAGTACACATTGGTGCAGGCTTTCAACGCGCCGAACACGATCAGCTCATTCACCAAAGTCACGCGCTCGCCAACTTGGGCAACCATGGCTTTTGGAATGTCGTCTTCGTACAAGTTGTAAGTCTTGTCAGTGAAGCCGTACAAGCACGAATACTGCTGCAGCACAGCCGTCACGTCTTGCGGGACGATGGAATCAGGAGCGGGTGTAACACCTTCTTGAACCAGGTGGGCTTGCACCAAAGCATTGCCTCGGTCCCCATTGCCGTTGGCAAAGAAGCGGTTGATGGTGTTGGCATCAGTCGCGCTTGCGCCATAAGGCAAGAACCGGCGAGCAACATAGGTATCGCTCTGGTTTTTTGGCATGGACACTTGACGGCCCTGCTTGCTGATCACTTCTTGAGGGACAGCGTGGGAAAGGATTTCGCCTTTGTATTTGTTGAGTCGCCCTTGGGTAAGAGCAAAAGAATGCATCGTCATGATGACTGTTCCTTAAAAGAGTAGTTACCGGTTTTTGAATCCGGCATCAAATTCGTCTTCCTCAGAGGTCACGGAGGGTTTAGCCCCTGCAGACTTGGGGTTGACGGCTGCTGCGAGTTGTCTTTGCCGTGTGGTGTTGGGCGCTGCTGTCGTCGCTTCTGGTGTGCTTTTCGCCTTCACGTACTTGCGCAGCATTGCCGCTGCATCGCGTACCGAAGTTGATTGCGCCAGTTGCTGTGTCGCTGCGTCCTGTTTGGCCAGCCATTCGGTGAAACCGGGCGTATTCACTTCTTGAGTCCAGTCGCCGTCCACGATTTCATCGAGTCGGGAATGGATCAATTCGCGTTTCGTGTCCGCTACCTCAGTGCTGATCAAGTCCTTAAAGTCGGGAGTAGGTGCGCCACCTGTCAGCTTCGCGGCTACCTTCTTGAAAGCGGCCAGGGTCAAATCTGCAATCTCTGGGAATTCACCCCGGAGCTCGCTGAAGTCTTCCTGCGTTATTTCAATGGGTGCGCCTGCTCGGCCCTGAATGCGCTCGACTGCCTGTTTCATCCCGCCGATGTGACCAAATACCTTTTCCAAGTTGCGTTGGTTTTCAGCCTTCATCTCATCAACTGAGTCAGCTTTGGCCATCAGCGCTTGGAATTGCTCTTCGGTGATTTGCGCCAGTTTTGGAGGTGCTGTTTCTTCGGCAACATTGGTTTGTTCTTCAGCATTGACTTCGGGCGTTTCCGTCCGGTCAACTACTGAACCTGCAAACCCGTCATCGAATCCAGATTCATCCACAACTACTTGCGTATCTTCGGTTTGATTGGTCAGGGCTTCTCCTGTCATTTCGGCTCCACAAAGCAAAATGCCCACTCAAAAGCGGGCATGTACAAACCGGGTTTCCCCGGCAAATCGCAACAGGCGTTTCCGTCTGCTGCATCCTGGTGCCGTCACAAGGGCGGCGGGTAAATCAATCTTGTCTAGGCGCTGGGTCATTGCCCAGTGTCAGAACGAACTTGGCTTCTGCGATACGTCCGCGAAGATGGGCGGTCCCGATGGGGTCTTTGTCGCCATCGTTTTGCGTGCGGTGAATCGCAAGACGTGCATTCATGAAGTCTTCAAACCTGCGCCACAAAGGAGAGTTCTTCTCATGCGGCAATAGGGTGAACTTCTCAATCACAGTTCAAACCCTTGGCCGTCCGGCGCGCGGCCAGCGACTTCAACAGGCGGCGTCATCACTTGGCCTTGGTTGTGGTGCTTATGCACATCCACATTCAGCGCGGCCATGGACAATTCCTTTTGCGTGTTGAGTTTCATCGCTGTTTGAGCGAGTTGCGCTTTGACATCTTCAAGCTTCATCTTGTTCTGCTGCGCATATTCCAGCATGGCCAATTCGCGTTTTACGGTCAGCTCGGACATTCTCATCTGATGATCATTGGCGTTCTTCTGCGCTTCAGCATTCACATAAGCCGTGTCGCGGTCTGTGTCAACCTTAATCCGCTGCATCGTGACGCCGGCCATGATGTTTGCTGCATCGATACGCGCCTTGGAATTGATCTGCGCGGCCTGGATTGCTGGCGCTGGCTGTTGGTTCTGTGCCATCTGCTGCTTCTTGGCGTCGTCCATCTTGAGCTTTTCTGGGTCGATGCGCTTGGACTTCAGCATCATTTCCGCCCACTTCTCAGGGTCCATGCCAAAGGCGGGATTGACAACCATCCCACCAATAGCCATCAGCGTTTGCTCTTGAATGGCGTTTTCCACAAGTGAACTGGACCCACGGCAATCAATGTCAAAGTCGCCTTTTTCATCCGTTGGAACTTCTGGATCAGCAAGCAACCAGTCGTAGGAGTTCTGAACAACTGGCTCGGTCACGTTGTCATCAATCGTTTCGGCCAGATCCCGGAGCAAGGTGTTTGCGTTGTGGTTCTGTAGTTGCGCTTGACCAAAGGTTTGAATCGGCGTTTCGCCGTCATGGCCTTGGCTGATCAATGGGATGTTTGAGCATTCCTCTGCTAATTTCATGCCGTACTGAATGATTGGCATCAGTTGCGCTGTGATGTTGGGTATCTCAATCGCAGCCATCAACTTGCGCACATCGTCCGTTGTCGCGTCTGCTGTGCGCTCCCAAAGTTTGTTTGGAGTGATCAGCTTGGATCCGTTTGCAGGCTGAAGACCGATTGGATCAATTACCAGTTGAACACCAGCAGACACACCAGCGTTATTGAACACCGCACGGCTACCGTTGTTCACAATCTTCTGCGGTACAGAGACTTGTTCTGCCACACCAACACCAGCCCAAGACCCAGCGCGACGGCTCCATGGCATCGGGTTGTACCCAAATGAACCGTTTTCAATCGGGTTGATTGTTGCTCGGATGACTGAATTGTTGATCAGGGTCACAACTGCGTGAACCTGGTTCATTTCTTCTGGCAAGTCCTCGATGCCAACGGCATTCGTCAGCATCATGTCTTTCTTGGACAAGACGCCTGTGAAGTACCAGATGTTGAAGTTGCCTTTGTTGACCCGCTGGTGTGGCTTTCCTGAGTCTTCTTTGTGGCCGTCTGGCCCCTCTTCTAGTACCCGGTCAATCTGGCTTGTCAGGTAAATGGGCTTGCCGTCAATGTCCTTGTCTTCCTTCAGGCCTTGCAGCGTAGCGCGGGTGATGGAGTCATGCTCTACAACATAGTCGCCTGCATGGATGTTCTCTCCACATGCCCCGTGCGGGTAGAAGTTCCAAGGGTCCACCCATTTGTAACCCGGCACAATCTTTTGAATCATGTCGATGCGGACATGCTTCTTGCCGTCTTGCCCTGCCTCAATCGTTACAGCGCGTTTCTTCTTTGTGCAAGGGAATGGGCCTTTCAAGACGCCGACACCAATACGGGCGGCATCGTGAATGACCTTGCGCATTTCACCCTTGTACTTGGATTCAACCATCCAATCGTAAATACGCTTCTCTGCCTTCTCCGCTGGGTTCAACTGTTTGCCGTAGGGGTCAATCGTTGCAGCAACTGGCGCTTGTGGTTGCATCCCCATTGCGCCGGGCACGGGGGCCATGGGCATGGGAGGTGTTGCGGGCTGTGCAGGATCAACAGGTATGACAGGTTCTGGAACTGGCGTCGGCTTGAAAGCGAAAGGTTTGCCATCAATCGGCAAGACAATCTCTGCGATCTTTGCCGCGCCCATGTCCACATACCTGGCAGTCAGTCGGACAAAGACAGTAGACCGGCCATCGCCAGAACCTTTGCTTGACTCGGTGGTGATCGGCCCTTGCATGGCCATGGGTTTTGCCCACTTCGCCTTCTCAAACTCATGACGATTCATATCGTCAATGCACAGATAGGCCTCTTCCGCTGCCATCCATGCGGCTTCGATTCCAGAATCACGGCGAGCTAGTACAGCCTCATCACGCAACTTGGCGACGGCTTCTCCAAGCACCGCCAATTGCTCTTCACGGTTGAACCCTTCTGATTCGGGCGTAGCTGCGCTGTCCCGATTCAGTTCATCGGGCAAATCTGGATCAATCATGAATTACCTTTTTCCTCGCCGCTTGAGAATCAGCCAATTGCTGCTAAGGACGGCGGGCCACTACAGACACCACCACACTGGTAACGCCGACTGTTGCCCGAGGCCTTGCAAGCTCAGTCACTTCAATGACTTGCTCCAGTCCGTCAGCGGTCTTGGAAAGAGCCACGGCTTGCGCGTCTGTCAAAGTCGCCCATGTTGTGCCGCCATCGTTTGAGCCCTCCCAAACAACCGTGCCACCGCCCCAAGTGCCTGCGAATTGAACAGAACGGTCTGCCCACTGCGCAAAAGGCATCGCTGCCCCGTCATTGGTCCCGGTGATAGTCCACTGGAATTTCATCGTTGATCCATCTTGCTCACCAATGTGAGTGATGACTGGGTTCACTGTTGCCATATTGATTCCTTATCCAAATACGCCCATTGCTGAGTCGTAGATTCGATGTTGGGGTTGTGTACTCATGCGCTTTGTGACGGGTTTTGTCTTTGCAAACCGAATCATCATCAGCGCGTAACGTGTTGCACTTAGCAAGTCGTCGTTTTCCTTGACGATCTTGCCGTCTTTTCGGTGATAAAGCCTGAACTCTTCCCACCAGTCGGATAGATGCGCGGCCACTTTGAACCGTCCTGTTTGCATCCTGTCCAGCATGTCCATCAGCCCAGCTTCAACACCATTCCCGCCAGAACCTTCCGGCTCTCCTGGTTGGGGTGGATGTGTCGCCTTGTCTGGCAACATCTTCAAACCCTGCTTGCGGTACTGATCAGCCAATGCTTGCCCAGATCCCTTGTCGTGCTGCAATCCGTCATGCGGCCATGCAACCGGAATCCATTCGCCCTTCGCCTTGATGGTTGCAGCATGAATGAGCGGGGTTGCTTCCTTAACTCGGTAGGCGTCATACACATGAACCGTATCCGTGTCACGGTCCCAAGTGATCCAAGCTGCTGCGGTTGGGTGATCCCATCCAAAATCCATCCCGCAAATACGCGGCCAATGTGGCGGTATCTGTAAGGCGTGTTCCCTGATTACCTCTTCAGAAACCGGAAAAATGCGCCCAGACCCAAGAGTCGGAATGCCTTTCGACCGCGCTTCACGCTCATGCGCCGGGTAACTGGCAATGATTGCCGCCCGTTGCTCTGGCGTGTAGTGTTCCGCATCATTGATGGTCATCGTGACCACCTTTGTGCCTGGCGTCTTCTCGGTTAGGAATCGTCTAACAACTTCTGACATGCCGAGCAATGGTGTAAATGTGATCCACACAACTCCTTGCGTTGCGTTTGTCCGGGTCAATCCTTCGGTGTAAATATCCAGTGGTGGCTCTTCATCGAACCACACGAAATTTAAGGTATCGCCTTGCCAGCGCTCGCGCCCCTGGTCGTAGGTCTT
>OFQX01000179.1_pt1 | contig 19873 bp, 14 predicted proteins | sample 1542951 | NCBI WGS metagenome assembly OFQX01 (sample SAMN07774215, study PRJEB24372) | wastewater metagenome | isolation source: WWTP Novara (Effluent) | place: Italy: Novara | collected 2015-12
AAAAGTAGAAGATATCATCTCCACGGCCATTGCTGATTCGGAAGCATCACCTTCTACCTACAACGGACAAAATCTATTTGATTTGTCTACATGGCCATTCTTGATGATCATTGATGATGTTGCGATAAATGAGAATACTTCTGTAAGTAGAACTATCTATCCAAATCAAGTAAGTGTTCATTGCGAACCTAGGGATGCTACACCAACAGCTATGTCAGTAATAAATAGAACAATATCATTTACTAATAGTAATGGTATAGGTTCTATGACTGGAAGTCTAAAATCATTTGGTATAGGAGCGGTAAATACAATAAATGTCACGGTGACACCATCGGTTACTAATAGTAATCTACAATTAAAGACTATAATCGTAAGACCTATAGTAGTAACAAATATTACTGTGAGTCAGAATGATGTCTTTAGCTTTGTAGGTTTAGCTAACACTATAGCTGAAATTTCTATAGTTAATAGACCACCAGCTATAATAAATATTATACTACAAATGAAGATCGACACCCCAAGCTCAGAGTCATATATATCAAATATAAGAAATGGCGTGTTCGAGTCACTCTCTACACTAGACTCAACTTTACCAAGTCTTAGTGATGTTGATTAGTAAAAATACAGCCAAGCTAGTTCGTGCAATTAGCGAGGACCGTGCCGGTGTGTGGCTAACAAGCCCTACGGCAAAATCGGACTACACTTCCATTCGCTATCTTAGTGTAGTCCAGGGACACGTATTTATTTTCGGATACGTGTCCCCTTTAATATTCTAGAAAGGAAAAAAATGGTTAAGAAACAACAGAAAGAAACTAATAATGTAGTTAGTGTTTCTATAGGGTCTACTACAGTAAAAGAGAGACTCAGTGGAAAAGTTATATCAATTAATTTAAAAGCCTCGACCTACTTTGGAGTAGGTGATATCTGGCTATCTCCAGAAAAATACTGGGCAGAAGTTCCAGATAATCTCTCAAATGAGGACTATGAGATAATTGAAAAGTCTATAGCCAAGGGAACTATAATTCTTGGTAAAACCTTTGTTCCTCCTGTAGATAAGGCTTCTAATATAAAAGAGAAGTATTGGCTTCTTATCAAGAATAATGGTTTTGAAACAAAGGAAGCTAAGTCTAAGTTTACCGATCTTGTCCGAAGAGGTCAGGATTCTGGATGGACAGCCATAGAAATAGCCCAGTTCTGCCTAGACCAGGAAAATAATAGCAAGAAACGGAAGAATGTAATAACTCTTCTTAATCAGCTTATAACCCAGTATCGTGGTCCTATTCAATTATATGAACCACCTGATGATGCTGAAGGTGTCAAAAAAATTACTATAAATGCTGATGGTTCTGTCGAAGCTGAGACGAACTCGGGGAAAAAAGTCGCAAACAAGATAGAAACTTCCCCTCCAAAAAATCACGTCCCTGGGAATAAATCCACATCGGACGCGGTTAACGAACTGTTTAACTAATGGCACTAACACTATCTAGCACCACACCATCATCTGGAACAACTGATTGGTATATTAACAAGTCACTTGAGGTGACTTTTAATAAGGCACTAGATAGTGCGACATTAACTAACAATATTATCTACCTGTATGATCTTATAGATAATATAAATGTGCCAGTTTCTATAGAAAGAAAGGCTACAGATTCGGCTACTATTGTTATAACTCCGACTACTGCGTTGAAGGAGAATACCAACTATAGACTTGTAATAGTTGGAGTAAGTTCTGGTATAGGTGTCTATCTAAAAGCAGCAGACACAGAAAGTCTTACTACTACAATAGTAGTCCTATTCTCAACAGGAGATAATGTCTATTCTATAGACTCTACTGTAGAGAAAAATGCATCTGCAATAACTCTAGAGGGAGACTTATTTCTTCCAGTAAACATAACGGCGCTAGGGTATGAATTTACTTTATCCGGAGTATATCCGAAGAATCATACCCACGGCCTAACAGGCTCAGTCTCCGGAGTTCACTTTACTTTCACTAAGAACTTATTATCTGGTCAAGATCTAACCTATTGGGCAAATGTTAATGTATACCCACTGCTTACTGATACACAGTATCTAGCAAGTGGGACAACATTTGACTTAGGTAGTAATACTATAACTATACCTGATTATACTTTATCAACTTCTGGTAATGTGTTCTCAGTTAATTGGAATTATGCTCTACCAAAGAATGCTGTAATAGCTATTGAGCTTACTACTAATGTAAGATCAGTAGATAATGATCAGTATGCTGGTAATATGAAGTATTCTTCCACTACTGAATTGTATCCTGCAGTGTTTGGTCCTTACTTAGTAAAGACCGAGCTATCAGCTATAGCTGACCAGGTAAATGATGACTATATTGGAACTCTTCTATTCAAGAATACAATATGGTTATGGGAAAAGATGGGAAGATCATTAGATCTTTCTAACTTTAGTTTCCCAGCGAAAAAGTATATCCTGATGGCAACAGTCTTAGATATCATAGAGGATAAGGACTATAAGAAGTTCGTAGTCGCAGGAACAAGAAGACAATTAGGTGATCTTAATGTTTCAGTAGATAACCTAATAGGAAGACTTGCTTTAAAGATAGCTAGAACACAGAATGAAAAAGACATTGCTCTAGAGACCTTGAAAGCAGGTTGGCAGTTTAGAAAACTAGCATTCGTGACTAGTGATTCTGAGTTCCTTGGATCCAGGCTTTGGTATAATACAAACTCTACATATGTAGATCCTGAATACAGGTATTACCAAACTGAGATACCTGGATCAAACATATCAATTAATAGACAATCTAAAACAAATAACCCATGGTGGTAACAAAAAATGTCAAGCGTTCTATATAACAATTTTAAGAAACTAGAATTATCAGGAAATGCCATAAGTTTAATGAACAGTGGTATTTATGTAATGCTAGTCTCTGGATCTTACAATCCAAGTACAACTCTATACAAGACCCACACTGTAACGGGTGATATTGGGGCTAATGAGGTTGTTGATGGTAATGGTAGCTACACCAAGGGTGGTGCTCAGTTAACATCTAAAGCTGTTGGTGTCGGATCACCTGCTGGAACTGATGTTGCTTATTTTGATGCAGCGGATGTAACGTGGGCCAATACCTCTCTAACTGCGTCTGGTGCAGTTATTTACCAGTCAGGAGCTACACCTGCACAGAACTATCTAATTGCATGGCTGGACTTTGGGGCTAATCAGACTTCCAGTAATGGCTCATTTACTATAAGCTGGAATGCCGCTGGCTTGATTAACTTTACCTAATGAACGAAGACGGAATTAGTTATCCTAGTTCAGACTTTCTAGATCTAAGAGAAGAACTAGAACATCTAATTCCATTCTTTCATTGGTTTGTAGTTAGACATGTAGATTATTCAAAACCATGTTCGTGCAATATGGTATCTTCAGATAAGATTACAAACACTACTATATGCACTAGATGTTTTAGATTTGGTTACCTTTTCACAGATTATCTAACTAAAGGATATATGTGGAAAGGTAGCTTAGGCTTTGAGTTTAAAACAGAGCTTGGAATGATATCTACTCAGTCAAATAATTTCGTAGCCAGGCACAATAGAGTTATTAATAAGTATGATCAGATACTTATATTAGATACTGAAAGAGATACTGGTGTCATAAGACAACCATTTAAGATCCAGCGCCTGTTCTTAGTCCAGGACACTTTACCATTGTATGGTAAAGATGGGAGAGTAGAGTTCTCTAAGTGTACTATTGAAGAGCGGAATATCGACGACTATAGGTCCGGCACCCTTGGAACTTCCTTTTCCTACAAAGGGAATAGAAGTAATGAGTTTCCTAAATAATGACTATATATAACTTACCTGAATTCAATGAAGCTTATAATGAATACTATGATCCGGTAAGAAAAAGCTTCGAGATAAGAAGAAGATCTAGAACTGAAGGTAACCTAGCCTCCATAAGTGAGGCTAGTGAATATATTGATGCATTCTTAAGAAAGTATCAGGCAACGTTTATACCTAATGCTCTTGATAAGAGCATATTATTTTTTCCCTTTATGTTTATAGAACCATCCCCTGGTGATATAATCAGAAATTTGACTACTAACGAAGCATATACTATATCAAGAATCATAAAGAACCCTGAGACAAATAGATGGGAAGGCTTAGTAAAGCTAAACATGGCTAGTGCTCCAAGCTTAGAAGGTCTACATGCGCTAGAGATAGTTAATAGATCTAAGCTAGTTAGGTTCTCCCATGAGGTCCCAGACCTTCTCGTAAACCAAGTGGGTGCAAATTTAGAGGGTTCATTAAAAGAACCCCCACCAATACAACCCACTATAACTTGGTCAATTAAAACAATGGAGCCTGGAACCTTAGGCAGCATGACAAGTTCTAAAAGAGAATGGAAATCTAGACTAAGGGAGTCTTATAAAGACCCTTTAGTTCAGGGCCATACCGTGGAAGTTTGGGGACAAAAGTTTAGTAATACAGTTCAATTCGACTGCTGGTCAAATGATCCCAGAACCAGTGATAGGCTAGTAAGTTGGTTTGAACAATTCATGAGACTCTATACTGGAAACCTAAGAAGATCTGGACTTGGTAATATTATATTCTTGAAAAGAGATCAAGATTCAGTAAATCAAGTTTGGAGACAAGCTTATAATATAAGAGGATCTCAATACCTAATTGAAACAGAACAACTAGAAGCTCATTATTCACGAGACATTCTAAAAATAGATATATCTATAGAAACTAATACAGAACATTCACCTTTTGGTAGAAGAGATACTCATTGGGTTGCAGACCAGATGGTCTCCGGAGAGTTATCTTACCAAGAATATAGAGATCTGTTCTACAGATCCGGCGAATACCTTTTCGGTTCAATAGATATTCTACAATAGCGGGAGAATTAAAAGATGACAGATTATCTTCCTAACTTTAATGTAACACTAAATGATCTAGGGCTAAAGATAGCCCCACCTCCAGCAGGTCCAAAGATCACTTTACTAGGTGTTACATCTAACTCAAGTATAACTTTAAGAGAACCTTTCACTATCTCATCGGTAGAGAAAGCAATAAATGCTCTATACTTTGATCTATCAGGAACAAATATTCCTGGTGGTCTAGCTGGAGCAACTGGTAGAATTCCAGGAGAACTTTCACTAGCCATAGAAGAGGCTAGCGCGGCTGGCGCACAGAACATAGAAGTAGTTGTAATAGGACACTATTCAGGTAGTGAACTATTAAACTATATCAGGGCTGACCTAGATCCATCTGGTAGATATGTAGATCTCTCTGGCGCATATGATGTGTTAAGAGCAAGAGATCTTGATATCGTAGTCCCAGTTGGCGCTTACATGGACACGCCTTTTACTGGTAGCTCAGTATCTACTTATTCCTTCGGAAAGCAGCTTGCAAACTTCTGCTTTAATACAACTAAGGAATCTAGTGCTGCGCACGGTATCATAGGTGTAAGAAACCCACTTGAGTGGGCAGCTTTCCATGCTACAGGACTAAAAGATGTAAGCTCAACCTTATCTGGAGAATTAGTAACCCTATTCGGTGGTGTACCAGTTACAGGTAATGGCTTCTCAACTTCTGCACTACAAGCAGCACAGATAAAGGCTATAAACTTCTCTACACCAAGCTCAGAACTAGTTTCACAGTGGCAAGACTATCATATAAATGATAGCTCATTAGTCATGAATTCTAGTTATCAAGCATGGCTATATGGAGCTTATGACCAAGCTGGCAATAAGCTAAGCAATACTTCAGATACATCCTCAGTAGCTGTCCATTCAAACTACTTTGCTTCATGGCAAGCAGTTGATAGTGATGGTGTTGCTGCTACAGACTCAAGAGGAGTGAAGATAGATGCTGGTGCATATATATCTGTATTCACAGCTCCTGTAAAGGCTGCTGGAACACAGATAAGAAGTCTAGCATTAGGCTTAGGTGCTACTCCATCAAATACTTCAAGAAACACTTGTGGTGCCGCAGCTTATGCTGGTAGGGTAATAAGTTTAGCTCCACAATCAGCAACTACCAACAAGAGAATTGAAGGTATTTCATACATGAAACTACTTTCAGTATCTCAAGCAAATGAGCTTACTGGTATGAGACATGTTACCATGTATCAAAAAACTAAGGGATTAGTTGTTGCTAAAGGTATTACTGGTGCTCATAATATTACTAAGTATGTAAGATCAGACTACACGAATCTTACTACTGTAAGAATAGTTTCTACTGTTGTAGACAGCATAAGAGCACTTGGTGACAAGTATATTGGTGAACCCAATAATGCACCACAGATCAACTCTCTTGATACTGAGATAAGTCAATTACTTCTCTCAATGAAGGGACAAGGTGCTCTTAATTCTTATGACTTCTCAATCCAAGCATCCCCAGATGAGAGAGTTTTAGGGATTCTGAATATCAGCTTAACTCTTGTTCCAGCATTCGAAATTCATGACATTTACCTAAATGTATCGCTATCTAAGGAGCTATAAGGAGTTAAACTAAATGGCAAACAATAAGGGACTAGCTCCATCAGGAGCCCAACGAGCAGGAAGCTCAGCAAGCAAAACGTATAACAGCTTCTCGGGAGTTGATATGGTTGCCACCTTTGGTGGTAAGATCATAGGTGAACTTCAGGGTATCTCTTATACTGTGCAAAGAGAGAAGGCACCAATATATACAATGGGAGAAGCAGATCCTAGATCTTACTCAAGAGGTAAGCGTGGTATAGCTGGTTCCATTGTATTCCAGGTGTTTGACAGAAATGCATTACTAGAAGCAATGCGGGATAGACCTTATATTGCAAATAGATACTCAATTCCAGAGGGATTCGAGGTAGCTGATGTTAATATCAATACTATCGAGATTCTTCCTGGAATCATAGGACCTGCAGTTGGTGCTGCAGCGCCCACAGTATCTAGAATAGCAATAGATAAGGTACTAGCAACTCCACAGTATCTAGATCAGGTATTGCCATTCGACATAGTTATAACCGCAGGAAACGAGTATGGCGGTGTAGCTAGAATGGCTATCCACGGTGTAGAGATCCTAAACGAAGGCTCTTCGATGTCTATTGATGACATTTCTGTAGAGAATGCCTGTACATTTATTGCATGCAGCTTGACTTCCTGGAAGGACCAGGGATTCGTAGCTGTTAACAATGATGGTCGCAGCTCAACATTCGTTTCTGGCTAATCATTACCCTAACTAAGAAATCTAAAGCCTAGGGTAATTCCTAGGCTTTTATTATTATGGCTAAAAGAAATATCTTTAATCCGAATATAGATAACTATATAAGTCCAAACAGGAACTCTGAGAATCAGGTGTTCTCTGGACCTGGTATAGAAGCAGTCATATACATGCCTTTACTTACATTGGGTAACGCAGTAGGTAAAGATAAGCCAAAAGTAGTTAAGCTTGGTAATCTACAAACAATAAGTATCTCATCTACAAGATCCATATCTCCAGTAAGAGTATTTGGTCAATCTAATGCAATAGCTTATACTAAAGGAGCTATTACCTTTGCTGGAACCATGGTGTTTGCTACTATAAACCAGGGCGCGTTTACTGATATCTATGATATAGATCTCGCAGAGAGCTATGTCAATGGATCTACTAATGCACTTGTACACTATCTTCCACCCTTTAGCATAGTCCTTACTGTTACTAATGAGAGTGGTGCTGCAGGTATCCAGGTCATAAATAATATTACCATCACTAATGGTGGCGCAGTTTACAGTATAGATGATCTGTATCTTGAAGAGCAGTATACTTATGTAGCTACCAACATATCACCATTCATACCGATACCATTATCACAAGTAAGCTTAGAGGGTTATCTCAATAGTGCAGCAGATGGCATATCAAGATTCGGCAAGAATGTATCAAATGTTATAGAAGAGAACTTAGGCTCTGCATATGGTAAAACCTTAGACTTCTTTAAGAAGTATAACAAGTTTTATGAATACAAAAACTTCACTAAGTATAAATAATGCTTCCCATAAATATATTCCCAACAGCTAGCAATATAGCTATTTTCATAGACGGTATTCATGTAGAATTAGCCTATGGCTTACAGTATAAGGAGAATGCTCCTAAGATACCTATATATGGCTACAATGATTCTAAGTTCAATTCAATAGGTAGAGGTAAGTCTATAGTCCAGGGCGCACTAGTAATTAACTTTGTCTTCCCAGGATATCTCATGGCTGTATTAGATATGGCTAGTGTGAATTACAGTCCTAAACTTTATAACTATGATCTTAGTGCTATATCAAAGACTGCCGGATACAATGCTAAGGGTAAGCTTTCTAACTATCTAAAAGAAGAGATGCCGCCGAATGGCTCTGATGGAGATAGAAGAGCGAGAGCAGAATTCATATCAGACCTGTTAAGCAACAAAGACCCTCTTAAAAAGGCACAGGCGAAAAAGGCGCTAGAGAAACATTTCAAACCAGATGACTCTAGTATTCCTAAGAATGAGAATTCAATAGTTGGTAATCCACTAACTACTGACACAAGATCAAAAACTTTCAATGGGCATAATATTGATATTTATTACCAGGATCCAGAATTTGCAACATTTTTTACAAGATTTATAGACGTAAATTTTACTGAAGTTTCTCAGCAGATGTCCCAGGCTGGTGCCGAAGGAAGTGCTGAGCCACTATATCTGATATATCAATTTATAGCGAAAGAAGTAGAAACCAGGAAACTGTAACAATGGAAGAAGCAAGAATTCAGCAGATCAAAAACCAAGGACTCAGAGTCTTCAAAGCAAAAATAGCTGGTGTTGAGTGTGTGTATAGATCTCTCTCTCGAAAGGAATTTAGAGATCTACAGAAAAGACTATCCGTCAAGACTGAAACACTGATGAAGTCTGAGGGAGCGAATGACACAAAGTTGGCTATGTTAAAGGACGATGGAGAGGAACAGTTGGTTTTCCTGGCATTGTTAGAACCAACTATTGAATTAGAAACTGATATAGCTAAATTTCCTGCTGGGTTTGTCCCGACTGTAGCAGAGCTTATAATGGTAGCCTCCGGATTCAATGAAGAAGTGGAGCCAACTGAACTTTAATTTGTGTGGAAACGCAAAAGTTAAGTAGCATTCCCTCATATCTTGGTTTTAATCTGATCGAATGGAAAATTCTGTTCGGTCAGATTTTTTTGTTTAATTTTGATAGTAAGTATTATGCATTTAGACCACTCACAATAAAGGAATGCGAAGCTTTATTCAGTCTTGTAGATCATCTAGAAGACTACATTATTGATGAGTGGGTAGTTAGTAATACCATACTTACTGACAATAAAAAGTATCTATTAGAAGACGCTCCGGCGGGTATTGTAGCTGTTATATCTAATTCTCTATTAGCTAAGTCTTATACAAAAGACTTAGAAGAAATACTTAGTAAGATAGAGAAAGAAAGAGAATCTAAGTCTTCCTTAATAAATGTAATAGACTATCTAATAAAGGTAGGAGCTGGTAATTTATTGAAGGATACTAAGAATCTAACATACAAACAGCAAATACAATATCTAGTGTTCTCTGAAGAAGTTACTGGTAAAAAATTTGAACTTAAGAAACAAACATTACCAAGTAATAAAAGTGGTAAAAACATCTCACCAGATGTGGCAGCTATCCTTAGCAAGGAAGCTGCTGATATACCAAACTTCATCAAGGACAACGCCGAAATGCGAGATCTCTAGTGGGTGAGTATACCGATAAGCTACGGCAACAAGAAGTAGACGCGCAACAGAATGATGTAACCAAATGGTTGCTTCCTTTTGCTGCTGGTTTAGGAGCAGTAGCTTTAGGTTCCTATGTATATAGGAATGCTTTCCACGGTCAAGGTGGAAATGTAGTAGCTAACTTACTTCACTTCCTGGGAAGACCTAATCAGATAGGTGTTAATGTAGAGAAGATAGCCAACTCAGGCGCAGCTACATCTGACACTGGAATATCTGGCTTAAGGTCGTGGATATCATCTACCTTTAATCTAGGAATAAATAAAGTACAGCTAGGACCCATAGATATTGTAAAGGATCTAACTAATACAATAGAGATCCTTGGTTCTACTAGAGGAGATGTAAGAGAAAGAGTTAGAGACAAAGTTACAGAATATATCAATAGAAAGTATACTAACGCTGGCGTTGGTGCCAGCTTCTTTTCTCAAAATCTAGAACGAGTTACTGTAGATCAGGTCCTTGGGAATAGCGGACAATGGTCAAAAGTAATTGGTGAAAATCAGTTCAAAGTATTACAGAAGTCTAGAGATTTAGGTATTGTTTCTGGGGAACATATTCTAGACAAAAACATATTTGTAACTAATAAAGGATTTGTAAGAGATACTAGACTAAGATCTATATTCCTTAAATCAGATTCTAAAGGTAATCTAGTATCAAAGCTAGACTTCTTTGGTCAATGGAATGTATTCAAGTCCTTTATCGGAGAGTCTACTGGAGTAGCGAAATTAACAAATCCTAAAGGAGTTAAAGGAAGAGGTTATTTTATAGATGGTAATGTTTATGCTTATGCTAAGGATATTGACGGTAATACAGTCGAACATGTAATAGCTAGAAATAAGAAACTCAGAGAAGTAGGGGATAGATTAGCTCCAATAACTGCAGCTAGAAATAATCTTATAGAATTAGATCTAAAGCAAAGGAGTGGATTCTTTGGTAAGATCCTAACAGCTTTTGAAGCAAAGACTGGTGTTGGAACTAGTTTTCAGAATAGATATACTTTAGCTCAGAGATGGATCTTTAATCCTATAAAGAGGCTACGCGCAATCAGCTCTGGTAATGCTGTAGTAAGAAGGACTACAACACAGAAGTCTGAGGGAATGTTCATGTTCCTTGACGAGATGGCTGGCGCTGATATGCCTGAGATAGTAAATAATAGGCCAAAGATAACTAAATATGTAGGTGGAGTAGAAGACTTTAGAAGTTTAACTACACATCAAAAACTATCACTTATCTTTGATAGAAGCCTTAGTCATACTCTACTCGGTAAGTATGAGTCTGATAAGATAGAAACATCTTTATCTAATGGAATCAAAGTTAGATTAAAGAAACAGCATTACTTCACACCACCTCCTCCAGAGGGTGGTTTTAAGATAAAAGGACCAAAGCACGGCTACTATGTAGCGGATAAATCTTCTATCATACCTGGAGTAACTTCAACAAGAGACTTTGCTAACTATCTTATTTATAGAGTAAGCCATTTAGCTTCTGAGTCATTACTCGGAGTAAGCATGCTCCCAGCAAAGTCTATTCTAGGTAATGCAACTAGACTTGCTGCAATTCCTTTAATATATGAAGGTATACACCAAGCATATAACTATGCTGATTATCTAAGTGAGAAGTATACTGGATTCTCTCCTACAAAGACAGCGGCTACTATATATAGTAAATTAAGAGTTGCTCAACAGCAAATGCGTGAGCTGCTTGGTATACAACAAACTGCTAAAAAAGCAGAAGATAATTTCCCAGGGCTAGTAAATAGTGGTCTAAGTAATATAGGTAGAAGTATAGTAGCTCCTGCTGCTGCTTTTGGATTAGGTAGTAAAGGATCTATTGGATTAGGTGTTACTGCTGCAGCATTGGCATATACTCTAATTGGTGGACCATCACCAGAACAAACTTCTGAAGATTTAAAGAAGGAGTATGCTGGAGATGTTAAAGTACCTATCAGAAAGGGAAGATTCTGGGGTATTGGTACAATGCCATGGGAAGGTGGGGAGATCGAAAGATTCGACTATAGTTGGTATACCAAGATAATGAATGATCCAAGGACTAAATCCTTATATGGTAGTGAGGATGAATACTGGAAGTATCATGCAAATGTATTTGGTGTTCCATTCCCAACCCCAAGTAACTACTTTGGTTTAAACAACCTATTTAATCCTTATCGTCTAGATAAGATGCATGCAAGTGATAGGCCATATGAAGAAACAAGAAGTCAACTAGAAGAGTTTCCTATATTTGGGCCAGTGTTAGGAAGCACAATAGGAAAGATATTTAAACCAACTATATATCGCGCAGGACTTGTGCCGGAAGGACTTAATACTGGCACGGCTAGAGATCTTGGTATGCCAGATGTTGTAGCATCCAAAGATGCTGTAGATTCTCTAGTAGATAGAATGAAGAAGATAGGTAACGTTGCATTAGAACCTATTGGTCTATATAAATTCGTTCTCGAATACTTTGGTATAAAGCTAGAACCAGATACTGAACAAATAGCTACATCAGATACTATGCAATCTGCTGCTAGAAGATTCTATGGATTAAGCCTTGGTGGTATGCTTGGTGAAACAGAGTTCATAAGAAGATTTATGCTATCAGATTATGGAACTACATCAAACATAAACAATATGTTGAATAGAGTTCCAAATTCTTCTCCAGACTGGCTACCAGGAACTAACAGTAGATTTAAGAGAGATAATAGTTACTTCATAGATTTCCATCAGGGTGATCCTTTTGTTAAGGTGACAGGTGGAGAGTGGAGATTACCAGGAGCAGGGTATGAGTCTATAAACTCTTTAGAGTCTGGTAAGCCAGGAGAATATAGTCCTGTAGATAGATTCCTAATCTTAAGTGATATAGCCCCATGGTCAGACGCTTATAGATTCTATGAGAGACAAGTAAGTAAGATGAATCTTACTCCTGAGTGGGCTGAGAAGGTAAAATTAGCAAAAGAGTATAAAGAAAAATCTACTACTATAGAAAATAGATATCCTAGATATGTGGACTCTCTCATTAATTTGAATGAGCACATACATGACTCTGCTTCTTACAAAGATGCAAGACAAACCTATGATAGATTTACTCATGACTTCCTGGCTGAGATACCAATACTAGGTAGTAAGCTTGCTCCATTTAGAGATCCTTATGAAAAGTATAGGAAGATGTATGTTGAAGGATCTGAGTTTGCTTCTTGGTATACTCCGTGGGAAGATATACAAAGACCTACTATCTATGATGTAGCCTTATCTAATCCGATAATGGGCGCTGTAAAGGGAGGAGTATTAGGTGGTTTACTTAGCACTCCGTTCCTAAGCTGGGCTTCTCCAGTAGCCGCAGCTCCAGTTAGGTCATTACTTGGTGGAGCTATACTTGGAGGAGGACTAGCTACAGCTAGAATAGCCGCTGGTATACCAGATAATTATGTTCCCCCTCATATTGTAGAACAATCTAGAACTACTGAATATTTAGATGCCCTTGCATATACTAAGAATAGGGCATTAGAAGAACTAGCCAATAGTCAAGGCCTAGATTCTACTGAGTTTAGAAAAGCTAGAAAGAAGACTCTTATAGGAGCTAATACACCTATAATGCTCAGAGCATCTCTACCCACATCTACAGACAAGAGATACTTTGATATATTTATGAAGACTCCAGATGTCAATAAGGATCAAATTCTTTCCAGTGTAGCGCCACATATGGCTCATGCACTAGCTAAGGCATGGGATAGGGACTATAATACAACAGAGACAGCAGACCAGGAAGCATATGCTAAGACTTCAGAAATAGGCCTACCAGGCTACGATTCTCTAGCCTGGCATCCATCTGTAGATAATAAATCAATGCAGCTGAAGCTAATTATGCACGGTCTAGGTGGTGTATCTGATAACTATCATAGATATGGATTCTATGAATCCCATGAAGCGGTTCTGAAGACTAGGCTACCAGATCTTTGGAATGAAACTACTACCTTTACTCAACCACCAAATTATTACAATGGTCCTGATTACATGAGAGAAATAGGTCAAAATATTTACGGGCAGCAGTCTTCCTATTCTTCTATGTTCTCAACTCCATATGGTGCCAGGTATACCAAAAGATTGCAAATAGACAGAAGCCAAGATGTTATGAATGTGGTTCGAGGTAGATACTAATGAACAGTGATAATCCTATTGGTAATATTTTTAGTAAGTTCATGGGTAGTGGTTCTACCAAGAATGTATCTGAGTTCTTATTAAAAGCTAGTGATGGTCTACCTTATGTTGGTGGTATCAGTGCAGGATTACATAAGTTCGATAAGTATGGTATCCTAGCAAACATAAAAGACTATAATATAACATTCAGTCCAAAGAATGCTAGGGGACTTGGTAGTCTTATTAGCAACAGAAATTTCATGTTTGCTGGTAACTACAATAGTAGTCTAGCAGACACTTTTGAAAAGATATCTTCCAAGTATAAAGCTGGATTTGCTTTTAATAAAGAAACTAATCAGTTATTCCTTTTAAGTCAATCTGGAAAACAATATGCATTACCAACACAGCAAAATGTGTTTGGAATAGAGTCTGGGGCAGTAAATAAAGGCGGTATAAGAAGAGGTGCTTTTAGAGCACACTTCATTGGAGAACAGGAACAAACTTATAGTAATCTATATTGGGGAAAAGTAAATAACCTACTAGAACAAAATCTAAATGGAAGTGACTTCTTTAAAGCTTTAAGAAATATAGATAATTCTGTTATAGGTTATGGTGTTCGTGGTAATGAAGTAAGATTAGGATCACTACTTGGACCAATTGGTTATATTAGACGCATGGAGCAGGGACTTGTCACTGCTAAGAAATTCAGTGCTAGAGCCAGAGTAATCGCAGCATCCAAGGATAATCCTGTATATCAGAAGATTGCCGGGCAGTTCAAGTCATTCAATGAAGCAACCTATGCTATAAATTACATGCTAAAGAGCATGGGTGGCTGGGGAGTTCCAAAGACTATGCCAGGAAGTGGAGATATTTCCTGGTTATCAGATGTTGATAATACTCAAGAAGCATTATCTAAGGCTTGGGGAAGGTTTCATGGTTTCCATGAATTTCAATCTGAATTAGCAAAGACATTAGGTTATACTGGATATCACCATATTGTAAAACCTGAAAACTTACTTGGAACTAAAGGTTTAGTAATACCTTCTGCTATAGGTAAGGCATTATTTGGTGTACATTCATCAGAACATAATAGAGGAGCATACAAAGGAATATTTGGTGCTCTTCATGAATCAGTAATCACTGGATCCCAAAGAAAGTTAATACAGAAGCTCGGAGGATCGGTTCTCCCAACTCATATGCTTCAGGGAGAATTTAATCTACTTAGTAATCCAGCTAATAGTATAACTAGAAGAGCTTTTAATGTTGCAGTAGTAGATGAGAAGAATATATTATCAGAACTACTATTAACAGATGATTCTGGTGCTCTCTTAACAGAGAGAGGAATGTTAGAAACCCAGAGAAAGACTTATCTTGGAGGTTTTAAGGTAAGGAATCCAAGTGAGCAACTAATAGATGCATTACACCAGCTAACTGGTAGAACTCCATATATGGGAGAGTTTAACAGTGCAGCTAAGTTAGATGTCACAAGGGGAGATATAATTAATGCTCAAGAAGCTATAGAATGGACAAAGAATAGACTTTCTGATGTTGAATGGAAAAAACTTACACCAGAGCAAAGAGAAGTTTTTAAGAAAGAAAATAGACTATTCTGGTCAACTATAACTGATAAACAAAAAGCTCTTATGAAAGTGATAAGAGCTAGCGGTAAAAACTATGGTTTATTTGATTACATAGTAGAAAAGAATTTACCTATTAGCATTGGTCTAAAGCATGGTGGAAATGGCTTAAAGATAGAGTTTAAGACTGCAGAGAATATCACTTCTGGAATAGCTGAAATGTTATTCGAGGGTGGTGTAAGATTAACTGCTAACGCTGTAGCTCCTGGACATGAGTATGAAGGTGCCTTAAAAGAACTGTCAAGGCAAGGCGCACACCTAGTTATAACTAAATCTCTATACAATAAGGTAGAGAAAGATGTTAGATATGTAAGTAACTTTATGGCAGTCATGCAGAAGCATGGTCTCCATAAGGAAGCTACTGAAGTTATAGGACTTGGTGCTGAGATTGGTAAGCACGGTAAGATGGAGATAGCTTTAATATCTTCATATAAAGAAGCAGCCGACAAAGCCAGAAGATATGTCACAGAAGATCTCTACAAATCTAGAATAGCAGCAAAAATAAGATTAGCTAGAAGAATAGAACATGGTTCTAGAGTAGCTAAGGTCTCTAACATGTTTAGAGAACTTACAGGAAAATCTGTAAGAATGTTTACTCTAAATGCTTCAATGAGAGGTGATGAAAGATTAGATCTAAACTCATTCAAGGCAGTTCGATTTGGTCCTGGTAAGATGAAGACATTAGCTCTAAATTCTAAGCTAATGGGTTATGCTGATCATAATATAGATCCTGTGTTTAGCACCATAGCTTCGAATTGGAAGGGCATGATGCTGAATGCCGGACTACACTTTGACTTTGATCCTACCTCTACAGTTAGAAGATATATACAGGGATTACATTCTCCGAATGTTTTACCTAGTGCAGAAGATATAATAACCTTTAAGGCTGGGAAGTCGTTCTTGGGGGGCAAAGAACTAAAGACATTTCCAGGAGTTGCTCAGTTCTCTGGCAGAATGGGTGGTGCATCTCCTGAGATGCTTGAAGGGACAATATTTGATAACAAGCTAAGAAATAAATTACTATATATAGATCTAGGTAAAGAATTTGATTTGATTGGTTCTAAGGGTAGATTCTTACCACTTCCTATGATGATGTCTAGAGTTGGACAAACAACTGGAAGATATCTGGTAAATAAAGATCATAACTTCTATGGTTATATGGAACTCCTAGAAGCTATGCATAGAGGAGATACAGATATAGGTAAAACTATAAAAGGAGCTATTGGATCTTCATTAAGAGCAATGGTTGGTAAAGGTGGTATTCTAGAAAAGATGAATACAATACATTTCCCAGCATCTATGTCTTTTAGATCATCAGCTAACCCATATCATAGTTATTCTGACTTATTCGATACCAAGGGGATGTATGAGGCTACTATATCTAGACAAGCCTTCAAAGAAGAGCTGCTAAAGAAGCAGGGCCTGAATCCAAAACAGATTCAGAAAATGCTTGATATAGTAAGAAAGAAAGACTTTACTTATGCTATGATAGGAGCTGACCCATCACAAAGAGGTGAGCATCTTGGAACGATGCTTAAGTTAAAGTTTACAGATAGTGTTATACCTGGAAAAGATAATGTCATAACCGCGCAGATAAGTCCTCTCTTAAAGAAGTCACTTGAAAGAGATACAGACCGAGATAGACTAACCATGGTTCTCATGGAAGCTTTTGAAGATTCTAGACTTACCCATGAAGAATTTGAAAGAAGAATAGCAAAACAAACTTTGAATGTAAGTCCTTCTGTTAGCTACTTAAAGAAGTTCTTCACTGATCCAATTGTGGATAGAGCTGATAAGAAAGTTCTCATGGAGGAAATATTTGGTAAATATCTTGGTCAGAAAGGAATGGCTTCTATACCATTCACTATGACAAGACCAAGCGATTCATTCATGAATGTTCTTATGAATGAAGGAGAAGAAGGACTAAAGAAGTATGGTGTAAGATTATCTAGTGCTTCATCTGAGTCATTAGAATACATAACAAAACATTTCAAGAATGATCCAGTTAGGCAAGGTGCTGCGATGGCACTTAACCAGCTACTTTACCAAGCAGGTGTTAAGAAGGCTGGGGAGAAAGGTGGCCTAGAAAATATAAGTAAGGTACTACTAGAAGTAGCTGAAGATGCTAGAAAAAATAAACTTATAGACATACCAGGTATAGAAAATAAGTTAAATGAGCACTTCGTGCAGTTTATAAAAGATGCTGACATAAATAGATTCTGGGGTGCTGGTGCTAAAATATTTGAAGATACTGGTCTAGAGAAAGAATCCTTAGCCAAGCTAACTGCTGGACTTGAACGCGGAGCAGCAATGGAGGCTGGTAGAGAAACTATTATCAAATCTGCAGCAAGACTTATGACTCTAAATATTGGAGTTGGTGTGGCTGCTAGAGCAGCTAGTGGTGGAAATATATCTACTATTGATGAACTATTCGAAGGACATGGCTTTAGTGTTACTGAAGCTTCTTTCTTGAAGAGAATAGCTGGTCCGATATTAGGACTTGTTACTAGAAAACAAGAGTATGGGTATGCCAAGGAAATAGAGGAAGCTGCTGGCAAGGCTAAGAATACGGCAACTAAAGTTGTAAAGAATCTTGGTGAAGCAGCACATGGATTTGGTGCAAGTCTTGTAAAATTTGCTGAAAGCAAGTATGCAGTCCCAACCGCAGTAGCTATTGCAGCTGCTGGTGTTTATGGTTATATGAATAGACCAGATCTAGACAATGTTCCATTACCACCTAATGTAGATAACAAAGCGCCATCCGACTATGGTCCAACAGTACCAGACTACTCAAATGTGGCCTATATAAACTCTTCACCAAATATACCAAGAGCTTCTAGAACACACATAAGAAGAAACTTCAATAACATAAACAGTAATTACTTTTCATCCTCTACTAACTCTAGAATATCAATTGAAGATAAAGTAAGCCCTATGAGCCCATGGCTAATCCGCCAGCAAATGAATAAGGTAAGCGAAAGCGACTTCTCATACTAATGACAGATATTACAGTAACCCTAAGTCCTGTTCAAATAGTAAGTTATGTAACTTACTATAGTGTTTCTACAACTTCGCAGATAGCACTATATATGACAAGTCCTGTCAATATGAGTTATACAGTTCCAAGCCTTGGATCTATATCTATAGGATCTGGTATATACCTTACAGTATTTAATCCAGTAATGTCCCAGTTTAGTGTAAAAGATGTTGACTATGTTAGAGCACTATCCGCGCTTGGTCATGTGGTAAGACCATCTCTTGGTAGCAATGTAAGAACTAATGGAACAAGTATAGACTCTAGACAAGTCCTATCTGTTAGAGGTGAAAAGAATACCTATTCAGTTGATGTTGTAAATAACAGTAATAATATTGACAATATATCTAATGAGAAAAGAAAGGAAGCAAATTCTTTAATACTCAGCAAAGCTAATAGTAGACCATCAGCCGTTAATATATTAAGAACTCTTTCTAATAGATTCTCTGTTTAATAATGGATAGCAAGTTAATATTAGGTCCGATAGAAATACCATTCCAGGTACAGAACATAAACATAGACTCACAGCAAGCTGTGAAGTTACTTGAGACTACAAGAGCATCAAAAAATTTAGTAATAAATTCTGGTAAGTCCACTAAGCGCGCAGTCATAACTATGCTATTTACTAGCATAGAAGAAATAAATACATATGTAAAAAAGATATGTGTTCTATTTAAAACTAGCCCTATAATCTCCATCTCCAACGAGATGCTTCAGAAAAGCTGGGGAGATATAAGGCAATACTGGGACGAAGATAATGCCACCCCAGATGAAAAAGAGAATAAAAAGAATACTAGAAATATCTGGATTCCAGTTGCTCTAGAACAATTATCCTTATCAACAGTTCCAGATCTCATAGACTCTCTATACTTAACTCTTGTAGTAACTAAAGTAGATATCTCTCTTGTAGATCAATTTGGAATTAGGTATGCACTTAAAGAGCCCTATGGAGATGAGTATGATCCAAGAAAGGCTCACTGGTTGAAGGAGTGGATAAACAAGGCTTCTTCTCAGAATACTTTTACATTTGATCCTAATAACTTTGGAAAATTTTCCATGCAGTTGATTGATAAGGATCTTATTAGTGGCAAGAGTGCTGTAATAGAAAGTTATGATATATTTAATGTGCTATCCTCGGTTCAAAGTTGCACTTGCTCTATAAGAAATCTATTCTCTTACTATAATTTAAATGGTAAGGGAGATCCAGCTCCACAGTATATGGGATCTTCTTCAAGATCTCTATCCGTTGATTTCTTGTTTAATGAGCTTCAAGAATATAATGGGAAGACTGGGTATGAAGTTCTATGTAATCTAAGAG
>OFQX01000180.1_pt1 | contig 19855 bp, 22 predicted proteins | sample 1542951 | NCBI WGS metagenome assembly OFQX01 (sample SAMN07774215, study PRJEB24372) | wastewater metagenome | isolation source: WWTP Novara (Effluent) | place: Italy: Novara | collected 2015-12
GGTGTAGGAACAGTATCGGGGTCGCTCTAACGGGCGGCTCCAGCCTCATTCAACAAGCTCGCTTCGGCGGGCTTTTTTCATTTCAGGAGCCATATGCCACTTGCAGACTTTGTTCGCAACTGCGAAACCCTGTGCGCCATTGTTCGTTCAGGTCGCCCGATGACCGAGAGCGAGGCAGCGTTGGCAAAAGAGATGGACGGCTACTTCCGCGCGCCTGACAAGTAATTCCTACCAATGATTGATGTAGAGGACGTGCTGCAACGTGTTGAGGCGGGCGAGAGCCAAGCCGAGATTGCACGCTCATTGGGAACGTATCCAATGGCAATAAGTCGGTTGTTGGATCAAAGCGACGAGATCAAGTTACGTTCCGCGCGCGCGAGGGAGCGCAGCGCTGAGGCATGGCTAGATCGCGGTCTAGAAACGCTGGAAAAGGCTCTGGACAAGGAAAGCGGCATGGACGCATCGGCCGCTCGCGCCTATGAGCAAGCCTGCGCCAGACGTGCGGCATTGCGTAACCCGTTGTACCGGGAAAAGCAGGCGCTAGAGCATTCAGGGCCAAACGGAGGCCCGGTAGCTTTTCAGGCTGTAGAGCGACTGATCGTGGATAGTAAAGCTACATAAGTGAGCAAAAAGGCGGGCTTTTATCTGCTTTTCGCAGAAAAGGCTATGTAGTTTTGCAACATACGCTGCAAATCCCAACGGCTAGGGTATTCCAGCCGCTCTTGCATCCAAGTCGATACAAAGCAGCGCACGGCGGTCGCGGTTCCGGGAAGTCTCATTTCTTCGCTGGACTCGCTGTTGAAGAGGGAATAGCGATACCTGGCTATCGGATGCTGTGCGTCCGTGAGAGCCAAAAGTCCATCGCTGAATCAGCCAAACGGCTGGTTGAAGACACGATTCAGAAATACAACGCTGGTGATTACTTCGAGGTGCTGGACAAGCTGATCCGCACTAGAAGCGGTGGCCTGTACACGTTCACCGGCATGAAAGACCACACGGCAGAGTCCGTGAAGTCAATGGAAGGCTACCGGCGTGCGTGGGTTGAAGAAGCGCAAAGCCTAAGCGCCAAATCGTTGCAGCTGTTGCGGCCAACGATGCGCAGCGATTCGGAGCTGTGGTTTAGCTGGAATCCACGGTTCAAGCGTGACCCTGTAGACGAGTTCTTCAGGGCGCATCGAATACCAGACGCAATTGTGGTGCAGGCGAACTGGCGCGATAACCCGTGGTTTCCTGCCGAACTGGAAGCAGAGCGCCAACTAGACAAGGCCAACTTCCCCGATGAATACGACCACGTATGGGAAGGCGCCTACGTGAAGGTTTACAAGGGCGCCTACTTTGCCAGCTTGTTGCTGGACGCGCAGAAGCAGGGCCGCATCGGTCGCGTTGCTGCTGACCCGCTCATGCAGATTCGCTGCTATTGGGACATCGGCGGAACCGGAGCTAAAGCGGACGCAACGGCGATATGGGCTGTTCAGTTCGTAGGGCACGAAATCCGCGTGCTGAACTACTACGAAGCGCAAGGTCAGCCGATGGCAGAACACGTCCACTGGCTGAGAGAGCAAGGCTACGAGCGAGCTTTGCAAGTACTGCCGCATGACGGCGGACAACACGAAAAAATTGAACGACGCACCTACGAATCCGCGCTGAAAGACAGCGGTTTCGCCGTCAAGGTGCTGCAAAACATTGGCGAGGGCGCCGCGATGATCCGTGTAAATGCGGTTCGTCGTCTGCTGCCTTCGATGTGGTTCAACAAGGACACAACAGAGGGCGGACGCGATGCGTTAGCCGCCTATCACGAAAAACGCGATGAAGAAAGGAACATAGGGTTGGGGCCAAATCATGACTGGTCTAGCCACGGCGCAGATGCGTTCGGGTTAATGGCTCTTGACTATGTACCGGGCGGAGAAAAACGCGCCGTTGAGGCCCGCTCCGCCCGCGCTGCTTCCGCAGGCTCTTGGATGGGCGCATGATTAAAGACGACGGCGAGAGCATCGTAGACGAAGCGCGCGAGTTCTTTGCTCGCGCCCGCGATGCAGACGCTAAGAATCGTCTTGAAGCAATCGACGACCTGAAGTTTGTTCACGGCGAACAGTGGCCCGAAGCGATCAAGCGTGAACGCGAACGCGACGGACGGCCAACGCTCACGATCAACAAACTTCCCCAGTTCTGCAAACAGGTCATTAATGACATCCGTCAGAACCGCCCACAGATCAAAGTGCGTGCTGTTGACGACGTTGCCGACATCAAGACAGCCGATGTCTACAACGGCCTAATCCGCAACATTGAAGCCAACTCTGGCGCGGACATGGCTTACGACACCGCATCAGAGTATGCGGTTAAAGCGGGCATCGGCTTCTTCCGCATCACAACCGCTTACACCGATGACGATATGTTCGATCAGGACATCGTTATCAAGCCAATTCGTAACCCGTTCACGGTCTATCTAGACCCTACATCAGTGCTTCCTGACTACTCAGACCAGAAGCGCTGCATCGTGACGGAGCGAATGCAGAAAGACAAGTTCGAGGCGCAGTATCCGAACGCCATCAGCGAATGGGAAGAGGAGTCCACCGGTGAATCGGGCGATTCGTGGTGTGATGACGAAACTGTACGCGTAGCTGAATTCTGGTGCGTTGAAGAAGAACCGGCCACGCTTTGCCTGCTGAGTGACGGGTCAACCGTTAGCCTGAAGAAGGGCGAGAAGTACAAGGCTTTCGAGAAGCAACTAGCTGCGAAAGGCATGCAATGCCTGAAAACTCGCGAAGTAAAGCAGCGCTCGGTGACGCAATACATCGTTACCGGCAAAGAGCTGCTGGAAACGAACAAATGGGCTGGTAAGTACATCCCAATTTTCCCGGTCGTCGGCGAAGAGTATTACGTTGAAGGCGAGCGCAAGCGCAAGAGCCTGATTCGGGATGCCAAAGACGCGCAGCGCATGTACAACTACTGGCGTTCTGCCAGCACGGAGCAGGTCGCGCTAGCGCCTAAATCAGCGTACATCGCTGCTGATGATGCAATTGCCGGGTATGAGGCGGAGTGGTCTAACGCCAACGTTAAGAATCAGGCGTATCTGCGCTACAAGTCGGGCACAGAACGGCCAACACGCGATCCGATGCCGGAGCCTTCGCAGGCGATGATTGCGGAGATTACTGGGGCTGACCAAGACCTGTATTCGACAACGGGCATTTACCCTGCCAACCTCGGGCAGAAAGGCCCGGAGACATCAGGCAGGGCAATTCTCGCGCGTCAGAAAGAAGGCGATGTATCGACCTTCCATTTTCAGGACAACTTGACCCGTGCGATCCGCTTTGCTGGTCGTGTTCTGGTTGACCTGATCCCGCGTATCTACGACACCGCGCGTGTTATTCGTGTGCTGAATTTTGACGGCACCTCGCGCATGGTGCAGATCAACCAAGAATACCTTGATCCTGCGAGCGGAAGCATTCTCAAGCACGACTTGGCTGCGGGCAAATACGACGTGCAGGTTGATGTCGGGCCGTCATACACCACACAGCGACAAGAGGCAGCGGAATCGATGATGGAGGCCGCTCAAATGAACCCGCAATTGATGCAAATTGCTGGCGACATTCTCGTTAAGTCGATGGACTGGCCGCACGCTGAAGAAATCGCCGACCGAATCAAGCAAGCACAGCAGCAGGCGCAGCAGGGCGGACAAGAACCGCCAGAGATTCAAGCCGTGAAGATGCAGCAGCAGATAGAGGGCATGAAAGCCCAATCTGCACAACAACTGCAACAGCAGAAACTGCAATCTGAGTTCCAGCTTAAACAGATGGAGCTACAACAGGAGCAGCAGCTTGAAGAAATGCGCCTGAATTTCGAGGCGCAAAAAGCGGGAATCGAGTACCGCATTGACCTTGCCAAGAATCAGGCAAAGATCAATTTCGAGCGTGAAAAGCACAGCAGCAAGCTGGCAGCAGATCAAGCCGTGGCATTCATGCAAGGGCAGGCAGGTCAAGTTATTGACGGATATAGCCAGCTTGACGGCGAAACGCCTCCGTTGTCGGTTGATCGCGTGGTGTCCACATCCATAGCCCCAATCGCAGAAAGCGTATCGGCAAGTGTTCAGCAGACACAACAACTACTGCAAACGGTCGCTCAACTGGTGCAAGCAATCCCGGCGCAAATTGACGCCATCGTGAACGTGCCAAAAACGATCATTTACGACAAACAAGGCCGCGTTATCGGCGCCCAACCCAATAGGACGGTTCAGTAATGGCATCGTCGATTGACGCAACCAAGCCGACAGCAGGAGCGGCGCTAACGGCGGACGTTCGCAACAACTTCTCCGCTGCAAAGACCGAAATTGAGGCATTGCAGGCCGCTGTCGCAAGCGCGCTCGTCGCCAAAGCTGGCGACACCATGACCGGCGCTCTCAACTGGGCCACCACGCAAACGATCGCCAGCGCTGCCACCACAGACATCGGCGCCGCCACGTCAAACAGCGTCATCGTCAGCGGCACCACGACGATCACCGGCCTCGGCACCATCGCTGCGGGTGCGGAGCGTGTCGTCCAATTCAGCGGCGCGCTCACGCTCACGCACAACGCCACATCGCTGATCCTGCCAGGCGGCGCCAGCATCACTACCGCCGCTGGCGACGTTGCCTACTTCGTCAGTCTCGGTGCCGGTAACTGGCGCTGCACCGGCTATCAAAAAGCCAACGGCCAGGCAGTAGTGGCGGCGAGCGGAACTGGTAGCGAGTTGCAGTTTCGCAATGCGGGAGCATTCGGCGCCGTCACCGGCTCAAGCGTGTCTGGTGGTGCCGTGACATTAGGGGATCGACTCACCGTCGGCGCAACGCAGCGCGCCAACGTTGACAGTGACCCAGTGGTGCTCAATATTCGCGATACCACGGCGAACACGAATCGGATCACGATGACATTTGACGGGTCGAGCCGAACCCGCATAACGATGTACGACCAGACTGGCGCAATGCAGTCTAAGTGGGACAACAATATTCTGCAAGGGAGTGCGACTGGCGGATTTACTCTGCGCGGCGGCGGCACTTTAGGAATTATCCATTCGAGCGGATTTGAGGCCGTCACCGGTGGTAGTGGCATGCAATTTCGCTATGGCAATGACACGCCGCGCGCAATCTTTGCTGGCATTTCCGGGCAAACGCAACCACTGACTCAGTGGACTAACAACGCCTATACCCAATTGGCAGCGGTATCCGCTGCTGGCGTTGGCAGATTCAGTGGTCTTGAAATCCCCGGAACGGGGAATATCATTCTCGGCACGAACACAGGCAATAACTACATCGAATTCGTCGGCACGAATACTACAAGTCGGCTAACCGTCAACGGGTATGGCGATCAGATCACGTTTAACAAATCGGTGCAACTCGGAGCCGATCTTGGTGTTACCAGCGACATCTTTGTTAGAAACTCTGGCTCTGCCATCATTGTTGGATCAGCTGGATATTTTGGGTTTTCAGATAGCACCGATGGCGCTAACGGAACAAAGGACACACGCCTCTACCGTGGCGCCTCAGGCCGCATCGACGTATGCACTACGACCAGCAGTAGCTACGGCGATCTCAAGCTGCGCTCTCTCATCAGCAGCGGCGGCACGATCACCCTGAGCAACTACACCGTCGCCACGCTGCCAACAGGCGTGTCTGCGCACTCTATGGCTGCCGTCACGGACAGCGCGGCATCTCCTGCTTATCGCGCCGCAGTGACCGGCGGCGGATCAACCAAGTGCAGTGTTTACACGCCAGACGGCACCAACTGGGAATATCACTGATGGCAATCGTTCGAGAAATTCATCCGACCATGCTTGTTGTGTGGTCAGCGCCCAACGTATTGCAGGGTATTGCGTATTACGAAAACGTCGTCTTCAAGGATGGCGACAAAGTGGTGTCAACAGCGCAGGGCGACGCGCAGCCGGTGTCGGTGCTTGGACAAAAGGGCATTGACCTTGACGGAATCATCGGCAAGATCGGTGTTGCCGCTGTCGCCCTCGCCGAATCGAAAGACGCCGAACTGCGCACTGCGCTGGCTGATGTGCAACGCCTCACCGACGAGCGCGACGGCCTTCAGTCTCGCGTCGCCGCGCTGGAAGGCGAAGCAAGTGCGCTGCGCGCCGAAATCGAAGCCATGAAAGCGCCGAAGCCCATTCTGCGCGTAGCCACCGCTGGCCTGCTGATCGCGATTGAACGTCGCGGGCTCACCGCGCAACTTGACGCCATTCGCGCCGCACTGCCAGAAGGCCAGCAACGCGAGTTTGATTTGTATCTACGGTTCCCGGAAACCCGGCGCGATCACCCGCTGGTGGCGATTGTGCAGCAGGCGTTCGGCTGGACTGACGCCGAAGTGGATGCGCTTTTTGCCGAGGCAGATTTGGTGTAAATGGCTGGCACCACATGGGACGGCGGCGCTACAACGTGGGACAGCAACACTACGTTTTGGGATGGCGCTTCGCCGACCGTAGACCTGATAAACGGCGGCATCCCGTTTCAGCCAGTCAAACGTCCGAACGTCGCAACAGACCGTGAACGCAGAGGCATCACCAGGCGGCAGGAACAGGCCGCAGAAGCGATCAAAGAAGCAGCAGCGCTGCAATGGCAGGTAGACGCACTAGATCGCGCCATAGCCGCATTTGACGCAGCAGAGACACATAACGAAAGCGACCAGATCGCTACGTTGCTACAGAACATCTATGACGCGAACAGCGAACAGGCACAGCGATGGCTTGCAACCGTTCGTGAGCAGTGGCTTTTCCGGCAGAACCAGAACGCAATAGCGGTTCTGCTGCTTATCTAACTCGTCGCATTCCGCGATGCAAGAACCGCCTACGGGCGGTTTTTTTACGCCTACCCGTTGGCCTAACGGGGCGCTCCACAGAGAGAAACCATGTCAGAAGTGACTACCGACCTTGAAAAGGTTGCGGATACTCCCTTGCCGGATGAAACGCAATCTACGGCATCCGCCGCACCAGCCGCAGAACAATTTTCAGAGGCACCGGCTACCCCTGAGAACGATGAGCAGAAGAACGCCAAAGTAAAGGATGGTGTTCAAAAGCGCATCGACGAGCTGACGTATCGAGCGAACCAAGCCCAGCGCGAGAAGCAAATCGCCGAAGACTACGCAAAAGCGGTCGAGGCAAACCTTCTCCAGCAAAAGCGAGAACTAGCGCAATACCAAGCCTACGCCACTGCGCCTCGCGTTGACCAGTTCAACAGCGTGGAGGAGTGGCAGGCAGCGGTCATGCGCCATGCAACCGATACGGCGAATCATCAGGTTCAGTCAACGTTGCAACAACTCGGGATGACTCCTGAGCAACAGATTCAACGTGCGCAACAAGAGCAATACAACCAATTCACGCAATCGCGTGTTGCGGAAGCTACGCAGAAATACCCCGATTTCTCGGAAAAGGTCAACAACCCACAGTTGCCAGACCTGACACGAGTGAATCCGGCGGTTTTGCAAGCGCTTGTGGCGTCACCGAACTTTGCCGACATCGCCTATCACCTCGCCAGCAATCCGCAGGAAGCGTGGCGCATCGCTCAATCACATCCGGCTCAAGCAGTCATGGAGCTTGGCACCTTAGCGGCACGCATTACCGCATCAGGGCCAAGGGTTTCTAACGCCCCGGCGCCTGTTCGTGAAATCGGTTCATCTGAGTCTGTGAAGAAAGACCCAGCGCAGATGAGTTATTCCGAATACCGGGCATGGCGCACCAAAAAAAGGTAACTGAAAATGTCTAACGCCCTGATTACTCCGAGCGTCATCGCAAAAGAAGCGCTGATGCAGTTGGAGAACAACCTTGTCCTCGCAAACAACGTCCACCGCGAATACAAAAAGGAATTCGTCAAGGTGGGCGATACCGTATCCATCCGCAAACCGGTGAAATTCTCGGTAACGGATGGCGCAACCGCGTCAATTCAGGACGTGACCGAATCCAGCACGCCGTTTGTGATTAACAAACGCAAACACGTTGCATGGTCGTTCACCACTCAAGACCTGACGCTGACTATCGAAGAGTACAGCGACCGCTACATCCAACCAGCGATGATCTCGCTGGCGAACCAAGTAGATAGCGACCTCGCCGCTCTGTACAAAAACGTCTGGAATGCTGTTGGTACTGCTGGCACCACTCCGAGCACGTTTGCAGGTGTCGCAGCAGCCGCAAAGCGACTGGACAAGATGGCAGTTCCGCAGGATATGCGGAAACTGGTGCTTGACCCGGAAGCTCACTGGTCGCTCGCTGATGGACTGAAAGGCGTCTACAACCAGAAGCGTGTTGAAGATTTCATCGGCAAGGGCTATCTCGGCTCCATCGCCGCGTTTGACATCTTCATGGATCAAAATATCACCACGCATACCAAGGGCGTTGCCACGGGTACGCCGCGTGTGAATGGCGCATCGCAGAGCTACACCACGCCAACTTCGGCGCAGCTCACCGCGAACACGTACGCTCTGATCACTGACGGCTGGACGAACTCGACTACGGGCATCCTGAAGGCTGGCGACGTGTTCACCATCGCCAACGTGTACTCGGTGAACCCGGTAAGCAAGCTGGCAACCAGCGACCTGATGCAGTTCACGGTTGTATCGGATGCTGATTCGGGCGCTTCTACCGGCCCGTCTACTGTGACCATCAGTCCGGCGATCATTTCGGCTGGCCCGTACCAAAACGTGAACTCGGTTCCTGCCGACGACGCGCTTATCACTGTGGTTGCAAACCACACCGCCAACCTGGCGTTCCACAAGAATGCGTTTGGCCTCGTTACCGTCCCGCTCGAATTGCCGGATGGTGTCGCGTTCAAAGCTCGTGAGCAAAGCAATGGCATTTCGGTGCGCGTGCTGAAGGATTACGACTTCACGAACGACAAGGATCAGATTCGTATTGACATCCTGTACGGTGCCAAGGCGATCTATCCAGACCTTGCCTGCCGACTGCTCGGCTAGTAAGGGGTTTCGGTGGCAATCACAACCTACTCTGAACTAAAGACAGCCGTAGCCAACTGGCTTGGCCGTGCTGATCTGACAGATCGTGATGCGGAATGTATTGCGCTTGCGGAGGCTCGTATCTACCAGCAAGCCGCAAAGCGGGGCGGGATCATCGGAATGGAGAAATCCACAACCGTAACGATTACCGCCTCCACCGAAACGGCAACAGTCCCCAGCGATTTCATCAAGGCGATTGCATTTCGCCTCGATCAGACGCATCCGCTAGATCAGCAATCATTGCCGCAATTGCAATTGGTTTCTGACACCCCGGACGTGCCGCGCTTCTTTGCGGTCGCTGGCGGGACTTCCCCAAAGTTTTACTTTCGTCCAATCCCTGACGGCAACTACACCGCGACGCTGGTCTATGTCGCCAAGTTCCCGGCGCTGTCAGTGTCCAACACAAGCAATTGGCTGCTGGAAAACGCGCCAAACGCTTACTTGTACGGCGCTTGCCTTGAGGCGTGCGGATTGCTTCGTGACTACCAGGCAGCACAAGGAGCAAAGGCGCTGTTTGATGAAGCGATGGACGGACTTATCAGCTTGACCTCTCAATATCGCTTTTCTGCTCCACCTATCAAATCGGTTGATTCTTCGTTGCGTTCTTACGCTTACGAAAGGCAGTTCTAGTGCTGACATGGCAGAACACCGGCGATCCCTGTACGCCGGAGACGTTGACTATGGTCAACGGGCTTGTGCCAACACGCATTGGATACACCGCTGGCGATTTGCCAACAGCTTTCGTGTCAAGCAACACAGAAATTACCGAAACAACAGGGCTTGGTTACACGCCTCGCGGCCTTTCGTATTTCGACACAAGTGGCGATCAACAACTGATCTTCACGATTGCCAACAAGATTTATCGCTACCCCGGCAACGCAGACATTTCCCGTGGCGTGGCCTATACGAATGGGGCCTTCTCGTTCGCTCAGTACCGCGAGTACATCTATGCCTGTAACGGCGCTGATCTGCTGCAAAAGAGCAGTACGGGCGCGTTTGCTGACGTTGCAAGCACGCCGAAGCTAACCCGGATTTGCGCATGGGGCGAACGGCTGTTTGGAATCAACAACGTCGCCTCGTTTACATCGGGCGGGACGCCTTACGCGGCAAGCAACTATCGCTACTGGATTAGCGGTATCGGCAATCCAGAGCAGTTCGACGCAGCGATTGATTCAACCGCCTACACAGACGACATCAAAGACGACGGCGGGCCGCTGGTGGCCTGTGCCGTGCTCCGTGACTTTGTTGTTGTGTTGAAGCGATCTGGCGTTTATGTCATCGAAGACACGGGCGGGCCGATCTTCGCAGAGCGCAAGGTATCGGATTACTACGGCTGCGAATGGCCGGATTCAGTCATCGTTGTCAACAACATCATGTACTGGATCAGCCCGACCAGAGGCGGCGAAGTCGTCGCGTTTGACGGGACGCAAATCACCGCACTGAGTGGCGCTCTCAAAAACGTCGTCATTGCTCAGGGATCGACAAGCGACTATGGGTTTACGACAACCACGAATGCCCGCATGAAGCGGGGCGGTCTGGTGGCGTCAACCAATGGCGAAAACATCTACTGGACACGGTTCTACTTTACAGACGGCGCAAACGAATTCAACGGCCTTGGAACAACGACAACCATTCTGTCGTTAAACATCGTCACGGGACGTTTTGGCTACCAAGCCACGGGTATCACCAACGACATATCGTTGATGGTCTTTTCAAACGCTGCCCAAAGCGGTTTCTTGGCAATCATCGTCACCAATTACGAAGCCGGGAACAACAAATTCAAGGTTGCCTATTTACAGCAATCGACATCCCTTGCGGGCAAGGCGGAGTTTTTCCGTAGCAGCAAAGAAAAGGCCAAAGTTACAGGTGTTGTGCTGACGTTCTCGGAAACGATTGACCCTGTTGCCTTGAATTCCTCAACGCCGATGTCGCTATCTATGGGCTTCATGCCTATTGCAACGGCATCGTCTTATCCGGCAATTGTCGGCACGCCTACGCTTTCCATTATGTCGTCGCAAGTCAGCGGCGAAGCAGTCAACAAAACAGAGTCAACTGCGCTGACGCTGAACACCGGCACATGGAACGCAAACACGTTTCAGTTTGATGTATCGCAGAACGGTAGCCGCAGCATTTCCGCCAAGTCGTTCGCGTTTGCAATTGGCAACCTGAACCCGAAAACGTCGCTGATCGGAATAACGGTCAAGGCCGAAGTGGCGGGCACTAGCCAAGCTGGCGGGAAGTCGGTGCAATGGCAATAGACCCACGCCTACCGCGACCGATTGAAGACCGCAATAAGCCCTATGACGGCGATTGGGCGCGTCTTCTTCGTCGCCTTGATGAACTGTTCCGCGACAACGACAACCAGCACGAAAAGAAGGTCGGCAAATACGCCGAAACCGTAGGCGATGGCGTGTCGGTTTCTTTCGACCTAACCCACAACCTGAACACGACCGACATTTGCGGGGTGTTCGCCTATGACATTGCGACCGGCGTGCAAATCACGCGCGTATCGGCAACGGTAATTAGCGCAAACGTCTTGCGCGTCACCTTCCTAGTTGTGGTTGCTGCAAACTCAACGAGAGTCATTGTCTCGGCTTGAAACTCGTCCACGTCGTTCCAGAGCTTAAGGACTGGCATCGACTGAGGGACGGGATTGACAGAGTTAACAAGCACTCTGCGCCGCATCTGCGGCAAACCTTTGAACAAGTCAGCGAGCGATTGATTCGCGGCACGGCGTCATGGTTCGCCGTCGTCGATGACGCTTTGCTTGCCGATTTGATCGTGCAAACCCTTCAGGAAGACGAGAGACGAGTGCTCTACGTCTGGCTGATGTTCGGCGCCCACCTATCGAAGTGGGCCAAGTTCGCAACAGAGCAACTGAACGAGGTCGCTATTCACAACGGATGCGACCGCGTGCGCTTTCACACCACGCGCGACAAGTGGATTCACCTAGTCACTGACGTTCCCGAGGAATGGGAACACACGCATGTCTTTACACGAAAGGTCACCTATGGGCGGTCAATCTAGCGGCTACCAATCCCAGCCGATGAATCAAGGGTATGGCGGTCAACGCTTCGGCGGTGGTGGATTCGGCGGTGGTTTTGGTGGCTACGGCAACGGCGGCTACATGCCGCAGTCGTTCAACCAGCAGGGCTACGGCCAACAGCAAAGCTACCAACCTCAGGGCTTCGGCTGGAACAACAACTTCTCCAATGGCTTCGGCGGCTGGAACCAATTTGGCGGATGGCCGCAGTTCAACGGCTTCCAGAGCGGATGGCAACCTCAGTACCAACAGCCACAAAGCCAACAGCCGCAGTTCTCTCCTGCAAGTCAGGACATGAATCAGGACATGGTTCCAACGCGCGAGCAAGGGATGGCGCGCCTACCGCTGGTTCGCCTACCGCCGATCAACTACGACCAATACCAAAAGCAGCCGAATCAGTACGAGTACCTGAACGGCGGCAATTCACCGTTTTCGCAGGTGGCGTAAATGGCAGGCAGCCCACCTTCTAGCACCACGTCGGTAACGACGAATATCCCCGCATGGGCAGAGCCGTATCAACAGCAGATTTGGCAGCAAGGTTACGACGCAATCGGCAACCTGACCGCTGAGGACACGCAAAGCCCCTACGGGACGATTTCACCGTGGAATCAGGCGCAGCAGACCGCGACTGACATGCAGATGGGCCTAGCGCTGGCTGGCAACCCATTGCAGTACGCAGGGCAGGGTTTTGCCTACAACACCCTGATGAATGGCGGGCAGAACCCCTACGCCGATCAAGCCAATCCCTACGTGGGCGACAACCCCTATCTGCAAGCGACGGCACAGAACGTCGCGGGCAACATGGCAAACGCCTACGAAACCGGCACCCGTGCGACTCGTGACGCACAGGCCGCGCGTATGGGTGGCTACGGTTCTTCGGGATGGGACGCGCAACGCCAGCGCGACGAAGGCGCCTTTGCGCAACAGCTCGGCAACACCATGAATCAGTTGTACGGCGATGAGTACAACCGTTCGGCCAATCTCTACGAACAGGGGTTGAACCGTGCGACCAACGCCTACACCGCAAGCCAGCAGAACAACAACCAGTTGCTCTCGCAGATACCCAATCTGATCGGCCTTGATTGGCAAAACATCCAACAGTTGCAGAGCGCTGGTGACCGTCAGTATGCCTATCAGCAAACCCTGCTTGATTCGCTGAACAACGACTACCAGAACTACAACAACTTCGGCGTCAATCAGAACAACATGCTCGGTCAGTTGCTGCGCAACATGATGGGCACAGGTGGTAGCACCACGACAACCAGCGGCGGTCGTTCCAACATGGGCGGTCTTCTCGGTGGCCTCGGTATGGCTGGCCTCGGAGCAATGTTCTCGTGAGCGGCGCAGAACCTTTACTTGTCGCAGAACTGGCGGGGCCAGAGCTTCTAGCCTCGCTCGCGCCCGAAGCTGCTGCGGCTGCTTTACCGGCTGGCGGTATGGCCGCTACAGGCGGAATGCTTGGCACTGGCGCTAGTGCTTTTGGTGGTGCTGGTGCGCTGTCTGGCCTTGGCTTAGAGGGCGCCGGATTAGGCATGGAGGCTGCGGGCCTACCTGCCTCACTAGCGCCATTTAGCGCCATGTCTGCACCATCTGCGATTGGTTCTTATGGGCTTGGTGAAGCTGCGTCCTACGGTGCCGCACCGTTCACGATGGGCGACCGCTTCGGGATGATGGCCAAGCGAATGATGGACCCGCAAGCCTTGATGATGAACGGCATGAAGATGGCCGGGCAAGGCCTTCTAGGCGGTCAGCAGCAGCAATTCCCGAACCATGCCCCGAGCATGCAAATGCAACCGTATCAACCCGTCCAAGTGCCGCAAACACTGGACGAAGCACGCCGTAAACGCCGTGACGAACTTCTCCGCCAAATGCTAGGGGGCCGCTAATGCCGCTCGATACTTCCGCCGCTCAGGCAATCCTTGCCGCTGCCCGTGCTAATCCAGATGTCATCTGGCAAATGGGCATGCCGCTGAATCGTAACGGCACGCTAAACACACAAGCGCATCTGGCGAACCAATACATTGACTACGCCAATCGCGGCTATGGCGCTGCGCCGCCTGACTGGAACACGTTCCTGCAACGTGCGAATCAGGGCTGGACAGTCACCGATGCGTTCAACGGTAGACAGACTGGCGATCAATTCGCTTACCAAAACTACTATCCGACCGGGCCTCAAGGCGGTACACAACAATCTGGGACGATTCCGTCGCCGCCGACCCCTCCGTCGCCGCCTTCTGTTGGCCCTCCGGGATCGTTCTATCCTCCGTCTTCGCCGTCGCCCCCGGCCCCTCCCGCTCCGCCAGCGCCCCCAGCGCCTTCGCCTATTGCTGGTCAAAATCCGATCAATCCCGGCCTGCTTGGCACGGCTTCGCGTCAATGGACGGGCGCACCGTGGCGAGCCGGTCAATTCTCCAATTTCTCAGGATCGTTCTTTCCGGCATTCGGCATTCAAGGCGTGCAAAACTACGTCTACCCACAGCAACCGGGCGGCACTGTAACGCGTACACCGGGCGCCGGTCTTCCTTCGGTAACTCCGGGCACCACGACAGGCCCAGGAACAACTACACGTTCACCAGACCAACAGCAATCGCTGTCTAGCTCTACGTCCTACACGCCACGCTCGTTTGTGGACTGGACGCAGGGCGGCATTCAGATGCCTTACCGAAACCAGTTCGAGCAATACACGCAATCGCTCGCAATGGCACAGCCTTGGAATCCGTCTTTCCGCTACACACAAGGGTCGTTTAACAACCCGATTGGCTTGCGTAGCTTCCAGCAGAACCCATTCCAGAACCAATACCAAGGCCCGCAAACGATGGGGCGTATTGGCTTGTCCAACGGATTGCTCGGCGGCATGAGTAACGCAACGAAGGGGTAACCGTGGCTAAAAATTGGTTTGATGGGCCGATTCCAACGCCTGAAATCGGGATTCTCGGCGGTCTGCCGTCTTTGCAGCTTACCGAAGAAGATAAGCGCCGCGCGTGGGCTCAAATGCTCATGCAAGGCGGACTGGCGACCGCTGCGGCCTCTCTCGGTGGCGCCAATACCGGCAGGGCGCTCGGCACTGGCTTGCTTGGTGGCGCTGAGGCTTACGGGCAAGGCTTGCAGGCGCCAGCCGCTCGAATGGACGCTTATGCAAAACAGCTCAAGATGCAGGGCGATCAGATTGGCAATGCGAAGGGCATGGAGGAACTCGCAAAGCTGAAACGCGACGCATCAGACTATGCCAGCAAGAATGACTTCCTGTCCATGCTGAACGACCCCGGACGTGCGGCGATGCTCTACGGTGGCGGGCCTTCGGTACAGAACGAACAGCGCGCATCGCAGTTCGGCGCAAACCCGGCCATGATGCTGTCTGACCCGCGCATGAATTTGAAAGCGCTACAGGCTGGCGTAGACCCAAAGCAGCTAGGCGCCGCGCTGGAAAACACGCGACCGTTCAAGATGGACCCCGGCGCGATGTACCAATATGCAAACGGGTCACGCGAACAGATTCCGCAAGCGCAGCCGGGCATGACAATGGTTCGCCTGCCGGACGGGTCTTACTCCGCTCAACCAATTGCAAACTACAACGCAATCATAGGAGACCAAGAGCTAAACAAGGGTATGGGGCAAAACAATGCTCGCCTGTGGCTTGAGGCTCAACAACGAGCAAATACTGTTGTTCCGCAGCAAATGAAATCCGGCAAAACTGAGCCGGTTACGGCGCAAGCGCAGTTGGACTATGCAAAGCGCAATAGCCCGTCGGTATTCCAGATTCCGGCAGATGTCCAAGCGCGCCGTGATGCGATTGCACAGGGCATCTATAACGAGGAAGGCGCCGGTCAGTTTAGCCCTCGGCTTAATGATCGAAAAGGCGTGCCAGGCGTTCGTCAGCAAGTGGAAAATTTGGATACTCCAGGCGGGCAGGCGTCATCCGATAAGACGCAAGCTGAAGAAATCGCCAAAGGGCAGGCAAAGCTGTACGAAGACTTGCGCACCGGTGCCAATAGCGCAAACAGCCTGCTAGGCAAGTATCGCCAGATCAACGCACTGCTGGGCGATTTTGAAGGCGGGAAGCTGTCTCCGACCATGACGGATATTGCCTCGATGGCTAACTCTGTTGGCATGAAGATTGACGACAAGCTGCCCAACAAAGAAGCGGCGCGGCACATCAGCGCAACGATGATGTCTGATTTCAAACAGATGCTTAGCGGCCCGATGTCTGACGGGGATCGCAAATTCCTGCAAGCGATTCCGCCCGGGGAAACCAACTCCGCCGCTGGCCGCGCTCGAATCTTGAAGATTCAGGAAAAGATGGCCGAACGCTCCGCAACAGAGTTTGACATGGCTAACAAATGGGTCGCCAAGTACGGGAAGATTACGCCCGAATTTGAGCGACAACTGAACCACTGGCGCCGCACAACCAACATGTTTACGCAATGAAGCTTGACGAAGACATCTTTGGGAACCCCAAGCCACCGCAAGGCGTAGACGGCGAGATTTTTGCGCCGACCAAACCTATGCGCATTGCGATGCCGGAGCAAATGCCAGCCCCGGACGAGAACTTTCTGCAAGCCATGTTGATCGGCACCGGTCGCACGTTTGACCGACTCGGCGCAGGCGTAAAGCAGATGTACTACGGCGCAACCGGCAACGACCAAGCCGCAGCCGAGCTTAAAGCTGCGCAAGACGAAAACACCCGTCTTTACCAACCGCTGAAACAGGCTCGCCCGTGGGCTACCGGCATCGGTGAATCGTTGCCAGCTATGGCGCTTCCTTTGGGTGGTGCTGGCACCGCTGGGCAACTTGCTGTTCGTGCGGCTCTCGGTAACGCTGCGTTAGGCGCATCGGAATATGGTTCTGTTGGCGAACGCGCGTTGAACGCAACCCGTCAAGGCTTAGGCGGTGCTGTAGGCTCAATGATCGGCAGCGCTGTCGGTAACCTGATTCCTCGCGTTGGCAATTTGCAGCCGGTCATCGGTAACCCGACCCCGGCGCAAAAGGCTGCTGCGACTGTTCTGGATAACTCAGGAGTACCGCTGTCCATTGGCGAGCGCACCGGGTCGAGAGTGGCGCGCGGTCTTGAAGACGCAATGAACGTCATCCCGGCAACGGCGACCAAAGCGCAAGCATTCAAGGATGCCCAACAACAAGCACTGAATCAGGCCGCTGCAAAGCTGGCAGGCGTTACCGATCAAGGCCTAACCGCGATCACGCCAGATATTGCGCAAGCTGCTCGCAGGGGCGCAGGACAGGCTATCGGCGACATTGCAGAACGCAACACGCTGGCAATCGGGCAACCGGTCATGAAAAGCATGCTCGACCTGCAAAACGAGGTTCAGCAGTACGCAGCGCCCGAAGTGGCACGCACCGTAACAAACCGAATCAAGCAAGCGTTTGACAAACTGGAAACCGACGCAGCCGGGAATGTCACGATGCCGGGGCGCACGTATCGGGAACTGCAATCCGCCATTGGCAAGCAGATGAAATCCGCCTCTGGCGATCTGAAAGCCTATCTTGGCACCTTGCGCGACACGCTGCGAACCGGAATGAACGAAAGCATTTCCGCAGCAGACAAGGCCGCATGGGAAAGCGCAAACAAGACCTACCGCAACGCGATCACGCTTGAAGATGTCGCTGCACGCTCTCCGTTGGGCAACATTTCCCCGGCGTCGCTGTTTCAAGCTGGCAAGAAAGGCACGCCAGAAATGCGCGATTTGGGCGCAGCAGCGAGCGCGCTGATTCGTCCTCTGCCGTCGTCTGGCACTGCTGAACGGTCGCTAGCAATCAACATGCTGACCAATCCGGGCGGCGCTTTGATGCAAGGCGTAGCAACGCTGCCAGCAATCGGCGTACAAAACCTGATGACGGCAGCCGCTAAACGGCCTCAAGGCATGTTGAATTTGCCGGAATGGATGCTACGTGGCCCCGGTATCGCTGGCGGGCTTGGCGGTGGCCTTTTGGGCTCCGCAGGCGTCAATCTTTACGGGCAGTAGAGACGTGTTCAATGGTCGCAGGCTGGCGTTTCCAGTAGCGACGATACAGATAGCCCGGAAGCTTGAATATCGACATGGTGAACATGTGCCACATCATGGGCTTGTTTCTGGTCAGCTTCCAGAGCACCCATGTCACGCCACCGTAAATCAGGGCTTGCAATAGCCCGGCGATAGCCACTCCGACGATGCGTTCAATTTCCATGATCGCACGATACCGCTTTTCAACAACAAGAGCAAGAAATGCACAAACAAGACGCCATTGAATTGGCAAAAGTAAACGCTGCGCCTTGGGTTGCCTTTTTGACCGGTGTTTTCAATTGGCATCTCGACGACTGGGTCAAGCTGGCAACCATCGGCGCAATGCTTGTTTCCATCATCTACACGCTGGCGAAGTTCTACTACCTGATTAAGCGCGGCAAGGCATTGGATACCGTCCGAGGTGAAGAATGAAACTAGTCCCTCTGTTCTGGAAAAGCTGGTCATTCTGGCTGATGATCCTGACGGCGATCCTCGGCGCTGCTGAGGTCGCCTTACCGCTGTTTACGTCAGTTCTCCCGCCTAAAACATTCGCTGTTGCCTCGATGCTGACCGGGATCGCTGCGGCTGTAGCGCGGACGATCCAGCAAAAGAGCATGCACCCTGATGAAAATCCTGATTGACCTACTCGTCCGGCTGTTCAGCAAGCCTGCAAGGATTGAGCTAGAGCCAGTAATCACGAACGACATAGTTGTCGAGAAACCCAAAACCAATTCCTCGACAAAACGAGCTGCTATCGGCGGTGTTGCAACCGCTTCGGTCATTGCGGCAATCGTCGCATTTATTGGCCCGTGGGAGGGGCGTAGATATGTTGCTTATCAGGACATCGTCGGTGTCTGGACGATCTGTGACGGCCACACCAAAGGCGTTAAGCAGGGCGATACAGCAGACGATGCCAAGTGCGACCAGCTCGCCGCTGAAGACGTTGCTGAACACAACGCCGGTATTCGCCAATGTATCACCCGCGAAATGGAGCCGAATCAGGAAATCGCGCTCACCAGCTTGGCTTTCAATGTCGGTGTAGGCGCGGTGTGCGGAAGTACCGCCGTTCGCAAGTTCAACGCTGGCGATGACAACGGCGCATGTGAAGCAATCACGCTGTGGAATAAAGCGGGCGGGGTTGTCGTCAAGGGTCTAGTTAACCGCAGGGCAGCGGAAGAAGCGCTTTGCAAGAAAGGCTGACATGCCGGGGCTATTGGGTACATCGCTAAACACTGACGACATCCTAGAAACGCTGCGCGGCATCGGTCGCGGTTTGAACTTCGGCGGTACGTCTGGAATGATCGGCGCGCCGGTTGATATGGCAACCGCCGTGCTTAACAACCCCGGATTGCTTCATCCGGGCTTGCTAGGTGTTCAGGGCCTCGGCATCAAAGACCCGGTAGGCGGCTCCAAATGGATCGAGCAGAAGCTACAGAACCAAGGGCTACTTCCACAACGCCAAGGCAATTGGCAGGAAGGCGTGGGCGAGCTTGCCAGTACCTTTATCAACCCGATGACCGCTGCGGCTGTGGCAGGGCCGAAGCTATACGCCATTGAATCTCAGATGCTTGATAACGCGATGGCTCCACGAGAAGTAAGAGGGCTTTTGGGTTCACAAGGAGGAATGCTTCGCTTGCCTCAAGGGCGCATTCCTGAAAATGGCTCAGACACAGAAAAACTGGCAAAAGCATTACAAGGCAGAGCAGAGGCCGCAGGGTATTCAGTCTCAGTTGACAAAAGCACAAGGTCGCCAAGCCGATACGTCAACATTGATAAATACCCCAACGGTGACGCTGGTTTACAGCCCGAAGCATCGGCTCAAATTCGATTTAGCAACCATA